>PDWI01001054.1_pt1 | contig 44797 bp, 36 predicted proteins | sample 1430891 | NCBI WGS metagenome assembly PDWI01 (sample SAMN01162508, study PRJNA174530) | Oral metagenome, whole genome shotgun sequencing project. | biome: Marine environment; feature: Marine mammal; material: Swab sample of the gingival sulcus; isolation source: swab sample of gingival sulcus...
GCAGATATAAATACCACATTCATCTACGGCTGCCTAGAAATTATTTTTACTTTTCAAAGATTTTTCCTATACATTACAAGACAGCTTTCCACCTGCCGTATTGCAAAATCGCGGCCCAGTGACTATCATTGCTGGCAGGTTAGTTCTGTACATTATTTTTGATTCACAACTGAGGATAAAAAAATTGATGAAATTGAATAAATTTAAAATGTTAGCCGTTTCTCTTGCCTGTCTATACAGCTCCCTTCCAGCTCTTGCTTCCGAAATGGAGCCACAAGGTCTCAACAACAGAGTCGAATGGACTGCAAGGCAGCAATGGCAGGCTCCTGCAAACAGCATAGACTTCACCCATAGCCTGGATCTTAAACTTGCCTATTTTCTTACTGCCGATGCCAAAGTTTATGTCTATACAAGTACAGGTAAGCAACTCGGTTTTATACCTGTACCGGAAGGTGTTGATAAAATAGATATTGCACCTCAGGGTGAAGTACTTTTCCTGCTGGATTCCAAAACCAATACCTTTCACAGTGTAGCCATCGATTTCGTGGTCGATATTAACACCGCAGGCTCGCCTGCCAAAGGTGAACATGAGGCGCCGGTTACCATTGTTGTTTTCACTGATTTTGAATGCCCATATTGCAGCAAGCTTGCACCACTTTTAGACCAGGTTTATGATGCCAACAGAAAAAATGTTAAAATAGTATTTAAAAACCTGCCCCTCAACTTTCACCAAAACGCTGAACCCGCAGCAAGAGCTGGACTTGCTGCAAGCAAACAGGGAAAATTCTGGGAATACCACGATATTCTTTTTGCCAACCAGCCACAGCTCGGCAAGGATTTTTATCTCAAGACAGCAAAAGACCTGGGCCTTGATCTTGAAAAGTTCAAAAAGGATATGAACTCTTCTCCAGTACAGTCAAAAATCAAAAAGGACATATATGATGCCCAGCTTGCCGGAGTAACAGGTACCCCCACTGTCTTTATTAACGGTCGTAAACTCAAACAGCGCAGCCTTCAGGGATTTCAGCAGATGATTGATTTTGAGCTCCAGAAAACTGCTCTTCAAGACACCAGGAAAAAATAAACAGATGGTTAAAACAGCCCAGTACGATCTCGAATTTGATGATAACCAGCAAGCAAACATCCTCTATGGTGACCTCAATCGTAATCTGCGTACCATAGAGGATAGCTGTTCGGTAACAATCAAGGTTCGTGGAACCCAGGCACATATAACCGGTAACAGTCATGATGCAGAACTTGTCAACAACCTTTTGCAGCAGCTCTACACACTGATAGGCAAGGGATATCCAGTCTACAGCTCCGATGTTGCCTTTGGTATACGAGTTCTGGAGTCCAACCCCGGGGCAAACCTGGCAAAGATTTTCCTTGACAAGGTGTATGTGACAACAGGAAACAGAATTGTCTCACCAAAAACAGCGAACCAGAAATATTATATAGACCAGATACGCAACAAGGATATTGTCTTTGGTATAGGTCCTGCGGGAACCGGCAAGACCTACCTTGCTGTTGCCATGGCGGTATCTGCCCTGACAAACGGTCTTGTACGCTCCATAATTCTCACCAGACCTGCTGTTGAGGCAGGAGAAAAACTTGGCTTTCTCCCTGGAGATCTTGCTCAAAAAGTTGACCCTTACCTCCGCCCACTCCATGATTCCCTGCAGGATATGCTCGGACCAGACAAGACCTCTGATCTCATCGAACAAGGTATTATAGAGGTCGCTCCTCTTGCCTTTATGCGAGGCAGAACCCTTGGCAATGCCTTTATCATTCTTGATGAGGCTCAGAACACCACCAGAGAACAAATGAAGATGTTTCTCACCCGCATTGGTTTTGATTCGCGGGCTGTAATCACAGGTGATTCCACACAGGTTGACCTGCCGGTCAAAAAGCAGTCCGGGCTGCTTCAGGCACAACAAAAACTGTCTCATATCAGTGACATAGGTTTTTGTAATTTCACCCAGGTAGATGTTGTCAGACATCCACTTGTGCAAAAAATAATCCAGGCCTACGAATAACAATCATGACAGTTCACATACAGAAAAAAATCAGCAGTCTTTCAGTCAGCACAAAAAAATTGTCACACTTTGCAGGCTGGGCACTTCAGCAACTGAAAAAAGACGATCACAACCTCAATATCGTGCTTGTTGATGATCCTGAGATGAGCTGGTTCAACAACCATTACAGGCAGAAGAAAGGCCCAACCAATGTACTTTCCTTTCCCTTTGCAGAAGGTGCCGAGATTGACCTTAGACTTATCAACGTAAAAGAGCTGGGTGATATTATTATATCCGTTGATACCGCAAAACGGGAAGCAGTTGAATTCGGGCAAAGGCTGGAATACCGACTTAACTGGCTTATAGTACACGGCATCCTCCACCTCCTGGGTTACGATCATGAAAAAGGCAGAAAGGAAGCGAAAAGAATGGCTCAAAAAGAACAGGAATTACTCAGTACATATACTCAGATCAGGAGAAATAGAATGACACATCTTGCAATAAACGTAGACCATGTGGCAACCATCAGACAGGCACGGGGTATAACAGAACCCGATCCGGTGACAGCAGCAGCTATCTGTGAAATGGCAGGGGCCTCCGGCATTGTCATTCATCTCCGCGAAGACAGACGCCATATTCAGGACAGGGATGTATACCTTTTACGGAAAACCATCAAAACCAAAATGAATCTTGAAATGGGCGCGAACAAAGAGATCATTAAGATTGCCCTGGATGTCAAGCCTGATATGGTCACTCTTGTTCCTGAAAAACGCCAGGAACTTACCACAGAAGGTGGACTTGATGTCATTTCGCAGAAGAAGAAAATAGCCCGTACCATCGAAAAAATGACAGCAAAAAACATCCCGGTATCCCTGTTTATTGATCCGGTTGAAGAACAAATTCAGGCATCTTTTGAGGTTGGCGCGACCTTTGTTGAACTGCATACAGGTACCTATTGTGATGTAACCAGCGAACGGGCACAGGCTCGGGAGCTTCAATTATTACAGACTGCGGCAAATGAAGCTGTCTCTCTTGGTCTGAGGGTAAACGCAGGACATGGCCTTGACTACCACAACACAGCTCCGATAGCCGCTATTGATGGCATAGAGGAGCTTTCTATCGGTCACGCCATTATCAGCCGTTCAGTTTTTTCCGGGCTCGACAGAGCTGTTCGTGATATGGTAAAAATTGTAGAAGAGGCAGGCAGATAGTAAAAAAAATTGTTTTTGCTCGACATTTTGCTGTCGATTTGTTAAAAACATGCAATTTTCAAAGCCCGGATGGCGGAACTGGTAGACGCAAGGGACTTAAAATCCCTCGACTTTATAGTCGTGCGAGTTCGATTCTCGCTCTGGGCACCATAAAATTTTCCGATTTTCCCTAAATTCAATAAAGCCCCAGCCTGTAAAGGCATGGGGCTTTATTGTTGTCTGCCTGAAAGAAAAACAATGGCTATTGCAGGAAAGTCAGGACTACCAGTATCCTGGAAAATTTTCAGACAAGGAGGTAACTCATAGATCCGGGAGTGTATCCAGTGCAATCCGCACTTTTTTTGCCAACCCCTCCTTAGTAAATGGTTTTTCAATAAACAGTACACCTTCTTCAATAATACCATGCTTGGCTATAATATCATCAGTGTAGCCAGACATATACAAAACCTTCGGTTGAGATAACAATTTACTTAACCTTTGATACAGCTCTTTTCCGTTTATATCGGGCATAATCACATCTGTTATCAAAAGATCCACCATTTTATACAACTCCAGCCCGGCAGCCTGGGCAGAGGTACCATCAGAGAAAGAAAACACTGTGTAACCAAGCTCTTCCAGCATGGTTTTGCAGATATTTCTCACATCGTGATTATCCTCAACCAGCATGATAGTCTCACCGCCTGGCCTTTCCCTCTCCTGGCTGCTTACTGTTTTTACAGTTTTTCTGACTTTCTCCGTTACAGGCAGATATATCCTGAATGTTGTACCATGTCCAGGTTCACTATCAACCTGAACATAACCACAATGTTGTTTAACCACGCCATAAACAATGGATAGGCCAAGACCGGTACCCAAATCACCTTTCGTACTATAAAAAGGCTCAAATATCTGGCTGATCGCGTCCGGTTCTATACCACAACCATTATCCTCTACAGAAAGCAGGACATAGTCACCTGGTCTGGCACCGCGATGGGCCTTACAATACTCCTGATCAAGACTCTCATTAGCTGTTTCAACAACAATTTCTCCTCTGTCTTTCATCGAATCCGCTGCATTGACCAAAAGATTGACTATCACCTGCTTAATCTGTCCATCATCAGCCAGAATTGGCTTAAGATCCTCAGACATTTTACAGCTAATCTTAATATTTTCCGGAATTGTTTGCCTGAGAAGCTTCAGACACTCCTGAAGATTATCATTCATATTGAGAGCCTTCACCTCAACGGCCTGTTTTCGGCTGAAGGCTAACAACTGTTTGACCAAATCCCGGGCTCCGACAGCCGCCTTGAAAATCTGATCTAATCTTTTTTTCTGCTCTTCAGTCAGGCTACTGTCGGCTTTTAACAATCCACCATAGCCAAGAATCGGGGACAGGAGATTATTCAGATCATGAGCGATCCCGCCAGCCAGACGGCCAATAGATTCAAGTTTCTGGGACTGCTGCACCTGCTTTTCCAGGTCCAGATTAGCCTTGTATAATTTATTTTGCAAGGTTACATCAATCATTGAAACTCTAACGCCTATTGTCTCACCATGACTATTTTTTTCCAGATAAGCTGTCAGGAGAACCTCAATAATTTCGCCGTTCTTTCTCACTAGCGTATGTGCACAATCATGCATATAACCAGCTGAATAGAGTATACTCCTATCCTTTTTCATCTTTTCTTTCGAATCAGGAGTCATGAAATCAAGAATCTGTCGTCCAACAACCTCCTGCCGCGCATACCCCATTATGCTCAACCAGAGATCGTTCACCTGAAAGATTCTATTATTTTGGTCGACATTGTATAGCATAACCGGAGCATCCTGATACATTTTTCGAAACTTTTCCCTGCTCCTTTGCAGAATTATTTCAGTGACTTTTCGCCTTCTTACATTTATCCCCAGAAAAACTATTGTACAAAGCAGGACAAAAATAAATAATAGCCCCATCCAGATTGGCATTTTATAGGCAGTATATAGCGAAAAAGGTCTAGACTGAACAACAGCTCCGGGAGGAAGCTTCGTTTCCTTGATGTTCCATTTCTTTAATTGACGGTAATCAAAGATAGCCCTGTGTCCATTTGTTCCCCTGACAGGTCTCAAATAAGCCGGTTGCCCATCCAATATTTTCCGAGCAATTCTGGCGATTTCCTCCCCCTCACCATAGCCGCTTACAACAACTCCGCCTATTATGTACTCGCTAAGATTAAATTCAGCCAGGCAGTATATCGGCACAGGGCTAACTTTCGCTAAATCTCGACCGATCTCCTCATAACTCGAACTGTATCCATCCTTATCTGAAAAGAATACACCCAGTACTATAACCGTGCCAGGCGATAATCCAGCTATTTCATCCTGTAAATCCTGTAAGGTTTTATTTTCAGAATAACGAAACATCACCTCAGCAGGATAATTCTTTAATTCCTTTTTTATACTGCGCCTCCACGCCTTACCTGTCACCAGATAGTCATTAATAATAAAGATCTCTTTTGTTTCAGGATGATTCCGAAGAATCAGATCAACAGTCTCCCGTATTGTTATACTCTCGGCAAAACCTGTAAATTTTTCCAGGCCCTCAAGCTGCTCCTGCTGAAAGTCGTTTACCCCGCAAAAAACAACGGGCACCCCCGGAAAAAGAAGATCTCTTCTTTCCCTGAAAAAATCATAGGCATTATTGTCTGAAGTAAGAATAACGGAAAAAGATATATTCTGATATTTGGCCTCGAGCATTTTACTAAAAGCCTGGTAATACTCTTTGGAAGAAAACATTTTTGAACTCATGTTTTCTATATGTAGATGCAGATTCACCTGATCCGGCTGGAGGGTATCAATAACACCCTGGGTTATACTGGAGACCCAGTTCATCTCCTGGTCATAGGAATTTACAAGGAGGACATTTTTCGATTCAGCAAACGCACAAGCTGGCAATAAGCAAATAAGTTGTATGAAAATATAGAGGACTCTGATATTCATATTTAAAGATATCCTGTATTACCATTACGACCCATTACACAACAAAATTCTATCGAAAAAAATCTTATCACATAAAAAGGGCTTACGCAAAACGCGTAAACCCTGATAATACTGGAGCCAGCAAGGGGATTCGAACCCCAGACCTACGCTTTACGAGAGCGTTGCTCTACCAACTGAGCTATGCTGGCTTAATACTTTTTATCCGTGGGACAGGACAGACCTCTAAGACCGTGACCGTTGATCCACAAAAAACACCCTGCTCTCCAGGATGTTCAGGCTTTATAGCAGGTAATTATTGAAACTTCAATAATAATACAATATAACCTCAGGAGTCTGTATTAACGCCCCTTTCATCGTAAAAGAATATTTTGGGAAAATATGAAGCCGCAGTCTATCTACAACATTAACAAAACCTGCATTATTTTCACCAGCATAATTCTTGCTGTTTTTCTGCTTTTTCTCTTCCCACTTTCAGCGAGCGCCAAACCAAGAGGAACTCAGCGACCCTATGTGATAAAAGGCAAAAGATACTACCCTATTCCCAGTGCCGTTGGCTTTTCCGAAAAAGGTCTTGCCTCCTGGTATGGCAGGAACTTTCATGGAAAAAGAACCTCAAACGGGGAGCACTACAACATGCACAACATGACAGCTGCCCATAAAATTCTGCCGATGAACACCATGCTTCTTGTTACTAATCTGGACAACGGCAGAAGAACGGTGGTACGGGTAAATGATCGTGGTCCATTTGTACAGGGCAGAATCATTGATCTCAGCTACCGGGCAGCAACCGAACTCGGTATGAAAAAAGCTGGTATTGCCAGGGTACATATTCAGGCAATCAGCAGGGAAAAACTGGTTTTTAATAAGGATGGCAGCAGTAACTATCCAAATATCAAACAAGGCAACTTCTATGTACAGATTGGAGCCTTTAAAAACCGGAACAATGCCCGGCGTCTTGAAAAACGGTTCAAGAATTCTGGACATCTAACAGCAATTCAGCAACATAAAACAGAGAAAGGACTTATCTACAGGGTTCATATCTTTGCCGGATATACACTTCAGAAAGCCAAAATATTTGAAAAGGCAATCCATAATCATGGCTACAATGGTGCCTTTATTATTGCACATTGACAGTATTTACGGCTCACACAGACATTTGCCAGCCACCTGTTTTTTATTTGTTACCCCACTATTTCTGCACCTTGCAGAAAGCTGCCAGCTCCGTAAGCTTATTACATGCTGCGCTTGATTCGACAATTTTTCTGGCTGTAATAACACCTTCCTTGAGAGACTCCACTTTTCCAGCAGCAAGCAACACTGCCCCGCTGTTCAGCAGCACCATATCAAGCTCTGCACCTCTCCCACCCCGCAGCACCCGCCGAACCTGCTCTGCCGCTTCGATTGTCCCTGTGCCTCGTACCAGTTTCATTGTTGACCGCTCAAGCCCGACATCTTCAGGAGCTATAGTATAACACCTCAGCTTACCGTCAAAACCATCAGCAACACGGGATGTTCCAGAAAGAGTCATACCTCCAACATTTCCCTCTCCCCAAGCTACAAGACAACGACGCTCACCAAGACGCATCAATACCTCGGCAAGAATACCTGTCAATCTTTTATCAACCACACCTAGAAAAAAAGTAGTCGCTCCAGCTGGATTAACAAGTAACTCAAGAATATCAAAAATAGTCCGAATAGCTATCTCACGACAGGGCTTAATAAGTTGTCTGATAACAGCACACGACAGAAAAGAAGGAAAAAAGGCTACACCAACCCCCTTCATACATTTTTCAATAAAATCAATAGATAAGGAAATATCGAGTCCTAAGGCTTCCAGCACATCGACAGCAGTATCCTGCAACAAAGCCTCACGATAACCATTTGTGATAATTGGAACACCAGAGGCGGAAACAACAAAAGCCGTACTGATGGCAACAGTAAAGCTCCCGGTTCCAGCTGCACCTGCACTCAGTATATCCATAAAAACAGGACCGCCATCAATATTAGCCGCCAGCTCAAAAGAAGGGACCTTGCTCCGCACCACCTTTGCTGCCCCGACAATTTCATGTACAGACTCACCCTTAATAGAAAGGGCAGTAAGAAATGAGCCGATTTGACTATCCGTTACCTGACCGTCCAATATCTTATTCATAACGGATATCATCTGGGGCTCACTCAGATCAAAGCCATCAACCACATACTGTATTGCTGATTTTATATCCATCTTTTTGTGAATTATCGAATAGTTCCTCAACCCACCCGCCACCAGAAAGAGATTTTCTACTCTCATCGTAAAAGGCAAAACGTTTCTTCGCAAAGAAACACCGTCTAACAAAAAAAAGGCCCGAAGGCCTCTTTTTAAAAACCACAAAAAAAGACCTTAGGCTTCCACACCCATAGCCTTAACACGTTTGGTCAAACGAGAAATCTTGCGAGAAGCAGTCTTCTTGTGAATTGTTCCCTTACTGGCAGTTTTGGCAATAACAGAGGTAACATCCCTGAGTGCTGCCTGAGCGTCTGCTTCAACGCCTGTTTCAATAGCAACATCCAGCTTGCGAATATACGTTTTCATGCGCTGCTTGTTGCTTCTGTTACGTAATCTACGAACCTGTGCCTGACGATTTCTTTTTTCAGCCGATTTATGATTAGCCACGAATTAACTCCTCCTGTCCGTCCTCAGATCTAGTGTTTGACAAAACAGTATTCTGTATTTCATTTAACAATGTATTCAATAACCAGCATCCACTGGTTCCATTAAAATCCCAACAAAAGACTTCACTTTATAATATGGCCATCAAGTAAAGTCAATAATTATCCGGCGTATTTCATGAAAAACAAATCAGAATATCCCTTGTTCATTTTACACCAGAGTTCCCAGATAATTAAAAGTTGGCAATTTTCCTCCCTTCCCCGTACCACGAAATCTCTCGGCAAGCTCAGTTACAGCCCTGTTCCCCTTGCCAGAGCCAGAAAGATCAAAAACGACATAATTTATTCCAAGCTCCTTCAGATCATGCAGATAGGGCAACAGGGAAAAAGGCTTTACGGGATGAGTCTGGGTAAATCCCTGCTTCCTGCGAACAACAAATTGCTCCTCTTTGGGACTGATAATGACCTGATCAAATTGAAAATGTGAAGAGGCAAGACGAGCAGTATATAGTGGCGGAGTACCATAAACGGTGAGTCCTACCGGTATTCTTGTGACCCTGTCATCATGACGATTTACCGATGAAATTGACCGATAGGCAGAAAGCGCCTGAAAAAGATTTTCCCGATCGGTTTCCATGGAAAACTGCACACCTTCCAATCCCAGCTGAGACAACAAAAGCAGAGATTGAGCATTCAGTATATTCAGAGAATAATCTCCATACAGATGTACCCTCTCACGACTAAATAATTCCAGCTGACTAACATGACCAAGCTGAAAACTCCTGTAGCCGGAGGCAATAAGTACCCTGATGGATTTTTTCACACTCGCCATGTCTTTATCACCGATAACCGGCGGCAAGGCCCAGATAAGCTGGCGGGCATTTCTGCCAAGATATTTTTTAATCTGTGCCGCCTGCCTTATCATTTGTGGTTCAAATGCCAACACGAATCTATCCGGTGTAAATGGAAGTGGGGCGAGAACTGTTTTTACGGAATCAAGCCTGAGCCACCATTCAAGGGGCAGCTTCAGTCCTTTATGCAGGTTTTTCTCCGCCGGTTTCCAGCCCGCGCGCTTGCCCTTGTTACGGCTGCCAGTTTTTGTACTTTTAAGTTTTGTGGTATACGGTGTAAGGTCTTCCCTGATCTTGCCAGGCGGCTCTTCTTTCCCGATAACAGTCTCACGACAGGTTTGTTGAATAAATTGATTGTTTTGATTTTTTATCCCGGCAACAGTTTTTTTAGCCAATCCAAAATCAAGCTCACTTCGAAAGCCAGCAACTTTCCTGTCATCCACCTTGTAAAGGTCACAGCTGTTCACTACCCTTGCTAGAGTTTCATCAGGTAAACGAACAAGCGCCGTTTCACCCGCCTTTATGTAGCTCAGGCTGTCGGAACCCTTGCTGAGTTCCTTTACACTAAAAGACAATCGCTCTCCGCCCGGCTCAATATGCAGGCGCAGCCGATCCCCAACGGCTAAATCCTCTTTCAGCTTCAAACGGGCACAGGCCTTATTGTTTTTTTTCAGAACCTTATGAAACCTGCCAAGGTGCAAGCCCATATTCCCAGAATGAAGATGACTGATAGCCTCAGGCGGCTGTGGTGAAAAAAAATACCCAGATGTTGTTTTTCTGCTCATGGCCTGATTAATCAGACGATTGGCCTCCTCAAGGACATCCATCTGCTCATGCTCTTTCGCATCAATCATCATTCTGTAGGCACGAACAGAGTTCTCGATATATTTGGCCGAGCGAAGACGCCCCTCAATCTTTAACGAGGCAATACCAATTTCCTTGAGGATGGAGACAGCTTCAAGTCCCGTCAGATCGTTCATGGAAAAAAGATACTCGACCCTGGAAGCTGTCGCTTTTGCTTGTGTCCGACTTCTCCGGTTTTGCCTTCCACCTCTGCCTGGCGTCCTGTTTCTGGTGGATTTTAATGTAGTATATCCCCTGCGACAGGGCTGAACACAGTTACCTCGTAAACCTGATTTTCCACCAAGATATGATGAGAAAAGACACAGCCCAGAATAGGAAAAACACATCGCCCCATGAATGAAGATCTCAAGTTCTATATCTTCAACCATTGAGGCAATCTGCTCAATTTCCTTTAAGGTTAACTCACGGGCAAGGACAACCCGCTCACAACCCAGTTTACCAAGAACCTCTACAGATTGAAGATTATGCGCTGTGGTGAGTGTTGAACCGTGTATTTTCAGCTCCGGGAAATATTGGAGAATCAGACGAACAAGTCCAAGATCCTGTACAATAAGAGCAGCAGGTTCCAGATCATTCAGTACGGCCAGATGTTCTATAACAGAACGAAGATCCTTTTCAAGAAGCAGGCTGTTAGCCGCAATATAAAGTTTTTTTCCATGTTCACGACAATAACCAATCATGGCCGCGATTTCATCAAGACGAAACTCTCGTGACAAATTTCGGGCATTAAATCCGGGAGCACCCACATAGACAGCATCAGCGCCAGAATTCAGTGCCACATGAAAATTTTCTATATTACCGACCGGGGCAAGCAGCTCCATAGTCTCTCCAAATATTTACAGACTAACACATGTACAAATAAATGAGCCATGATTCACTCTTCGGGTAAATCATGGCATAAAAAATCGAAAAAAAATCAGATCAACTCTCTATAACCACCTCGGAACAAACTCCTGCCTCATTTATCAGGACATTGATCCGTTCGTCCTTCTGTACCTCTGTTGTCAAACCAACATAATCCGGCTGAATCGGCAGCTCCCGCCCACCTCTATCAACAAGTGCCACCAATTGCAGACTCGCAGGTCTGCCAAAATCAAAGAGAGCCTCCATGGCAGCACGAATTGTTCTACCGGAAAAAATCACATCGTCCACCAGAATAACAGCCGCATTATCCATATCAAAAGAAATATCTGTGGTCTTCACCACTGGATTCTGGCTGACCAGACTCCAATCATCACGATAAAGGTTGATGTCCAGACTGCCAAAAGCCAACTCTGTGTCAAGCTGCTCCGAGAGCAGGGTATGAAGACGTTTACCAAGATGTACGCCGCAGGTATGTATACCGACAACAGCAATTTTTTGTGGTTCGCTGTTTTTCTCCAAAATCTGTAAACAGATACGCTGCAAGGCAATTTCAATATCTTTTTCCTGCATTACCAGACGTTTTTTTTTGCTCATTTTCCTACCCTGTCCCAGAAGAATTCAACACCCCGCCTGTTAACCAGATTAATCGCCTCAGGAAAAGCCTCACACTCTTTAGCAAAAACCTTTGCGGCAATATCAGATACGGAATCATCAAAATCAAGTGCTACACTTTTTTGCAGAATAATCGGTCCTTCATCATAGACTTCATTGGCAAAATGAACAGTGCAGCCACTTACAGTGCAACCTCTGGTCTTAACTGCACTGTGTACCCTGTTACCATAAAAGCCATCACCACAAAATGCGGGAATCAGACTTGGATGAATATTAATAACACATTGTTTTAATTTTTCTGGCGGCTGATACAATTTGAGATAGCCCGCAAGACAAATAATATCTACATCATATTTATCAATGATTTCATTTATTGCCCTGTTGCTCTCCGCGTGGAAAGCCGGATAACCATAATTTTGAGCCTTGCTCAAACCAAGGGCTGAAGCAACATTTGAAATAACAACCTCAATCTTTGCCTGTAATGTACCTGCCTCAGCGCATTCATGGAAATTATCAAGGGTGCGTCCACTACCGGACAGCAGCACCGCCATCTTTAACATTGCATTTCCCCCAACTCCTGAGCCCCCCCCCACAATCAACCTTCCCGGCGACTCAACCAAGATTCCTGACCCTTATCAACAGAAACAACAAAACCATATTACAGTCCCATACATTATTCCTGAAGATCAGGATTGGACTGGACATCAACCTGTTCAAGCCATGCAGCAATGGCTGTGTCATACCTTGAGGTAAGCTGAAAAACCTTTACCGCCAGACGAAACCGGGTTTTGAGAGTTGTATTTCCGGTGGTCTTAATTTCTTCGATAACCTGAGGATAGTCGGCAGGATCAACAATTACAGTTACATCGTTATAGTTTTTGGCAGCAGCACGCAACATGGTCGGTCCGCCAATATCAATATTTTCAATGGCATCAAGCAGACCGCAATCAGGATTTGCGACAGTCTTTTCAAAGGCATAGAGATTGACCGCGACAAGATCTATATTCTTCAGACCATATTTCTCACACTGAGCGCGATGAGCGTCATTTTCACGCTGATTGAGAATGCCGCCATGTACCTTGGGATGAAGGGTTTTTACCCTGCCATCAAGCATCTCCGGGAACCCCGTGAAATCGGAAACATCGGTAACGTCAAGCCCGGCACTCCTGAGTTTTTTCGCGGTTCCACCGGTGGATAACAGTTTCACGCCAAGCTCGGAGAGCTGGCTTGCAAAACCTTCAATTCCAGATTTATCCGTTAAACTGATAATTGCTCTTTCAATCTTTTTCATAATACCTTCTTCTATGGTTAAGAAAATAATTTACCGCTAATCCCAGCCAGCAAAGCCCTAATCCTGCAACTTGCGAATAAAAGCCTTAATTTTCCGGCGATCCCTCTTGTTGGGTTTGCTGGCGGGAGGATTGTGACTTACATTCAAGGCACGTCTCATATCACGGTCAGCTTCTCTTTTGGCAACGGATTCAGCAGTCTCTTCATAAAGTTCCCGTGCCTTGACAGCAGGCCCCCGTTTTTCAGAAAGAGCAAGAACCTTGACATGAAATTCCAGATGTCCCCGAGTAATCAACAGCATATCTCCAACGGCAACAGCTCTTGCCGGTTTTACCCGGCTACCGTTAAGATGAACCTTGCCACCACTTACTGCCTGGGACGCCATTGATCTGGTCTTAAAAAATCGGGACGCCCATAACCATTTATCAATTCTTACAGTTGTACCATCCGCAGACATCCAGCTCACCCACCCAAAATCACCTGTTTTATATAGCCAATCAGGCTGAATAAATACACCGTATTGGCGAGAAACGCATGTAAAAACTCTTTTTCTTTACCTCTGAGCAAAAGAAAATTGAGCAAAAAAAGAGAAAAAGGTTATCATATTCAGACTGTTATAACTTTACAAGGAACCTGAATGGAGTTTTTTACCCCAAACAACACAAAGAGATTATAAAAAATGCTTGTACGTGACCTGCTGGAAAACCATTCCCCCACCTTTAGTTTTGAATTTTTCCCTCCCAAAAACAAGGCCGGTGAAGATCGCTTACTGGAAACTCTTGGGAAGCTGATACCACTCTCCCCCTCCTATGTCAGTGTCACTTATGGTGCAGGCGGCTCCACCAGAGACAAGACCCATGATGTCGTCTTGAGAATCAGCAGAGAAACCAATCTCACCGTAGTTTCACACCTCACCTGTATCGGTTCCAGCAGAGAGGAACTCTTTAAAATTATTAAAGAATATGATGAATCTGGCATCCACAACATCCTGGCATTAAAGGGAGACCCTCCAGCCGGAGTGACAAACTTTGTTTGTCCTGAAGATAGCTTTGCCTATGCCCATGAACTGGTTTCTTTTATAAAGAAACACTTTCCGCATATATGTGTTGGTGTTGCAGGTTTTCCTGAAGGACATCCTGCCACCCCAAACAGATTACAGGAACTTCAGTATCTAAAAGAAAAAGTTGAGGCAGGAGCTGACTATATTGTCACCCAGCTCTTTTATGACAACCGCGATTTTTATGACTACTCTGACAGATGCAAACTTGCGGGAATTGATGTCCCCATTATAGCAGGTATTATGCCTGTTGGAACCAGAAAGGGACTGATACGGACAGCTGACCTCGCAGCAGGAGCCAGAATCCCGGCGAAACTCTTAAAAGCAGTAGACCGTGCCGAGAATGATGATATGGTACGCAGAGTTGGTACACACTGGGCAACTGAACAGGTACGCGATCTGATTGACCGTGGAGTGCGAGGCATTCAGTTTTTTACTCTCAACAGCTCGAACACCACCCGCGAAATCTACGCCTCTCTTGGGGTTTCAAATTCAAAACAGCTGCAGGACTAAAAAACATGGCCTCATTACACCATAAGGAAAATACAGCTGATAACTGTGTTATTGGTATTTCCGGGCTGCAAAGCCCCATTTGCCTGCAACAACAAAACGGCGAGATACAACACAGCATCGGCAGCTGCTCTGCTACTGCCACTGAAATAATGAACAGGAAAGGAGATCTCGCCCAGGAAATATCCCAGCATCTGCAAGGCTTTACCGGGCAGATAACCCCTCTGAACTGGAACAATCTTCTCAAACACATCCAGAAGACACTGTTGGCAAGCGAGGTAACCATCACAATCCAGTTTCCCTTTTTCGTGTCAAAAAAAGCACCGGTCAGTGGCATTCCAGGACTTATGGAATATCAATGTTCCTTCTCTGCCTCAAGCAATAATGCCGGCATCAGCACCACGGTAAATGTTCCAGTCACAACACTCTGCCCATGCTCCAAGGAAATCAGTGATGGAGGAGCACATAACCAGAGAGCTGAAGTGACCCTTACAGTTTTTATGACTGAACGAATATGGATAGAGGAGTTAATAAAGATCGTGGAAAAATCAGCTTCCTGTGATCTTTACTCCGTACTCAAACGTCCAGATGAAAAATATGTTACGGAAAAAGCCTTCAACAACCCTATGTTTGTTGAGGATGTGGCAAGAAAAATCAGCCTGGAAGCACTTCAGCACCCACTTATCGAAAAATTCAGTATCGGAGTGGAGAGTTTCGAATCAATTCATAAACATAGTGCCTACGCCTATGTGGATAGTGAAGATTTAAGGATTTAACATTTCAGGAAGCCAGAATTCCTGTTCCTGTTTATTCTCTTTTTTATCATCAGGATATGTAGACTCACCATTTCAGACCGGTTCCTCCAAACTTCTTTCTGAAGGAAGAAGACGCTTTTTCGCCATCAAGCATCCTCCGTATCATATCGTACTCAGCTTTGGCAGCCCTGAGTTCTGCCTGCAACACATCGACTTCACTGACAGATGCGGTTTCTATCTTCTGTTCTATAGCGCTGATCTTCTGCTGTGCCTTATACAAATCCCTGGCAATGGCCCTGATAGACATAATTCACCTCATTTACTAAAAAACATTACCTTATAGCTCAATAATAACATTTCTCCTTTACGGACACAGATAATTTTGTTTGAGTAGCAAACTGTAACGATTAAACGCCAATAAATTCAGGTCAATGAGCAAACGATACTCTTTACCCTTAAACCCACGAATCTTTTTGTCCCTTTTCTTGTTGCTTGTTTTCCTTGCTGGCTGCCACAGTAAGCAGATTTATATTCCAGGTACAGAAGAACCATTTTACCACCCCAAAAAAGGCCAAAATCTTTTCCAGAAACCACTGAGTCCACCGGAAACCTCTGTACTACAATCAATCAACCAGCTTTATCGAGAGTGGCAAGGCGTTCAATATAGATATTCAGGACAGTCCAAAAACGGTATAGACTGTTCCGGGTTTATTCAGATTATGTATAAACAGCTTTTTAATATTACCCTGCCCCGTATGGTAATAGAGCAGATGAAAAAAGGAAAAGAGGTAGCCCTGGAAAGAATACATCCGGGAGATTTACTGTTTTTTCAGACAAAACCTCATGTGAAACATGTGGGAATCTATACCCAATCCGGTAATTTTATACATGCCTCAACATCCCGTGGCATTACAAGCTCAAATCTCAACTCGCCTTACTGGTCAAGACGTTTTCTGACAGCACGCACCTTTTACAGACCACAGCCATAACTAACAAAAATCATTAACCTGCATTCTTCTGCTCAATTTCTTCCCGTTCAAGGGCAGCCTTGATTATCTTAAACAGTTCCCTGTAATGGCTGTGCTTTTTGGTACGCACATAAAGAAAAGCCGCACGACGCAAATCAGTTCCATTAAGCCAGGGTAGGCGCCTGACAAGAGCATCTATCTCAGCCGCCGGCCAATCCTCGCCCCAGCTCATTCCCTCCTGCAAACATTCCCGCTGATCTTCCATCGCCTCATTGATAATATTGTCACGAAAATACTCGGCCTCATGATGCAACCTGTTTGATTTCAGGGCAGAACCCTTGCGTTCCTCAAGAAAGGTAAAGACAGCCTCCATATCTCCCGTTCTCATAACCTTGGCAAGATATTTAATCTGACGTTTCAAAGCACTGCCTTTAAGTCCTTGGCAGGCTCTGATTTCATCACGAACATGATCGTCAACCGGCAGAGCTTCCAGCTCCTTACCCTTGAGTTGTGAAATTTCCACGGCAGCCTTCTGTTCCTGTTTAAAACGCCTTTTTTGTTCTGATTTACTTATATATTCAGACATTTTTCCCTAAAAAATTACCCAAGATCATTACAGATTCCCAATAAGGCAGGAAAACGTCAAGACAGCAGCCTGCCCAATGGCATTCTTCACGATTCAGTTTACTTCCCTGCCAGAGTGAGCAAACTTTTTTCATACTCTTCTGGAGGCTGAAAACCAAGCAAGGTGCAAATGGTTGCAGCCACATTGGCAAGCCCTGGCTGCTCGACCCTGGTCAGTACAAAACTGTTCGCCCCGCTATAATCCTTGATGATACAGGGAACCGGATTCAGGGTATGTGCCACCATTGGCAATAGCTTGCCATTTTTCTCTGTCCACATACAATCCGCATTACCATGATCCGCCGTAATCAAGGCAATGCCACCAACTTCCTCAATAACTGGCAGTAAACGACCAAGACAGAGATCAACTGTTTCAACCGCCATTCGCACTGCTCCAGGAACACCCGTGTGTCCTACCATGTCAGCATTGGCATAGTTGAGGCGAATAAATTTCCGTTCCCCCTTTCTCACTTCAGCAATAACCTTGTCCGTGATTTCCGCAGCTTTCATCCAGGGACGCTGATCGAAGGCTATCCTGTCAGAGGCAACTTCTTCATATTTTTCAAATTTTTCATCTATATATCCAGATTTGTTACCATTCCAGAAGTACGTCACATGACCAAACTTCTGGGTCTCCGAAATAGCATAGGAGGTCACTTTAGAAGCACAAAGATACTCACCAAGAGTAGCGTCTATCACAGGAGGCTGAACCAGATAATTTGATGGAATATGTGCATCTCCATCATACTCCATCATACCAGCATAAAAAACATCAGGAAAACGTCCCCTCTCAAACTCAGCAAAATCAACTTCCTCAAAAGCACGGCTTATCTCTATTGCCCGATCACCACGAAAATTAAAACATATAACAGCATCACCATCCTCTATAACGCCCACCGGCTTGCCATCTTCTACAACAACAAAGGCCTCCATGTACTGATCTGTTATTGCAGAATCCTCCGCATAGTACGTTTCAACCGCTTCAGACGCTGAAGGAAAAGCACGTCCTTCGCCAAGAACATGTGCTTTCCAGCCCCGCTCGACCACAGACCAGTCGGCATTATAACGATCCATGGTGGTCACCATTCGTCCTCCACCAGAAGCAATACGATAATCTCTTTCACCTGCACCTAGAGTGGCAAGCTTTTCCTCAAGCGGTCTGATATAGTTCAAGGCACTTTTCTGCTCCACATCCCTGCCATCGAGCAAGGCATGGACACGAACCCTTTCTACCCCTGCTTCCGCACAGGCTTCAAGCAGCTGATAAAGCTGATTGATATTAGAATGCACATTACCATCAGAAAGCAAGCCGAGAAAGTGAACAGTCCCGCCTCCTGAAGCAAGCTTCATAACCTGCTGCCACGCCTTGCCATCATAGATGGAACCAGCTTCAAGAGCTTCATCCACCAATTTTGCCCCCTGGGAAAAAACACGACCGGCACCAAGAGCATTGTGACCGACCTCGGAATTCCCCATATCACCATCGGTAGGTAATCCCACGGCGGTACCATGAGCTTTTAAAGAAACCATAAGTGGTTCAGTCATGAGCTTGTCAAGAATTGGTGAAAACGCGACGTGGACACCATTATTTTCGGTTTCAGGCCCCAGCCCAAGACCATCCATAATAATCATTACAACTGGACCTGAACAATCCTGATACCCCTCTAGCTTTTTTAAACTTTGAACTGTCATTTCTGGTTCCTTATGGGTATTATAATGTTTTGAGTATCACCATTCCTTATGGCAAGAAAAACATTATTCTGATATTTATAAAAATCATTAATTAGACAAAACATAGTTGACAAAATAATAAAAACCTTGCTGGAAGATACTCCAAAAAAGCCAGGAAAGCACCAAACAGTATGAACCTTGTTAAAGTTATTATAACGGTTCCAGACAAATTTCTTGTTATGTTTACAACGCTGCTTCAATCAGGCATTGAAATCAGCTGCCCGGCAGGTAAAAGTCTTGCTCATTTCCTGGCTGAGCTTCCAGCATTTACCAAACAGTATATAACAGAAACCGTACAAACTATATTTCTTGATGGAGAACCGGTAGACAATCTCAAACAAGGTTTTACCAAAAAAAGACAGACATTGGCTCTTTCTGCCTCCATGCCAGGACTTGCCGGAGCAATTCTGCGCCGTAACAGCTTCCACGCTGCCTTGCGGGAAAGGGCCCGGCAACCGTCTAACAACACTCCTGGAGTAACAGAAACAATCGTTACCCTCAAACTTTTTAACACCATTGCCCAGGATAAGGGCCCCAGCTTCCTGGCTGAAGGTATTACAATCAATTCTCAAAAAGTTACACAATTCTTTACTACCAGATCGACATTACTTGAAAAAAACCTATATATAAAGAGAGACAACAAACAACTGACAAAAGAAGAGTTTTTTCAGCTATTACGGGATAACTCTTACATACGCCTTATAATAAGAGGTTTTGATGACAAATAGCACAAAAGACATGCTTGGCAGAGTGCAGCTCACCCTTGTCGATGAAGCAAAAAATCTTTTTCTGGAAAAATTACCCGAAACAGTTCTGGAAACGGAAATTATTACCATAGAAGAGGCACTTGGTCGCATTACAGCCGAACCTGTCATTTCCCGTGAAAACCTGCCAGCCCACCCCAGATCATCAATGGATGGCTATGCTCTCTCTGCCAGAGACAGCTATGGTGCCAGCGAGTCAATGCCAGCCTATATTGAAATCACGGGTGAAGTATTAATGGGCCAGCTTCCTTCAGGACTGGTGAAAAAAGGCTGTTGTTATAAAATCCCCACAGGCGGCATTCTCCCAGAGGGCGCCGACTCTGTTGTAATGCTCGAACACACCGTCCCCATTGATAACACTCTTATTGAAGTTGTGAAAAGTGTTGGTGAAGGCAGCAATATCAATCGACCGGGAGATGATATAGCCATTGGTGAAACAGCCCTTGAAACAGGGACAAAACTCAGGGCACAGGAACTGGGCTTACTGGCAGGGCTTGGTTTTGCGGAAGTAAACGTTTTTCGTAAGGTAAAGATCGGCATCCTCTCCACAGGAGATGAAATAATAGCTCACACCCAAAAACCTGCTCCCGGCAAAATACGTAATATCAACTCAATTGCCATCGGAGCCAGAGCAACATCCCGTTCAACAAAAGTAAAAGATTACGGTATTGTCTCAGATAATAAGGAAATCTTCTTACATACAGTTGAGCAGGCAATAGCTGGAAACGATATAGTTATTTTTTCTGGAGGCAGCTCTGTTGGCATGCGAGATCTTGGTGAACAGGTGATTGAACAGCTCGGGCCACCGGGTGTCATTGTTCACGGTACAGCTCTGAAACCTGGCAAGCCGGTTATTTTAGGAATGAGTAACACAACGGCACTTATAGGACTGCCAGGACATCCCGTTTCTGCTCTTACCTGCTTTGATCTTTTTATTGCTCCGGCCATAGAAAAATTGAGCGGAATGAGAACCAGACTGGAGAATACCCCTTACATCGAGGCAACCCTTACCAGAAATATCAATTCAGCCGCTGGCAGGCGTGACATTGTACGGGTCAGCCTGAACAAAACAAAGGAACAATATCTGGCAAGCCCTGTTCTTGGCAAATCTGGTTCTATCTCTGTTCTTTCAAAAGCTGATGGATATTTTATCATCGAAGAATCAAGTCAGGGAATCTCCGAGGGGGAACGTGTCAAGGTTACCTGTTACAACAAATAACACACTAGAAATATTATGAAAAAGAAGAACGTATATCTGGAAAACAAACCTTTACATAAAGCCAGGGAAAAATGGAATAAAGCTCTACACGAGTGTGGTTTTCTTGGTCGAAAACATACTGAAACAATTGCCGTTGACAATAGCCTGGGGCGTAGAACTGCCGCTCCTGTTTTTGCCCGGAGATCAGCACCTTCCTACAATGCCGCTGCCATGGATGGAATTGCAGTCCACTTTCTTGATCTCGCCTCGGCAAGCGAAGCATCTCCCTTACTGCTAAACAGTGATCAGTTTATTCAGGTCAACACCGGCAACGCAATTCCTGAAAACTACAACGCCGTCGTCATGATTGAGGACGTACATCTGCTCGATGACGGCAGGGCCGAAGTCACCTCCCCGGCAACACCCTGGCAGCATATCAGAACCATCGGTGAAGATATAGTTGCAACCGAGCTTATCATTCCAGAAGGTCATACTATTCGCCCGATTGATCAGGGAGCCATGCTTGCCACCGGAGTCATCAATATTGAGGTGACAAGACCACCCAGGGTCACAGTCATCCCAACAGGATCAGAATTAATTCAGCCTGTTGAAGAACCAGCCCCCGGACAAATTATCGAATTTAATACCAGAATCCTTGGAGGTTATCTGCAGGAATGGGGAGCTGATGTCAGCCGTTCACTTCCTGTTGAAGATAAACCAGAAGAACTGAAAAACGCTCTGCTTGCAGCAGTAGAACATAATGACCTGGTGGTCATTAACGCAGGAGCCTCAGCCGGCACCAAGGATTTCAGTTCAACAGTTCTCTCAGAGCTGGGAACCGTAGTAGTGCACGGCGTGGCAATTAAACCGGGAAAACCTGTAATGCTTGGTCTGATAGGCAATACGCCTGTAATTGGTCTGCCCGGTTATCCTGTTTCTGCCCTGCTCACCATGCGTCTTTTTGTTCATGAAATGATCAATGCCTTTCTTGGGCTGCGCCCACCAGAACCGGAATATATTGCGGCAACAATTTCTCGCCCGGTACATTCAAACATGGGTGTGGATCAGATGATACGAGTAAGCCTTGGCAAGGTGGGCAACAAACTGATGGCAACCCCTTCGGGTAAAGGTGCCGGTGCCGTCATGTCCTACGTCCGTGCCGACGGCATTCTGACCCTGCCCACAGGCAGCGAAGGCGTCGGCAGCGGTGAAGAGGTACAAATAGAGCTTCTGAGAACACCACAGGAAATAGACAGTACCCTTGTCTGTATAGGCAGCCACGATAACAGCCTTGATCTCATCGCTAACCACCTGCACAGCAGAGGAGATATGATCCGTATATCCTCTGCCCATGTTGGTTCTATGGGGGGTATCATGGCCATCAGACGAGGAGAAGCTCATTTCGGAGGCTGCCATCTACTTGATGAAAAAACCGGAGAATATAATATTTCTTTCATCAGGAAATACCTCAAGAATCGTCCTCTTCAACTTATCAATCTCTGTTATCGGGAACAAGGTCTCATTGTTGCCAAAGGTAATCCCAAAAATATCTCATCGTTCACTGACATCCGGGACAACGAACTGCTTTTCATTAACCGGCAAGCCGGTGCTGGTACCAGGCTCCTTACAGACAAGGTACTCAAGGAGCAGAATATTGAAACAACAGCCATCAACGGTTATGAGAGGGAAGAATATACCCACATGAATGTGGCGGTAGCTGTGGCCAAGGGCAGTGTCGATTGCGGAATGGGCATCAGGGCAGCGGCGGCGGCTCTTAATTTGGATTTTGTACCAATAGCAGAAGAAAGATATGATTTAATCATACCTGAAGAATTTATCGAAGATGAGAAAATTGCAGCAATGCTTGACCTGATCCGCAACGACGAGGATTTCCATAAAAACGTGTTAAGGTTAGGTGGTTACAACCTTTGTGATTGTGGAAAAACTATTTACAGTCAATGACATGGGCAAAAGAAATCATTTACAGGGGAGTCGTAATATCAACAACAGACAAATATTAATAACAACTTGGAGGGGGAAAATGGCAGATAAAATTTTTCGTGTCAATATGACAGATCTCACCACCTCTGCTGAAGAAGTACCAGAAGCATGGCTTGGTCACGGAGGACGCGGACTCACTTCGACCATTATAGCAGCAGAAGTGGAACCCACCTGTCACCCGCTGGGTGAAGGTAACAAGCTGGTAGTCGCCCCAGGACTTCTCTCCGGCACTGCGGCTGCCAATTCAGGTCGTATCTCTATAGGAGCAAAAAGTCCCCTTACCGGAACCATCAAGGAAGCAAATGGCGGTGGTTCAGCGGCTCAGTTTCTGGCAAAATGCGGCTGCAAGGCGATTATCGTTGAAGGCCTACCAAAAGAAGATAAATGGTACGGATTGCAGGTAACGGGGGAAGGTGTCAACATTGTCGAAGAATCAGAAATCATAGGCAAAGGTAACTTCGAGGCAATGGAAACCCTCAAGGCTCGCAGTGAGAAAAAAATCAGTGTTATCCTTACTGGTCCTGCTGGAGAAATGAAATTGACAGCAGCTAATATTTCCATTTCAGACAAGGATAATGGTATACGTTCTTCCGGCAGGGGGGGACTCGGCGCGGTAATGGGCGCCAAAAGAGTAAAATACATATCAATCGATCCGGGCGATGGCAAGGTTGAGATTGCCAGGCCTGAAGATTTCCGGGCAGCCAACAAGGCATTCACCAAATCACTTGTGGATAATCCGATCAGCCAAGCTCTTGGCCAATATGGTACCAACGTCCTGGTAAACATTATTAACGAAGCAGGAGGTCTGCCCACCAAAAACTTCAGCCAGGGTCAGTTTGAAGGGCATGAGGCAATTTCTGGTGAAACCATGCACGACACCATCCGTGAACGTGGAGGTAAGGTCAAGCATAACTGCCAGAAAGGATGCGTCATCCAATGTTCCCAGATATACAATGACGCCGAAGGGAACAAAAAGACCTCCGGTTTTGAGTATGAGTCTATCTGGGCTATGGGGGCCAACTGCTGTATTGATAACCTTGATGATATTGCTGAAGCAGACCAGATCATGGATGATCTGGGATTGGACTCCATTGAAATTCCTGTTGCCTTTGCTGTTGCCATGGAAGCCGGAATTCTAAACTGGGGAGATGGCAAGGGGGTATGCCGTATTCTCCGTGAAGAGATCGGTAAGGGCACACCGCTGGGACGTATAATCGGCAATGGTGCCGGTTCTGTTGGCAAGGCATACGCTGTTGAACGAGTACCTGTGGTCAAGAATCAGGCAATTCCTGCCTACGACCCACGCGCAATAAAAGGTATGGTAATCACCTATGCCACTTCAACGATGGGAGCTGACCACACCGTCGGTTACGCTATTGCCACGAACATTCTTGGCGTTGGCGGCAATGTTGATCCATTAAAAAAAGAGGGGCAGATTGAACTCTCCCGTAATCTGCAAATTGCGACAGCAGCAATTGATTCAACTGGTATGTGCCTCTTCATTGCCTTTGCCGCCCTCGACGATGAGAAGTGCCTGCCTGCGCTGATTGACCTTATCAACGCACGTTTTGACATTGCCCTGACAGGAGATGATGTGGTTAATCTTGGCAAATATATTCTCAAAACAGAACGAGCCTTCAACCAGGCGGCAGGTTTTACCAATCTTGATGACAGATTGCCGGAGTTCTTCTACAAGGAACCCCTGCCACCTCATAACCTGGTCGTTGATTTTACCCCCGAAGAAATCGACTCTTTCTGGGATTTTTGATATTTTCTTTGCAGGGAAGAAGCAGGTTTGCTGTTTCTTCCCTGGGCTCCAGACCTGATATGAACAAATTTACAGTCAAACTTTTTGCCTACTTCAGGGATAATCGTTTCAAACAGAAAGAATGCGAATATCCAGCCGGAACCACTGTCCTTGACATCATCCACGACCTTGAAATAGCTCCAGACGAGGTGGGAGTTCTTATGATAAACTCCAGACATTGCCAGGAACACGCCGAACCTGTTACTGGTGATAATCTGGCAATTTTCCCCAAGGTAGGGGGCGGCTGAAATATTTTCAGACAACATGGCAGCCCTAACCTCAATGTCAAAAGCTTTTGCATGTCGGTTATGGCTGTTTTCCTCTTATCAGTTCCCGGTTATTATAGTTTGTCAGTAGAAAGTGATAACAGCCTGATTGGAGCAGTATCAGACAGACAATATGTTTCCAGAAAAGATAATACAATCAACCCCGCACAGTCCCGGCGTCTACCTGATGCTCGATAGCAAATCCACTGTCCTTTATGTGGGCAAGGCAAAAGATCTTCACAAAAGACTGTCCTCCTACGCCCGTCACTCAGGAGAGAATCATAACAAAACCACTGTTATGCTGAGCAAGGTTGCAAAAGTTGACACGATTATCACCATCACAGAAAAAGAAGCCCTCATTCTAGAAGCGTCACTGATCAAAAAACATAAACCTCGATATAATATAATCCTCCGGGATGACAAGAATTATCCATACATCAAGCTTACCATAAGTGAAGAGTGGCCACGGGTGATGATGAGCCGCAGAAAAAGAAAAGACAATGCCCGCTATTTTGGTCCATATTCCTCTTCATCGGCCATGTGGACAACACTAAAACTCATCTCATCTCTTTTTCCTCTGCGTCAGTGCAAAGGTGAAAAGCTCAAACAACGCAAGCGTCCCTGCCTCAACAAACAGATCGGTAAATGTCTCGCGCCCTGTACAGGCAAGACTGATCGAGAAGAATATCAAGCCAATGTGGCTAAAACCATCATGGTACTGGAAGGTAAAAATAAGGCACTCATCAAAGAACTTGAGAAACAGATGAACGAAGCTTCCGAAGCCCTGGAATTTGAAAAGGCCGGACGACTAAGAGATCAGATAAAAGCCCTGCAAACAACTCTTGAAAAACAACTTATTGCAGCCGCCCACACCAGGAATCAGGATGTTTTTGGTTTCAACAGAAAAGGAACATCTGTAGCGATATCCATCTTGTTCATCAGGGAAGGCTTTATTTGCGGCTCCCGTAGCTTTCTGCTGGATGATCCTTTCGGGCTTGATTCCGCTGTCATCAGTCAGATTCTTATCCAGTTTTATGGCATAGACTCCCTGATTCCCAAAGAAATTATTCTTCCCATCAGACCGGAGGATATACGATTACTGGAAGAACATCTCACCGATATAGCTGACAAAAAGGTTAAACTTATTTGCCCCCGGAAAGGTGACAAACTCCGGCTCATCGAGATGGCCAACAACAACGCGAAAAATATCTTTCAGGAACAGGAAAAAAAGAAAACTTCCTGGAAAAAGCTGCGGGACAACATTCAGCAAAAGCTTAACCTGCTTATTGCACCGGAACGCATTGAATGTCTTGATATTTCCAATATCAGCGGCACTAACCCCATTGGTTCCCTTGTTTCTTTTGCCGCAGGGGAACCCGACCCAAAAAATTTCCGGCACTATCATATTAAAACAGTACAAGGTCCAGATGACTATTCAATGATGCGAGAAGTTCTGGAAAGAAGATTTACCAGAGCCATCAAGGAAAATACTCTGCCAGATCTGTTTGTTGTTGATGGGGGTAAGGGACAACTCAATATAGCCATCAGTGTTACCAGGAAACTCGGCATCAGTCAGGACATTGAGCTTGTAGGTATTGCCAAGGAAAGAAAAAACGAAGGTGAAAAACTCTATCGCCCCGGTCGTAAAAATCCAATTCTGCTGCCGGCTCACAACCCGGTACTTTTATATTTCATGCGTATTCGAGACGAATCCCACCGTTATGGTGTGACTTTTCATCGTAAAATCCGCAACAAAAAGACCCTGACCTCAGAACTGGATACTATTGAAGGTGTTGGTAAGGAGAAAAAGGAAGCCCTGCTGAAAACAATAGGCAGCCTGAAAAAAATCCGCAATGCAAGTATTACCGAGCTACAGGCTGTTGATGGAATTGGTCCAAAACTTGCGCAAAAAATATTTTCCCACTTTCAGAAAAGCTAAAACAATAATTACTAACCGTAACTGCTTTCCAGAAGAGTTGTAATTCTGCTATGAAGAGCAACAATGGCAGTATCAACCTTGAGAATACGCTCTCCAATCGTACAAAGAGAAAAACCAAGCCTTTCAAACCTATTCAGTTCAAAATCCACCCAGCCCCCTTCCGGCCCCACACAAAGCAAAACTCTTTGCTTGTTATCGGGAAAAGCGGCTGTCCCGTTCCCTGAGACAAATACTTGCTGAAATGTCTTATCTCCCCTGGGATCCGCCACAATACTATGACTATACCGCCTGATAATCGCAGGCAGGAAATCTTCCACAAAGGGTTTAAAGCGTTTATGAAATTCTACTCGTGGAAGTCGTGTGGCACCACTCTGTTCAAGCCCTGCCAGCAGATGAGCATGATATTCCTGCTGCTCCAGCAAGCCAGAATTCCAGAAACTCTTTTCCACCCTGTTGGCGTTAATAAAAAAGAAACGTCCAACCCCAAGAGCAGTTGCCTGACTGAGGATACGTCTGAGCATAATTGGCCGGGGTAGACCAACCACCATATCTATAACCGGTTCATCCTCAACATCTTTTTCATCAACTACCACCCTGAGCTGTACAGAGAACGGATATTTCTTTTTTATCTTCTCTATTATGCCATGTCCCCGACCGCCATTGACCACACCAACACGCAGCTTATCACCAATATCCGCGCGCAGGACCTTGACAATATGTTCAGCTCTATGGTCTGTCAGGACGAGAGACATCTCTGAACTGCCATATACCTCGTCACGAGAAAATAAAATTATGTTCATGCAACAGATAAAATTTTAAAATACCCTTTCCTGTCCAGGTTTTTCGAAAACGTTTACATCTTTTTGTAATTGTGTAAATAATACACAGGAACAATAACTGGACAGATCAGTAAAACAGGACTTTTTCTATTTCCATACTCAATAATACTAAAAACATATTGAAGCTTTCCAGACAAGTTTTTACACGCAAGTTAGTACATTTTATTGACAGCAACCTACTTGCCTCTGTCACAGTATTATATATCACAGGCATGTGCCTCTCTTACGGACAAGTTTGGTATCAAACAAGTATTTACCTGCTTACCAGTGCCATTGCGGCAACAATTCTTTCTTTATTATTAAAGCCTTACAGACTAGCTCTTCTTTGCCTTACCTTTTTTATTGCGGGTATTTTACAACAACATATCAGCAACCAGAGCCCAGGCTCACCTAACCATATATACAACCTCATTCAAACACCGAAAGAACTTACTGTAATCGGTACAGTGGATGAAATGATTGTCTATAACAACAGAACAAGCAGGTTGGTAATGAAAAGTAAGTTTATCAGATCTCCCGACCAGCCACTACTCCAGAAGACAGAAGGAAAAATCCAGTTCAGTATGATTGGTGAGTTTAGCGAAAAATACCAGCCAGGAACGGCTGTCGCTGTTCGAGCAAAGGTTAAACGCCCCACAAGCTATGAAGCAGAAGGAGTCTTTAACTACCCCAAAATCCTTGCTCAACAAGATATCTGGGTTAGCGGATTTATACGCTCAGCCCTTTTTATCAAGCGGGTAAAAACAAGGCAGACCATATTACACCGAATAATTTATCTGGCGGAGAACATCAGGCAGGAGGTGGGAGAATATCTTGACCGGACTTCTTCCTCTTCCGGTTTGTACAGGGCAATTCTCATTGGAGATAGATCACAAATTCCAGAGCAGACCCTGGAAGCCTTCAAAGCATGCGGTATTATGCATATCCTCGCTGTATCTGGAATTCACATGGCAATAGTGACAACCTTTGTCTATAATTTCATTCTTTTTTTTCTTCGACGCTCCACCCGCTTAATGCTTCTCTGTGATATTCGAAAAATAACAGCCCTGCTCTCTATGGGACCACTGTTCTTTTACTGCCTGCTCACCGGCTCTAATACCCCTGTGTTACGATCACTGCTCATGTCCCTGCTCATCCTTCTGGCATTTTGTGTAAACAGGAGGAAATCGACCCTTGCCCTACTCTCTTTCGCGGCATTTTTTATTTTGACTGTTTCTCCACAACAGCTTTTCACGCCATCCTTTCAGCTATCTTTTGCAGCTATCTCTGCTATTTTGCTGCTAGTACCAACAATACAAAAGCTATTCAAAACCCAATCCGGGCAGACAAATATATCCAGGAAAATCAAGGCAGGCATCTATTCATCGCTGCTTGTCTCAATCGTCGCCAGTCTTGCCACCTTACCGCTTCTGCTTTTCTACTTTAACAGGTTCTCACTCATCAGCCCTCTCTCCAATATTATCGTCGAACCTCTGGTTTGTATGTGGAGTCTCCCGCTTGGTATTCTTGCCCTGCCCTTTATCAAAATTTTTCCATCATTGGCAGAGCTGCTCATCAGTTGTGGTTCTATGGGATTACAGCTTACAGAGTACCTCAGCCTGAAAACGGCACAGCTCCCCTATATTCAGATATGGAATATCACTCCCTCTTTTTTTCTTATAAGTCTCTACTACACAGGGCTTCTCGCCTTACTATACAGTTCAAATAAAGCGACCAAAACAGTTTCCTTTATCATTACAGGCTGTTGCATCATCTTTTTCATACAGCAGCCGCCAGAACTTTTCTCAAAAAAGAAGAACCAAATCACAATTATAGATGTGGGACAGGGAAGCTCTGTTCTTGTAGAATTCGAAAATGGACAAACCATTCTCGCCGACTGTGGAGGCAGCTCTTTTTCCAGCAATACAGTTGGGGAAAAAGTTGTGGCGCCGCTGCTCTATCGCAGGGGAATAAAAAAGATTAACACCATTTATATCAGCCATAGTGACAGCGATCACTATAACGGCGTCCCGGCAATCATCAAACATTTTGACATTGAACAGATATTTATTGCTTCCCGCACCTCCGGCGATCAACAATTTAACAAACTTATCAACCAGCTTGAATCGGCAGGTATAAGAATAAATATAATGAAGTCAGGTGAACTGCATCACTACGGGAAAAATAAAATCTGCTGTATAAGAAATTTTTCGGAAGATAAACCACCCAAAAATCCGATTGAAGAAAATCGGGGTATTGTCTTAAAGGTTATTCTGGGAAATTTCTCTATTTTACTTCCGGGAGATATTGACAGAGCGGCAGAACTACAAATTTTACAAGAGGATCTTGAGTCTGACTTGTTGCTTGCCTCACATCACGGTTCCAGAACCTCCAACTCAGAAGATTTTTTACAGACAGTATCACCAGATTTTCTGCTCGTTTCTGCCGGCGTTTCCAAAAAGAAACATTTTCCTCATCCCCTGGTTACAAAACGGGCAGAGCAACTTGAGATTCCAACACTTTCCACCGCCAAAAATGGTACACTGGATATCATTATAGAAAATGGAACGTATAAAATAATTGGAAAACAGAAACGAAACAACAATCCATTACAAAAAGCCGAGAATGTATGCCTGTCCTGTATGACACAAAAGGATCAATCTTCAAGAGCCAACTCAAGATAGAGATGACCACGTCCGGCTTTGGTAAGCCGTCCCTTCCCCCTCAAACGCAATTTTTGTCCAACATGGCTGTTGGGAGGTATGGTTACCTTTAATGACTCCCCGGTTTTATTACCAGGCACCGCAATTTTCACAATCTTGCCGAATTTCATTTCTTCAGCAGTAAGTTCCAGAGTATATACAAGGTCACCGCTTTCAACTTCTTCAGAGGCAAGCTCCTCCCTCGTTCCCCCATAGCCAAGGAACTTGCCGACCTTCTGACCAAGGGAACGCATTATACTATCAGGCTCCGGTAGTTTCTCTTTAATTTTTGCAGTGGCAACCTTACCAGCAAGAGAGCCAAACAGAAAAAGACCACCAAGAAAAACCCCGCCCTTGCCATCAAAAAAACTCTTCTTCACAAAGGTTGGATTTGAACGAAGCCCCGCTTTTTGAAACTCGTCCAATATAGAACGAAACATCTGCTGGAACTGAGGATCGTTAAACAGATCCCTGAAAATTTCTTGCTGACTATAGGAAAAACCATTTGTTCCACGAAAATCAGTGCCACCATAAGCTAAAAATCTATCATACTGCTTTCTTTTCTGCGCATCACTCAAGACACCATATGCCTCGGCAATCTCCTTAAACCGTTCCTGGGCAGCAGGATCATCAGGATTATGATCTGGATGATATTTCATGGCTAATTTGCGGTACCGTTTCCGCAATTCCTGCTCATCACAGTTCCTGTCAACCCCTAGAATTTCGTAATAATTTTTCATAACTATCTATTTAACCATTCTGTCTGGCCTTTTTCCCCGTAACTATTGACAGAAATTTAATACTCTCTATTATTTTTGTTTGCAACTTTTACCTATCCGGTTGAGTGTAAATATACATCCAACCTTTTTTCAATATTGCAAACACATTTTTACGAGGTCACAATGAAAGACTGGCAACCAGAAACACTCGCAGTACAGGCAGGATATAATCCGGCAAACGGTGAACCAAGAGTTCTGCCAATCACTCAGAGTACAACATATAAATACCAGACAGCCGAAGAAATAGCTGATCTTTTTGATCTGAAAGCTTCCGGCCACATGTACTCCCGTATCAGCAATCCAACAGTCGCCGCGTTTGAAGATAAAATTGCCGCACTGGAAGGAGGGGTGGGGGCACTGGCACTATCTTCCGGTCAGGCTGCCTCCACAATCTCCATTCTCAACATTTGTGAGGCCGGAGATCATTTTATTGCCCTCTCAACACTCTATGGCGGAACTTTCAACCTCTTTAAGCATACCATGCAGAAAATGGGAATCGAGGTCACCTTTGTTGGCCCGGAAGCACCAACTGAAGAGATAAAGGCTGCTTTCAAGGAAAACACAAAGCTGCTCTTTGGCGAAAGTCTCTCAAACCCCGGCACACAGGTGCTTGATTTCGAGAAGTTTGTCACAATCAAAAACGAAATGGGTGTACCATTCATTGTAGATAACACCTTTCCCACTCCAATGCTCTGCCAGCCAATAAAATACGGCGTTGATATTGTTATTCACTCCACCACAAAGTACATGGATGGTCACGCAACAAGTGTCGGAGGGGTTATTGTTGATTCTGGCAATTTTGACTGGAACAATGGTAAATTTCCAATGCTGACCGAACCGGATGAATCCTACCACGGTCTGAGATACACCGAAGCCTTTGGTAATATGGCATATATCGTCAAGGCCAGGGTTCAATGGATCAGAGACATCGGCTGCTATCAAAGTCCACAAAACGCGTTCCTTTCCAACCTCGGTCTTGAAACCCTCCATCTCAGAATGGAACGCCACTCTTCAAACGCACTGGCTCTCGCGGAATATCTACAAAATCATGAAAAGGTACAATGGGTAGAATATCCACTGCTGAAAAATAACAAAAATTACCAACTTGCTCATAAATACCTCTCCGGCGGCAGTGGGGTCCTCACATTTGGAGTTAAAGGAAAAAATGAAGATGCTGAAAAAGTAATGAACGCCTTGAAACTCGCCTCAATCGTTGTCCATGTAGCAGACGTCCGCACCGGAGTTCTGCACCCCGCAAGCATGACACACAGACAACTTAATGAGGAAGATCAGAAAAAGGCAGGCATCTCCCCTGATCTTATACGTGTCAGTGTTGGCATTGAGAATATCACCGATATTATTGCAGATTTCGAACAGGCACTGGCAACAATATAACTTTTTTCCTGACAGCTTGTTCTAGTAATTTTTCTCTAAAACAAGCTGTCATTGTTTCATTTTCATCAACTTTTTAAACAATGAATTATCATAATGTTTTTACGGCTAATTTTATATTGACAGACCGCCATTTTTTTAGCACACTTCCCGTTCTGACAAATTAGTCAGAAATATTTCACAATTATTACCACACAAGAAAAATGACACGCAAAGAAATTATAGTACAGGCGGCGACAGAGCTTTTTATCGAAAAAGGTTACAGGGAAACAACCACTTCAGACATCAGGAAAAAGGCTGGAGTTGCCCAGGGCACACTTTTTTACCACTTTCAAAACAAGGAAGGAATTCTCCTTTATATCTTTAGTGAGGTGATTGCCTCCTACACAGAAGCTGTGAAGAGTTTCGAGCACCAGAATCTGCGTGGGATTGACGCGATAGTACAATATACAGAACTATGCAATGAACTGAGAAAGGAAAAAGGAAGCAACCTCTGGTTTATTCTGCCAAATTTCGTTCCATCTCTCCTCCAGCAAAACCTTGAGACAAGAAAATTATTCTATCAGTTCTTTAATACCTCTATTGAACTCATTGAAGGATTCATCAAGCGTGGAATTGACGATGGCTCAATACGGGACATAGATGCAACAAAGACTGCACACCTTATCTTTGCACTGTTCATAGGCATCAACCGCCATATGTCACTGCCAGAAAAGGAGGGCCCTGATCTCTCTTATTTAACTATTGATTTTATTAAGACTGCCCTGGCGACCGGCAAATAAAAACGATTCGCGACATTTCCTCGAAAATTATTCACCATAAAAAATAAAACAGTTATGAATTCACTCCATCTTTCCAGACTAGCGCTTCTGATTCTCTCGGCCTTTTTGGTATTTTCAGCCCCCCAAGCCATAGCAGCCAACAAGAAAAAACAGGCACCAGCCAAACCGCCTGGACTGGTCTCGGTAATAACCATTGAACCAACCCTTATTCAATACACTCAGGAGGTTCCAGGAAGAACCACAGCTTTCAAGGTTGCCGAAATAAGACCTCAGGTCACCGGCATAATCACCAAAAGATTGTTTACAGAAGGCAGCTTTGTTAAAAAAGGACAACAACTCTATCAGATAGACTCTTCTGTTTACAGTGCAGTTTATAACAGTGCTATGGCTGACCTGAAAAAAGTGCAGGCCAACCTGCAATCGATTCAGGCTAAAGAACAAAGATACAAGGAGCTTGTCAAGGTTAATGCCGTCAGCCGGCAAGACTATGACGATGCCAGGGCGGCACTCTTTCAGGCAAAAGCTGATATTGCCGTTGCCAAAGCCTCCGTTGCCCAGGCGGAAATTGACCTCAACTATACAAAGGTATACGCACCTATCAGTGGACATATCGGTAGATCTTCTGTCACGGAAGGTGCTCTTGTTACTGCCAATCAGAGCACCATGCTTGCCCAGATTACCCAGCTTGATCCTATTTATGTGGATATGCAGGAATCCCGTAAAAAACTGGTTAAGCTCAACGGTAATGGCAAGCCGCTGGATCAGGTCAAGGCTGAATTTATTTTTGATAAAGGCGTTAAACCTTATGAACATACTGGCATGGTTCAGTTTTCGGAGGTGATTATAAATCCGACAACTTCAACCGTCCAGCTAAGGGCACTCTTTCCCAATCCAGACAATGTCCTCTATCCTGGACTCTTTGTTCGTACCAGGCTTTACCTGGGAGAGGAAGAGGCAATACTTGTCCCCCAGAAAGCGATACTCAGGGGGCCTGGTGGAGCAGTTTCAGTCTGGACTCTTAACAAGGATAATATCGTTACACCGGTACCGGTAAAACTTGGAGAAACCCACGACAATAACTGGATAGTGACGGAAGGGCTCAAAACCGGCGACAGGGTAATCACAGCGGGCTTTCAGAAAGCAAAACCGGGTAGCCCGGCTCAGGTAACACCAGAGCAGTAAAGAACCCATCTGTTTCAGTTAACTTTATTGAGGTATCAAATGTCTCGTTTTTTTATAGAACGTCCCGTCTTTGCCTGGGTTATTGCCATCATGATTATGCTGGGCGGGGCTCTTGCCATTACCCAGATGCCCGTTGAGCAGTATCCCAATATTGCACCGCCCAGGGTTTCCATCAGCACTTTTTATCCAGGCGCGTCTGCCGAAACGCTTGAAAACAGCGTTACTCAGATAATTGAACAGCAGCTCACCGGCATTGATAATATGCGATACTTCTCGTCTACCAGTGACTCTGCAGGAAGTGTGCGCATTTCAGTTACCTTTGAACCTGAAGCAGATCCTGATATTGCCCAGGTACAAGTACAAAACAAGGTACAAAAAGCAATGCCGCTTCTGCCCCTTGCGGTTCAGGCTCAGGGTGTATCAGTTGGCAAAGATTCGGCGGGTTTTTTGTTCGTTGCCTGTTTTTATTCAGAAAACGAAAATATTACTCAGGCTGACCTGAGTGATATTGTTGACTCACAAATAAAAGATGCACTCTCCCGGGTAAACGGTGTTGGCAGTATTACAGCTTTTGGCGATCCCTACGCCATGCGTATCTGGCTTGATCCCAATAAACTATACAGTTATCAAATTTCAACCAATGATGTAGTACAAGCTATTTCAGAACAAAATATTGATGTTTCAGCTGGTCAGATTGGAGGTATGCCAGCTGTAAAGGGTCAACAGATAAATGCCACGATTCTCGCTCAATCAAGACTCAAAACCGTTGAAGAGTTTAAGCAAATAATATTACGAGTCAATACTGACGGTTCACAGGTTCGTTTAAGTGACGTGGCAAATATTGAACTTGGTCAGGAGAGATATGGTGCTATTGTCAAAAGGATGAAACGTCCCGCTTCGGCTGTCGCCGTCAGGCTCGCCACCGGAGCCAATGCCCTGGATACAGCCAAACGAGTTAAGGCAAAAATTGATGAACTCGCCAACTTTCTCCCGGAAGGTGTTAAATACAGCTACCCCTATGACACCACTCCTTTTGTTAAAATATCAATTACAGAGGTCGTAAAAACCCTTATTGAGGCGATTATTCTTGTCTTTATTGTGATGTTCCTCTTCCTGCAAAACTTCAGGGCAACGCTCATCCCAAGCCTTGCGATACCCATTGTTCTTCTTGGTACCTTTGCAACTTTGCATATCTTTGGTTTTTCCATTAACACCCTCACCATGTTTGCCATGGTTCTCGCCATTGGTCTGCTGGTTGATGATGCCATTGTTGTGGTTGAAAACGTCGAAAGAGTAATGAGTGAAGAAGGTTTATCACCAAAAGAAGCCACAAAAAAGTCAATGGATCAGATTACTGGTGCTCTCATCGGTATTGCCCTGGTACTTTCCGCTGTTTTTGTTCCCATGGCGTTTTTTGGCGGTTCGGCAGGTGCTATCTACAGACAATTTTCCATTACCATAGTCGCCGCTATGCTTCTGTCAGTTATTGTTGCTATAGTTCTTACACCAACTCTCTGCGCGACTTTGTTAAAACCAGTGCCCAAAGGGTACGGTGAAAAAAAGACAGGCTTTTTTGGCTGGTTCAATAGAACATTTAACGCAGGAAGAGACAGATCGCAAAAAATTGCTGGTGGCATCGCCAAACGAAGCCTGCGTTTTTTCGTCATCTACATCCTGCTGCTGGTTGGACTTTCATTCCTGTTTACGAAAATGCCGACCTCTTTTCTCCCTGATGAAGATCAAGGAGTTCTCTTTGTTATGGCGATGGCTCCGACAGGAGCATCAATTGAGCGTACAGAAAAATCAATAGCAGCTCTGGAAAATTACCTTCTTGAAAAAGAACAGGATAATATCCAGGAATTTCTTACCGTTTCGGGCTTCAGCTTTGCGGGATCCGCACAAAATACAGCTATGGGCTTTATTATGCTGAACGACTGGGATAACCGCAAACGCCCGGATCAACATGTTAAGGCTCTTGCCGGCAGAATCATGCGGGCGATGTACCCGGTGAAGGATGCGATGATATTCTCATTTATTCCACCACCAATTATTGCTCTAGGTAATGCATCCGGTTTTAACTTTCAACTCGTCGACCGGGCTGGTGTAGGACACGAGGTATTAATGCAGGCACGGAACCAGTTACTGGGCATGGCAAGTCAAAATCCAAAGCTGGTAGGTGTTCGTCCTAACGGTCTTAGTGATGTACCTCAATACAAGGTGGAAATTGATTCTGAAAAAGCAAAAGCCCTTGGTGTTTCTATCAATGAGATAAACAAAACCCTGCAAACAGCCTGGGGTTCCTCCTACGTAAACGATTTTATGGATCGTGGCCGAGTAAAAAAAGTATACGTGCAGGGTATGACGCAATATAGGATGCAACCTGGTGATATAGAAAAATGGTATGTGAAAAATTCTTCTGGAGAAATGGTTCCCTTCTCCAGTTTCTCAAGAAACTACTGGACCTACGGTTCGCCCAAACTGGAACGTTATAACGGCAGCGCATCCATCAATATTCAGGGTGCCCCCGCACCGGGCATAAGCTCCGGTGACGCTATGGCCGAGATGGAGAAACTGGCAAAACAATTACCGAAAGGCATAGGCTATGAATGGTCGGGGCTTTCTTACGAAGAACGGCTATCGGGTTCCCAGGCCCCCGCCCTGTATGCCATATCCATTATTGTAGTTTTCTTGAGTCTTGCCGCGCTTTATGAATCATGGACCATTCCATTTTCTGTGCTCCTCGCTGCGCCACTTGGTATTATCGGGGCTGTAGCAGGTTCTTTCATCTTTAAAATGAGTAACGACGTCTACTTTCAGGTTGCCCTGTTGACAACAATCGGTCTCTGCTCAAAAAACGCTATTCTTATTGTCGAATTTGCCAAGGAACTCTATGCAAACGGCCATGAACTGTTTGAGGCGACCATGACAGCCTTTAAACTACGTTTCAGACCTATTATTATGACTTCAATGGCATTTATACTTGGTGTGCTCCCTCTTGCCAAATCTGATGGAGCGGGAGCCGCGAGCCAGAACGCTATTGGTATCAGTGTCATGGGTGGTATGTTATCGGCAACATTTATCGCAATATTTTTTGTGCCTCTGTTTTTCATACTTATAGAGAAAATATCCTTTACAGGGGAAAAGGATGGGGAAAAAGAATGAAAAGATTAATTCTTTCCTTATTGTTGACTATCTGGCTAATAACCTCATGCGCGATGATTCCTGAATATCAACGCCCGGAAAATGTCACTGCCAATGTCTGGATGAAGAGCGAACATGCCAATATTCAAGAGCAAAAAGTTCCTGAGAGTGAACTGGCTACACATATTCCCTGGCGAGATTTCTTTATATCAGAAGAATTAAGAAAGGTTATTGAACTGGCACTTGAAAATAACAAGGATCTCAAAACCGCCATCCTGAATATTCAAAAGGCAAAGGCCACTTACAATATCCAGGAGGCAAACTCTTATCCGCATCTTGACGGTATCGTTGATACAGATCTTAAAGGAAATTTTGCCAGCAAGCACACTGAATTATATCAGGGGAGCCTTGCCTCAACCTCCTATGAACTTGATCTCTTTGGCAGGGTTAAAAGCCTTGAAAAAGCGGCGTTAAACGAATACCTGGCGACAAAAGAGGCAAAAAACGCCGCGACGATCTCGCTTATCGCAGAGACAGCCAAGAGCTATATACAGCTTATAAGTGACATAGAATCCTTTAAACTGGCAGAAGAGACGCTTGCGATCCAGCAAAAGAGCTATAATCTGATTCAACAAAGTTACGATTATGGCGTCGCAACCAGGCTTGATCTTGCCCAGATTCGTACAGCGGTCGAAACAGCACGGGTTAACAAGGTGCTCTACAGCAGAAAGGTGATTCTCGATCGTAACACCCTTAACGCACTACTTGGCACCACCAATACTAATACCCTGCCACTGGCAAATAAATTAGAAGACATAGTGCTTCTGCAAGATATTCCTGTAGGACTGCCCTCACAAGTCCTGCTCAAACGACCAGATATCAGACAAGCGGAATACAAATTAAAAGCTGCCGGAGCCAATATTGGTGCCGCAAGAGCAGCGTTCTACCCACGAATATCACTTACCGGGAACCTTGGTTTCTCCTCAGATGAACTCAGTAAACTTTTCGCCAGTTCCAATACATTGGTCTGGAGTTTTCTACCATCACTCACTGTCCCAATCTTCAACTTTGGAGAGAATCAGGCAAAACTTGAGATAGCGGAAATTGACCAGAAACTGGCCATTACCCAATATGAAAAAACAATCCAACAAGCGTTTAAGGAAGTTGCCGATGAATTAATTACCCGCGACACAATATCACAACAGCTTGTTGCCCAAAAAGCACTGGTACAGGCAAATCAGGAAGCTTACCACCTCTCAAAGATTCGGTATAAACAGGGGATTGATGATTTTCTCAATGTGCTTGATGCCCAACGAAATCTTTTTACAGCACAACAGACCGCCATCCAAATAAAGAAAAGCAATCTCGAAAACCAGATAAAACTCTACAAGGTCCTTGGCGGGGGGCTTGCTGAACAGAGATAACTCCCCCCAGCAAGAAACAAAAAAAGGAGGCAGCTACGCCATCACCGCCTCCTTTTTTTGAAAATTTTATAGCCTGCTATACCTCAGTAAAATCTAAAGGCGGCTTTTTCAGATATTTAACGAATTTTGATTTTTCAACCGCGTTGGAGTAGGCGTCATCAGGATTAATCATCCGTCTATTCAGAAACTCCATAATCGCATCATCAAGAGTTTGCATTCCATACTTTTTACCAGTCTGCATAGCGGAAAGAATCTGATATGTCTTGCCCTCCCGGATAAGATTACGAACAGCGGGAGTCGCAATGAGAATTTCAAGGGCGGCACATCGTCCCTTTACATCTCTACGTTTAAAAAGTGTCTGGGAGACAACAGCCCTAAGAGCGTCAGCAAGGGTTGAACGAACCTGCCCCTGCTCATTGGCCGGAAAGATCTCGACAATCCTGTCCACAGTCTTCATGGCATTAATGGTATGCAGGGTACCGAAGACAAGGTGTCCTGTCATAGCAGCCTCCATGGCAAGTTTAATGGTTTCAAGATCACGCATCTCACCGACCATAATAATATCTGGATCTTCACGAAGTGCTCCACGCAGAGCCGCCGAGAAACTCTCAGTATGGGTTCCCACCTCACGGTGATTAATAATACATTTCTGGCTTCTGTGAACAAATTCTATGGGATCCTCAATGGTGAGAATATGATCCTTACGTGACTTATTGGCTTCATCAACAATGGCTGCGAGTGTTGTTGATTTACCAGAACCGGTAGGTCCTGTCACCAGAACCAAACCTTTTGGCAGATGAGCAAGACGACCAATAACCTTGGGTAAGCCAAGCTGTTCACATGTCATAATTTCACTGGGGATTTCACGAAAAACTGCACCAACTCCATATTTTTGCTGGAAAAAATTACATCTGTAACGGGCAAGACCAGGGATTTCGTAACCAAAATCAATATCGCCGGTCTCCTCAAAAAGTTTAATCTTTTCTTCCGGGCATATCTCATAAAGCATGGCTCGAAGCTCTTCGTTCTCCATTTTTTTAAACTTCACCCGTTCCATTTCGCCACGAATACGTAACAAGGGCTGCTGCCCGGCAACCATATGCAAATCCGAAGCACCTTCATCATTCATTAGTTTAAAAAAACCGTCTATCTGAGCCATGTTTTCCCTGCCTTATTAGTTTTCATGAAGTAAAACAACCAGATATTTTCCAACAAATCTAGCCTAGCATGTTTTTCTTTAAAAAGTCCACTGTTTCTTGAGGATCATCAAGGACAGTAAAAATATTCATATCCTCAGCACAAATATTACCATTCATATCCAACATCTGCTCTTTAAGCCAAGCCACCAGACCACCCCAAAATTTACTGCCAAAAAGTACAATAGGAAATGGTTTAATACGTTCTGTCTGGATGAGTGTTAAAGACTCAAACAGTTCATCCATTGAGCCAAAACCTCCCGGCATGCAAACAAAACCGCGAGAATATTTAACCAGCATTACCTTTCGTACAAAGAAGTATTTAAAATCAAGAGGATAGTTAACATAAGGGTTTGACTCCTGTTCGTGAGGCAAATGAATATTCAGCCCAACAGAAAGTCCACCAGCCTCATAGGCACCCTTATTGGCAGCCTCCATGATACCAGGCCCCCCTCCCGTGATCACAGCCCATCCCTGCTCCACACATTTTTGCCCCACCTCAACGGCACTCCTGTAATACTTATCTTCAGCCTTTGTGCGGGCAGAACCAAAAACAGTGACAGCAGGAACATTGATATTTGCCATCCCTTCAAAACCATCGGCAAACTCTGCCATAATACGAAACATACGCCAGGAATCACCAAGCACAGTGTTATCCAAACAATACTTTGTATCAATTTTCTTGTTCATAAATTTTTCCATAACATTTTTACTGTTAAACTGATTGAGGCATAGCTCTAAAAACATTGCAACAACATAGCAATGCCTGAAGAAGGCTACGCATCTCTCGCATTTTTCTTTATTATCCTCAGAAGACGGTCAGCCTCCTTGCGATATAATTTTTTTCTCATGGATTTTCTGATAAGCAGCAGTGCTTCGTCATATTCCTCAGACACTATCAACACCTCGGCAAGGCGTAGGCTCAGCGTATGATCTACCGGATTAAGAGCAACACTTTTACGACAAAGTGACAAAGCTATTTCGGTACCCTGCCCCTCAAGTAAATAAAGATAGCCGAGCAGACTTAGAGTCTGATCTTCAAAACATTTTGCGGTAACAGCCTTCTGCAACCAGGGAATAGCCTCTTTTCGCCTGCCCGCATCCGCATAGGATTTCCCTAGATAAAACAGAATATTATGCTTGCAGGCAAATTCCTTGTCGGTTGTAAGGGGTAAAAGCAGTTCAACCGCCCTTTCGGCTCTGTTCATTTTACTGCAAAGGATTCCAAGTTGTAACTGAATATCCAGCCTCACAGACTGACTGTTTTCCTGTTCACAATCTACAACCTGTAATGCCTTTTCAAAATAATCAACAGCCCGCTCACCCCTTTCTGCAGTGAGATAGAAAAGCCCTATATTGTATAGAGCCATAAGATTGTCGGGATCAATAACAACAGCCTTCTCAAAACAGTCAAGACTCTGCTTTTTCCCCATCATGGCATAGGCCACTCCCAGGCTGTTTAACAGATTAACCTCCTGGGGATCAATAGTGAGTCCTGTCCGATATTCCTTTGCAGCCTGGATAAAATTCCCTTCACCATAATAGACATCACCACTCACATTACAACTTACCGCATCAAACAATGTAGCTGTTCCAACGCCATAAAAAGCCGTATGCACAAGAGCCTTGCGAGCCTGAACAAGAGTCTCTACCTTGCTAAAGTTCTGCTGTGGGAAATAACTCAAACCAGCAGACATTCGCACATCATCAGCCTCCAGTGTTTCTATGATTGTCCTTGCAAAAACAAGAGCATCTTCAGGTGTAGTATTGGGAAGAACACAGACCACTTCATCATTCCAATTATAAAGCTGAAAAGTTCCAGACAAGTCCTCAAGCCTTTTGAAGAGAAAAGGCTCATTTTTTTCACTTGCAAAAAGAATAACACTGAATTTCTCATGTTTTCGGGTAAAGACACTAAACCTTTTCTTCAACTCTGAAGGAGGAGAAGCCAAAGGATGCTTATCGGCTTCAAGCAGAGAAGAGTAACTACAAAATGAAAAAGGTCCCCTTCTCACAGCTTCCTGCAGAGCCGTCCATCCTTGATCCAGAAGAGAATCGGCCAGCAAATCTTCTTCACCTGCCGGCAGATAATCTCCCACTCCCACATGAACCTTCCTAAAGCCTTCACGCCTTAAATAAGCCACAAGAGCTTCAGCAAAAATGAGCGATTGGGCAGCAGTTTTTCCTGAAATTGCAAAAAGTGAATTTCCCAGATAATAGACAGGGACATGGGTTTGAATATACGTAGCAAGAGAATTGCAGGCTGCCTGCAAATGGCTGAAAATATAGCGACTGCCGCTTCTTGCTGGCGGCAGTTCCAACAGAAATAAGGTGGATATATCCCCAGCCTGCAGACGAACATTCAGATGATGTTGGTTCAGCAAACCTGTTTCCAGATTAATCCGCTCAGTTTTAAGCCGTAACAGACGACCTGTGATGCTTTCAGCTGTCTCAAACAACCAGTCAACACTCGCTTTTTGTAAAACAAGTGGATCCAAATCAGAGACAATCGAGACAATTTCTCCATTATCACAGACATGCAAAAAAATAATGCCATCTTCAGCCACAACAGCTTTCTGCTCTTCCATGACCATCTTTTTTACTGTGGCTTGAAGATAGTCTGACAAGCTGTTCAGGTGCGTCAAATTAACAAAACGCACTTTTTGTGCTGTGACCACTTTTTCTAAAACAATTTGCTGATATTCCTTGAAAAAGTAAAAAAAATCTTCAACAAACAGTCTGCATGTTTTTATTTTTACAGGAAAGTTGGTAATCATCAAGCCTCACCTGTATAAAAATAGTCCACAAGTTGATTTGAAAGCAGTACCAATTCACGATCCTGAATAGTCCGAACATCGATGAGAAACTTTTCATTTTCCACCTTACCAATGACTGGATATTCAAGTGCCCGGAAATCTCTTTCAAGTTCACTGATCTTCATATTTTTGGGAACAAACGAAACAGCCCAACTTGGCAGGTCAAACTCAGGGCAGGCACCACCGCCAACTCTTGAGACAGTTTCCACAACAAGCGTATCACAAGAATCCTTTATCTTGGATTTTATACGCCTGAGTAAGGACTGTGCTCTTTTCTTCAACACCTTGTTATCTTCAGTCAACATTCTCAAGGTAGGCACTTCCTTCAAAGCTCTTGGAATATCATAATAATAACGAAGAATCACCTCAAGTGAAGCCAAAGTGAACTTGTCTATACGCAATGCCCGATTCATCGGATTTTTCTTTATTCTTTCAATAACATCACGACTACCAACAATTATCCCGGCCTGGGGCCCGCCAAGCAGCTTATCACCACTGAAAGTAACAACATCAACCCCAGCCTTAACAAGTTCCTGCACAGTTGGTTCTTTGGGAAAGCCATATTGTGAAAGATCGACTAATGAACCACTGCCGAGATCCTCCATCGTAAGAAAATCTTTTTCCCTGGCAAGGGCGACTATCTCTTCAGGAGGGACATCAGAAGTGAAACCGATGAGCCTGAAATTGGAGGTATGCACCCGAAGCAGCATTGAAGTCTCTTCAGTAATAGCATTATTATAATCGTAAAGATGAGTTCTATTAGTAGCACCGACTTCAACAAGTTTTGCACCACTTCTTGCCATAACATCAGGAATACGAAACGACCCACCAATTTCCACAAGCTGTCCCCGAGAAACAATAACCTCTGTCCCACGACAAAGTGTATCAAGTGCAAGAAAAACAGCTGCCGCATTATTATTCACTACCATGGCGGCTTCCGCACCGGTTAGCTGACAAATAATATCCTCAACCAGACTGTATCTACTCCCCCGCTTTCCATCTGCCAGATTAAACTCCAGATTCGAATAGTATAATGCAGCCTGCATCAAGGCTTCTGCTGTTTTCTCAGACAACAGAGAACGTCCAAGGTTGGTATGAATAACAACGCCTGTACCATTTATCATCCGGCGTAAATGAGGAGCAATCCTTCTTTTTACCACAGGGACGAATTCACTTTGCCACTCCTCCTCACTTTTAACAGTTTGAATTTTGCCTTGTAAGATAAGTTGGCGTTCTTTCTCTATACATTCCTGAACAGATTGTTTAAGAACCATATCCGGTGCATCAAGACCATCAACGGCACGTAACTTCTCTATACTCTCATCCACCTTTGGTAATGATCGCAATAGTTCATTTCTTGTCATCCCGGTAACCTTATATAATAATTTAAGAATTGTTATAGATAGATATGTTGTACACAGTTACGGCAAGTGACTCAAGATAATTTCCATTTTATAAACAGTATTTGTTTTTTATTATATTGTAGAAAAATAGAGTTGACGAGTCTTTTGAAATGAATTAGTTTCTCGCGGTCCTTGCAGGAGTAGCTTTTTTTGTGTTGGTTGATTTGTCATCTCTTGGCAGGGAAGAGGCAAGAAAAGCGAAAAGAAAGCAAAAAAGCAGTTGACAGTGAG
>PDWI01001055.1_pt1 | contig 44751 bp, 27 predicted proteins | sample 1430891 | NCBI WGS metagenome assembly PDWI01 (sample SAMN01162508, study PRJNA174530) | Oral metagenome, whole genome shotgun sequencing project. | biome: Marine environment; feature: Marine mammal; material: Swab sample of the gingival sulcus; isolation source: swab sample of gingival sulcus...
CACAGGCGAAGGACGTTTTGGCAAATGGTTAGAGAATTTGGTTGATTGGAATTTAAGTCGTTCAAGATATTGGGGAACGCCTCTACCAATATGGGTTAGCGAGGATGGAACGGAACAAAAATGTATCGGTTCGGTAGCTGAGCTAATTGAAGAAATAAACAAGTCAATTAAGGCTGGATTTATGGACAAATCACCTTACGAGGGATTTGAGGCTGGCAAATATACTGCCGATAATTACGAAAAAATTGACTTGCACCGCCCTTACGTTGATGATATAGTGCTTGTTTCTGACAAAGGACAAAAAATGTTTAGAGAAAAAGACCTTATTGACGTGTGGTTTGACTCTGGTGCAATGCCGTTTGCTCAATGGCACTATCCATTTGAAAATGAGGATAAATTTGACAAATTACACCCTGCCGATTTTATCGCCGAAGGAGTTGACCAAACAAGAGGTTGGTTCTTTACTTTGCACGTAATATCTACAATTATAAAAGATGATGTTGCATTTAAAAATATCATTTCTAACGGATTAGTTCTTGATAAGAAAGGTGCAAAAATGTCAAAACGCTTGGGCAATGCAATCGACCCATTTAAGGCAATTGAGGATTATGGTTCTGACCCATTGCGTTGGTATATGATAACCAATTCGCAACCTTGGGACAATCTGAAATTTGATATTGGCGGAGTTGATGAGGTTAAGCGTAAATTCTTTGGAACACTTTATAATACTTACGGATTCTTTGCTTTATATGCGAATATTGACGGATTTAACTTCTCGGAAGAGGAAATACCTGTAAATGAACGCCCAGAGATTGACCGCTGGATAATCTCATTATTAAACAGCTTGGTTGAGGAGGTGCGTGATGCTTACGAAAGTTACGAACCAACTCGTGCAGGACGTGCAATTCAGGATTTTGTTATTGATAATTTGAGTAACTGGTATGTTCGTCTTAACCGCAAACGTTTTTGGGGTGGCGAGTACGATAAAGATAAGATTGCAGCTTATCAAACGCTTTACACTTGCTTAGAGACAGTTGCTTTATTGGCATCGCCAATTGCACCATTTTACACCGACTTGTTGTTCTGCAACCTTAACAAAGCATCTGGCAAACATACTGAAAAATCTGTGCATTTGGCACAATTCCCAACTGCTGATAAGGGACAAATTGACAAGGATTTAGAGGAAAAAATGAATATGGCTCAACGTATTTCGTCAATGATTTTGAGCCTACGCCGTAAGGTAAATATCAAGGTGCGTCAGCCACTTAATAAGATAATGATACCTGCATTAAATAAAAATGCAGTTCGCCAAATAAATGATGTTAAGGATATTATTCTTACCGAAGTAAACATAAAAGAAATTGAGTTTTTAGACGATGCTTCGGATATCTTGGTTAAGAAAATCAAACCAAACTTTAAGGCTTTGGGACCTAAGTACGGTAAGATAATGAAAGAAATTTCACAAGCTATCGGTAAAATGGAACAAGCTGATATTACCGCACTTGAAAAATCTGGTTCATTTGAACTTGCTGTGGCTCAACAAAATATCAGCATTACGCTTGACGATGTAGAGATTGTTTCGGAGGATATTGAGGGCTGGTTAGTTGCAAACGAGGGCAATTTAACCGTAGCATTAGACATTACTGTAACTGAGGAATTGAAAAACGAGGGTATTGCTCGTGAATTTGTAAACCGCATTCAGAACATCAGAAAAGACAGTGGTTTTGAGGTTACTGATAAGGTAAATATTACAATATCAAAGCATAGTTTTATAAACAATGCGATTGAAAAATACAGCTCTTACATTGCAACACAAACATTGGCAAACAAAATAGAATTAGCAGACGAAGTTAGTGGAACAAACGCCAAATCAATAGAAATTGAGGAAGGTGTTGAAATAAAAATGAGCATTGAAAAGATGTAATTTATCTATAAAAAGACCTCATTGGTTAGAAAAAATCTGTGAGGTCTTTTGTAACTTGACCATATTTAGTTTTTCACAAAAAATTCACAATATGTGTTTTGTTAATTAAAAATATTTATTTTTAACGAATTAAAGATTGGAAGATCTTATTACTAATATACAATACTATGGAGAACACAGATAAAAAAAGATATTCGGACGAGGAATTGCAAGAATTTAAGCAGCTGATTCTTGAAAAACTTGAAAAGGCGGAGAATGAGTATGAAATTCTTAAAAACACGTTAGCACATAATGATAGTAATGATGTTTTAGATACATCGCCAACTTTTAAGGTGTTAGAGGAGGGGGCTAATGTTCTTTCAAGAGAGGAAACTGGTAAATTAGCTCAGCGTCAAGAGAAATTTATTCAGCATTTAAAAGCTGCCCTTGTACGTATCGAAAATAAAACGTATGGTATTTGTCGTGAAACAGGTAAACTAATTCAAAAAGAGCGACTAAGAGCAGTACCACATGCTACTTTAAGTATTGATGCAAAAAAGAATCAGAAGTAATTTGTTTTTTTGAGAAAGTACTAAAAGGCACTATATTATAGTGCCTTTTTTATTTGTCATGAATAAGACATGTAAAAATACTTTTCAAAGTTTTTATAATTATTGCAAACAACAAATGTTGTATTTGGTTTTATCTAACTTACATTAAGTTTTGCTATTTTACACATAGGCTTATAAAAAAAATACCACATAAATTTCTTTATCTAAAGAAAACTTTATTAAGAAAATCTTCTAAATAGAGTTTGCTTAGCTGAAAGTTTTATAAAAAATTACTAAACATTATTATATTTGCATATTTATTATAAATCTAATTAAACTTAACTAGTAAAACTTAAATAAAATGGATGAAAAATTACCAAAGATACGCACTTTAATAGTTGCGTTGTTAGTATTAGGAACAAGTATGCTATCGCAAGCTCAAAAGGCGGTTGGCGAACGATTTAAAGTAGATAATCTCTACTACAAAGTAACCAAAATATCTCCTTTGGAGGTTGAAGTATCATCGGAGCAAGATGGTAGTCTTGGTTGGTGGGGAGACCCGTATTATAAAAATGAGGAAAACAAACCCAAAGGAGATATTATAATCCCAGCTATTGTAAACGACACTGATAATAATAATTATGCAGTTACAGGTATTGGTGATGGGGCTTTTAAAGAATGTCAAGGTGTTTTATCAGTAAAAAATCCTGATAATTCAATTACTAAAATTAACCAAATTGCTTTTGAGGGTTGTTTAGGTTTAAAATCAGTTACTATTCCAAATTCAGTAACAACAATTGGAGCTCAAGCTTTTCATGGATGTAAGTTATTAACAGAAATTGTGATTCCTGTGTCGGTAAAAGAAATCGGAACAAAAGCATTTTATAAATGCGAATCATTAAAACAATTAACCATAGGAGGCGATCTAATTGGCGGAGCTGTTGCTGAAACAATAATTGGAGAATCTGCTTTTGACGGATTAGGGTATTTAGAAATTGTTAATATTGGAAATTCCGTTAAGACAATTGGAAATAATGCTTTTAGTAGTTGTGGTAGTCTAAAAACTATTACAATACCTAATTCGGTTACAAGTATAGGTTCAAGTGCCTTTTATTTTTGTTCGCAATTAAGTACTATTAATATGTCAAAATATGTTACTTCTATTGGACAGATGGCTTTTAGTGCTACTAAAATAAGTACAATAACATTACCAGAACATGTTACAACATTACCAATGGGATTATTTAATAATTGTACATCTTTGTCGGAAATAATAATACCAAAGTCTGTTACAAATATAGAATATATGGTATTTTATAATTGTCCTGAACTAAGTTCGCTTACAGTGTTAAATGAAAATCCTGCAAATATAACCATTCAAGATGATTATGCTTTTGATGGAATTGATTTTGATAAATGTACTTTATATGTTCCTGTTGGTAAAAAGAGTGATTATAAAAATTCTGAAAAATGGAATAGATTTACCAAAATAAAAGAGATAGGGGGGACAACTACAAAAATAGACCTTAATATTAGTTTGCAAGGTTCTATTTCAAAAATTTATGACGGACAAAAAACAGTTACTCTTAACAAAGATAATTATAAATTAGACGGACTGAAATCAGGCGATGATGTTGTTTTAAAAGCTCTAAAAACAGAATTTACAGATAAGAATGTAGGAGAAAACAAAGAAGTTATAGCTGAAGGTTTTTCATTAGAAGGTGCAAATGCTGATAAATATCAATTGAAAAATAATAAGGCAAGCGGAAATATTGGGAAGATTACTCCTTGCGAAATAAAAGTATATGCTGATAATTTAAGTAAAACATCTGATAAACCAGACCCTACATTTACTTACCGTATAGAACCAACCATGAGTGGTACTTTTGGACTTTATGGCGAAGATAAATTAAGCGGAGATTTGGAACGCATAGATAAAAGTAATGAAGAAGGTAAATACGATATTACACAAGGAACATTAACGGGAGAGCCAAACTATAAAATAACAGAATTTATAAAAGGAGAATTAACTATATCTAAAGCAACAATAGTTCAAGTTGGTAATACATTTTATAGTACACCTTTTAAGTATAAAATAACACAACTTACTCCAGATAAAGAGGTTGAGGTTATATTTAATGACAAACAGCAATTAACAGGAAACATAGAAGTACCTGAAACCGTAAAAGACAAAAATGATAATGTCTATACTGTGGTAGGTATTGGTGAAAAAGCCTTTCAGAATCAGAAAATTTCAACCATAAGTATACCAAACTCTATAATTTATATTGATAAACAATCATTTATGGCCTCTGATATAACTAAAATATCAGTGCCAAAATCAGTGCAAAGAATTGAGGAAAAAGCTTTTTATACTTGTCAGGAATTAAAAGAAATTGACTTGTCAAAAGCTGAAGTAACAAAATATGGAAAAATGGCATTTGCACAAACAGGTATAAAACAAATTGTTTTTCCTAATAATATGATAACTATACCTAATGGATGTTTTCAGCAATGTAATAACTTATTAGAAGTAATAATTCCAAGCAATATTAATGAAATTAAAGCATATGCTTTTTATGATTGTGCCTCTTTACAAAAAGTAACCATTGGTACAGGAGTTACTAAACTTGGTCAAGATGCTTTCTCTAATTGCGGAAATCTAAGTTTTGTAACAAGTTTACTACAAAGTCCAACATCTGTAACATTTGAAAATTCGGCATTTAGAGGAAACGTTGATAAAACTAAATGTATTTTATATGTTCCTATGGGCAAAGTTGATGATTATAAAAATGCACCTAACGAATGGAGTACTTTTAATAAAATATTAGAAATAGGTACAACACCTAAGGTAGAACTTACGGTTAGTTTACAAGGTTCTATTTCAAAAAATTATGATGGACAAAAAACGGCAACTCTTAATAAAGATAATTATAAATTAGAAGGTCTTAAATTAGGCGATGATGTTGTTTTAAAAGCTTTAAAAACTGAATTTACCGATAAAAATGTGGGAGAAAATAAAGAAGTTATAGCTGAAGGTTTTTCATTAGAAGGCACAGATGCCAATAACTATCAATTAAAAAACAATACTGCAAGTGGAAATATTGGAAAGATTACTCCTTGCGAAATAAAAGTGTTCGCTCATAATTTAAGTAAAACAACCGATAAACCCGACCCTAAATTTACTTATCGTGTAGAACCAGCAATGAGTGGCACTTTTGGACTTTATGACGAAGATAAATTAAGCGGAGAATTAGAACGTATAGATAAAAGTAATGAAGAAGGGAAATATGATATAACACAAGGAACATTAACAGGTGAGCCAAACTATAAAATAACTGAATTTATAAAAGGACAATTAACAATATCTAAGGCTACAGATGTTGTTGTTGGCAAAACATTTTATAGTACTCCGTTTAAATATAAGATAACCAATGCAGACCCAAAGGAAGTTGAGGTTATCTATAATGACCAACAAAAACCAACAGGAGATATTGAAATCCCAGAAACAACAACTGATTTAACAGGCAATACTTATAAAGTTATTGGTATTGGATATAAGGCTTTTTATAAACATACAATAACTAATGTCAATATACCTAATACTATTACTTATATTGGAAAAAGAGCTTTTGATGAATGTAGTGGTCTAAAGTCAGTAACTATACCAAATTCAGTTACTGAAATAAATGATATGGCTTTTGAATACTGCCCTGATTTAGAAGCTGTTGTAATAGGAGGTAATGTAAAGTTTATTGGTATGAATGCTTTTGAGGCTTGTCCTAAATTACGTAATATTACTTTTGGTAGTTCTGTTGAAACTATTAAGGATAATGCTTTTGCAATGTGTTCTTCATTAAAAACAGTATCATTACCAGAGTCATTAAAAACTATTAAAACCGCAGCATTTTTAATGTCAGGTTTAGAGAAATTAGTAGTGCCAAATTCTGTAGAGACAATGGGCAATAGTGTTGTGTCTAATTGTAAATCATTAAAATCTGTAACTATTGGCGATGGTATTAAAACTATTGGAACTTATTGTTTTATAGATTGTTCTGCATTAACAGATGTAATTATTGGAAGTGGGATAACATCCATAGGTAAAGAATTATTTAGGGGGTGTGCAAAAGTTACTTCTATCACATCTAAAATAAAAGACCCTTCAAGCATTACTTTGGGAACAGATGTGTTTAAAGGTATAACCGATAAAAGTAAATGTACATTGTACGTTCCCGAAGGTACAATAGATATTTATAGCAAAACTCCGCAGTGGAAAGAGTTTATTAAAATAGAAGAGAACAATGTAATACATGTTGAAAGTATAGTTATAAAGGACTATGCAAACCAAGTTATAAACATAAAACCTAATAACACTAAGCAATTAGAGGTTGTATTTACCCCAAGTTCACCAACTAATAAAAATGTTATTTGGAAAAGTAGTAATGAAGATGTTGCAGAAGTAAATACAACAGGCTTGGTAACGGCTAAAATAGTAGGGCAGACAATAATTACGGTAACTTCTGACGATGGAAAGAAAACATCAACTTGTACCATAAAAGTATCAACCGATGAGCCGATAACAGAAATAAACCTAGACAAAACTGATGCAACATTAATATTAAATTCAACATTGCAATTGAATGCTACTGTAAACAGTAATGCAACAAATAAGACATTAGTGTGGGAAAGTAGTAAACCAAATGTAGCAGAAGTAAGCAATGCGGGTGTGGTTACAGCATTACAAAAAGGCAAAACCACAATAACGGTAAGCAACGAGGATAAAAATGTAAAAGCCGAATGTATAATAATAGTAACAGATAGATTTAAAAAAGACAAATTGTATTATCAAATTATAGATGCTAATAATAAACAAGTTAATGCTGTATCAGAACTTGCAGAATCTCCTTATTATTCGCATGATGAGAACAAACCACAAGGCGAAATCACTATACCCGAAAAAGTAAATTATCAAGGGCAGGAATTCAATGTAATCAATATTACCAGTCATGCTTTTGAGCTTTGTATGAAAATAACAAAAGTAACTATTGATAATGCAATTATAAGTATTGGGGAAAACGCTTTTCGCGAATGTAATAATATAACCAATGTAACTATAGGTAATTCTGTACAAACTATTGGAAAATACGCATTTCAAAATTGTATAAAGTTAAAAATTATTGAAATGGGTAGTTCTGTGAATAATATAGGACAATATGCTTTCGCAAAAACTAATATAGAAAATATTACAATACCAAATACTATAACCAATATATCGGCAGGTGTATTTGCTAATTGTACTCAATTAAAATCGGTAAATATACCAAACAATGTTAAATCCATTGGGAATAATGCATTTTATGGTTGTCTATCGTTAAATAGCATCGTATTACCTAAAAATATTTCTATTATTGAAGAAAGAGTTTTTGCTTCTTGTACATCTTTATCAAGTATTGAAATGCCAAATTCAATTACAGAAATTAAAGATAGAGCTTTTAATATGTGTTCAGCATTAAAGATAGTTACTATACCAGAAGGTGTTAAAGTTATAGGAAACAGAGCGTTTGACTCATGTACTTTATTGGATTCTGTAACCATACCCAATTCTGTTAATAGAATAGGAGAAAGAGCTTTTGGACGATGTACATCTTTATTAGCAATAAATAGTAAGCTCAAAAATCCTGATTCAAAAGTTGTTATTTTAGGAGATAATGTTTTTGAGGAAGTCAATACAGAAAAATGTATACTTTACATTCCTAAAGGGACGTCTAGCCTATATGCAGTAGCCAAACAATGGGAAGATTTTATGCACATAAAAGAAGAAGGTGCGGAAAACGATAACCCTAACAGTATATACAATAATGCTATTAAAAATATTAAAATATATCCAACTATTATATCTAACGGGTTTAATATAGAAGCTGATATTGTTAATATAGAGTTGTGTATTTATAATATTTTAGGAGAAAAAGTGTATTCAACTACCTTAGTAAGTAATCATCAATTTATTGATGTTAGTAACTTACATGCAGGTATTTATTTTGTTAAAATAAGTAATAAAACAATCAAAATTATAAAAGAATAATATCTTTACATAATAAGAGACTGTCCACTGGATGGTCTCTTTTTAGTTAATATTATTTGTGATTTAATATAAAAACAATGAAACATATAGCTTATTTATTTTTGATAATGTTGCTTTTATCATGCAATAAAGATAAAGAAGACGTATATAATAATTTAACTATTGAAACAAATGTTGTAAGTATATACGAAATGGATATTGTAAAGGTGGTAATAAGAAGTGGAAGTGATTTTTACAAAATTATTAACCATAACGAAACTATAGCTAAAGCATATATAAAGAATGATATTATATACATTGAAGGTTTAAAAGAAGGCAAAATAGTAATAACCATATTAGATGAAAAAAGTAAACAAACATCAACAATAACAGTAGTGGTTAAGAATAAATATGATGCTAAAATCCTTATAAAAGCAGGAACGTTTACAATGGGTAGTCCTGATGGTGAAGGTCTTGAAGATGAAAGACCTCAGCATATAGTAACCATAACAAAAGATTACTATCTAGGAAAATATGAGGTAACCAATAGGCAATTTGCTAAATTTTTAAATGAACAAGGCAATCGAGAGGAATTAGGAATTAAATGGTATAAAGGTAAATTTATCAGGAAGGTAAAAGGAATTTATAAAGTTAAAAAAGGAAAAGAAAATTATCCAGTACAGTTTGTAAATTGGTATGGAGCAAAGGCTTACTGTAAATGGGTAGGAGGTAGACTACCTACTGAAGCAGAATGGGAATATGCAGCAAAATCAGGTAGCCAAACAAATATTTATTCAGGAGGCAATACCATAGATTATTTAGCTTGGTATGATTCAAACTCTAATGGAGAGGCTCATGAGGTAGGTCTTAAAAAACCAAATAAATTTGGGATATACGATATGACAGGTAATGTTTACGAATGGTGTATAGATGGGTATTATGATTATAATGAAGAGGAGCAAATAAATCCTATTGGTAATGAAAATTCTACAACAAGAATAGTGCGTGGGGGTAGTTGGTTTAATTTTCCTTTGGCATGTAGGGTGGTAAATCGTTACGATTATCCTCCATTAAATAGAGAATTTGATGTTGGTTTTAGAGTAGTTTTTTCTGAACATTAAAATAAATTAAAATAGTTGGTCGTATCTCATCAAGTGTGTAAGTTCTGAGTTATTTGTCTTTATAAACCATTAACATTATTTTTATAGAACCAATCGGATACTTCGTAATATGAAAAAAAGCACTTAAAACGTTTGCCGTAGGGGAAAGTTTTAAGTTTTGAAAATTGTTCTATTTCATTGTAAGTAGCTGTTAGTCCTTTATTGTATGCGGTTGATAAAATTAATAATTCCTTTGTAGGTTCTTGTTTTATTTGATGAGCAAACCGCTCACGAGCTAAGGATATGAACAGTCTTAAATAGTGGAGTTGCCATTTAGGTTGTTCCAATCGTTTTAGTCGTTCTTTTCTTTTTGCAGGGTTTGTGTTGTCAGTAAAAGTTAAGAATTTATCTTTATCGTAAATATTGATATTTGTTTTAATAAGCTCGTTTTCTAACATCTCAACAAATGAAGGCTTCATTTGAAACCAGCCTATTGAAAAATCAGCAGCCTCACTACCGCCTTTAATGTACAATAATTCCAATGCTGAAGTCTCAAAAAAGTTTTGAAATCGGTTATAGCGTATTATCTCGGGGAAGACAATAGCCATAGCAAGTTGTGGCGATATGTCAGTATCTTTAAATTCTAATTCAAAATTGTGTTTTTGCTTCTTGCAGATTTCTAAAGCTTCAAAATAAGAATCGCCAAAGTGTTTATCTGGCGATTCTTTTTGTGAGTTTTGTTGGATTAACAACAAGCATATTATCAGTATTTTCATATGATTAAGATTTATTACCATGTTTCGGAGTGAGGCAAATTGTAATCATGTTTATTCTGTTTTTCAATAAATACTCTCAGACATAGTCTGTTTTATTATATTTCTTTTAATCCTAATTTTTTACGGAAATCATCAGCATCGGTAAAAGTCTGTGTTTTAAGTTCTATTTTTACTTCTGGTATTTTTTTATATACCGATTCTTTTATAACTATAGGTTGTTTGTTATTATTTTTATAAAAATAGAAATTCTTCTTTTTATCATCAATTATAACTATTGTAAAATTTGTATTTGGATTTATTTTAAAATCATAACTTCTACTACTAGATAAATTAATAAAACCTGAATTATCCTCAAAAATTAACATACTTGGTTTATTAAATATTATTTCTTTATCGTTAATTTCGGAATTAATAACAAATTTAGGGTTTATTGCTAACCAATTTTCATTTGTCAAGCATCGGTCAAAATTATATATTCCCATTTGTGGAACGCTAAATGAGCGTACTGTTTTTGCCATTTTGTTAATCTTTTCTTGTTCTTTTTTGTACTCTTCAATTTTTTTCTTATACTCTTCAATTTTTTTTAGATATATTTTTTCGTCGTTTTTAGTATCTTGGATGATTTCTGCAAACTCTTGTTTCCAATTTTTTGCAGAACGTTTAAATAAATTTTTCAAAGGGAAAACAGCTTTAATTTTCATAGTAAATTTGTTTTTTCCTTTATACATAGTCATTTCATATAAATTGCCTTTGATACGTTTAAAGTTACAATTAAGAGGAATTCTAACAGCAGGATGCTTGTATTTTATGTTACTTTTAAAATTTTGAAATTCTTTTGGAATAGTTTTTAACTCTACATTTTCCCATAATATTTCACTCGGATAATATCTTATGCTTCCATAATACATAAAAAGGCTAATATTAATATTATATGAACGAATATTATATTCTGCCAGACGTGATTTAGATTTAGGACTTTTAGCATATTTATTAATTTTATCGTTATTATTCCCTAACATCCAATCCATTAACACATCATAATTTAGAGTGAAATAAATATCATTAATAACTTTGTCTGTTATAATTGTGCTATCCAATTTTCTTTGGCTTTCTATCTTTTTTGTATTTACTTTTGTTTCAGGGTATCCAGCCCATTGCCATTCGCCACCTGCGTTTTTATCAAAATAGAAAAAATCATAATCAGTGCCTTCGTATTGTGAGGCAAGTTCAACATTAATATTTTTGCCTTTTGTTATTTCTACTTCTGCTCCGTTTTGTTCTCCTGCTAATTCAAACATTCCAGCAGTTTCAAAAGTTTTGTCTTCTCCCATAACCTTGATATTCATAGGGATACCCGATAACATAATATCTACAGCATTATGGAATTCTCGATATTTTAATTTTACTTCGCCTTGTACTTTTTCGCCTGTTTGCTTATTTATAAAGGCATTGGCAGGAACGTTTATTTTTGTTCCGCTTGGCATTTCTAATATGGTGTCTTTTTCGGTATTTACTGTAAATTCAGTAAATTGTATTTCGCCACCTTTTATAGGCGGTGTGGCTTGCCATTTCTTAGGTTTCTTACTATTGTTGTTACAAGATATTAATCCTACTAATAAAAAAGCAAAAAGTAATTTAATGCTTTTGCTTATACATACTCTTTTAATCGACTGTTTCATTTGTTTAAATTTTAATTTTATTTAATAGCCTAATGGCTTTATATAAAACGATATTTAATGCTTTTCTATTGTTTAAATTTTGCCGAATATTGATGATTTACAACGTATTAATATATGATATATTTAATATTTTTTTAAACTATTATAAAACACAAAACCTCAGAGGTTTTAGTAACCAACTGAGGTTTTATATAACAATTATATTATTTTATTAATCTCGTATGATAGTAGCTGAGCGGTCAGGTCCTACCGATACAACCTTAACTGGAACTCCTGTTTCCTTTTCAATAAAAGCAATATACTCCATAAGTTCTTTGGGTAGTTCGCTTTCATTCTTCATGTCAGATATTTTACACTTCCAGCCTTTAAATTCTTTATATATAGGTTCAATTTTGCCTTCAAGTGAATACGGAAAATCGCGAGTTTCTTCACCGTTTATTTTATAACCAACAGCTACTTTTATTGTGTCAAATTCGTCAAGCACATCAGCTTTGGTCATAATTAATTGAGTAACTCCATTTATCATTGTGCTGTAGCGTAAGGCAACCAAGTCTAACCAACCACAACGACGAGGGCGACCTGTTGTGCTACCAAATTCATTGCCCTGATTTTGTAATTGTTTGCCATCTTCGTCAAACAGTTCGGTAGGGAACGGACCTGCACCAACTCGTGTACAATAGGCTTTAAATATACCTTTTACCTCGCCAATATTTGCAGGAGCTATGCCCATTCCTGTACAAGCACCAGCACATATCGTATTTGATGATGTTACAAAAGGATATGAACCATAATCAATATCTAATAATGAACCTTGAGCACCTTCGGCAAGTATTTTTTTGTTGTCCGACTTAATGTAATTATTTATTAAGTGCTCAGCAGGAATTAAATCAAATTTCTTTAAAAGTTCTATACCTTCAAAAAATTGTTTTTCAGTTTCGGTAATGTCATAATCATAATTATGCATTTCAATTATTTGAAGATGTTGTTTTTTTAGTGCTTCGTATTTTTCTTTAAAGTTATCTTCTAAAATATCGCCTACGCGTAATGCTGAACGGCTAATTTTGTCGGTATAAGCAGGGCCTATACCTTTAAGTGTAGAGCCAATTTTACTGTTCCCTTTAGCTTTTTCTAATGCCCCGTCTAATACTTTGTGTGTTGGTATAATTAGGTTTGCTTTTTTAGCTATCTTCAAACATTTTATAGGGTCGACATTAAATTTTGATACTAATTCATATATTTCTTCTTTAAATATTGCGGGGTCTAATACTACTCCGTTGCCAATAATATTTATGGTATCTTCATGAAAAATACCTGATGGTATAAGGTGTAAGATGTGCTTTTTGCCATTAAATTCTAAACTATGTCCTGCGTTTGCTCCTCCTTGGAATCGAGTTATAACATTGTAATCAGGTGTTAGTACATCAACTACTTTTCCTTTGCCTTCGTCTCCCCACTGAAGACCTAATAAAACATCAACTTTCATTTTATATATTAAATTATATGTTTGTATATTATTATTTAAAGGGTTGAAGTTAGTAAATATTTTTATATGAAATTCACTTTATCTTTAAAATATTTTAACAATTTTCTTTACTGCAAAGTTCGCAAAGATTTTTCGCAAAACTCACAAAGTTTATTTTACATTTTTTTGTAGAATTTTTGTATAGTTTTTTTGAAATAAATATTTATAATTGAACGTTTAATATATCTATATATAAATCTATTAGGTCGGAAGTCGGAAGTCAGAAGACGGAAGTAGTGACACCTTATTTTTCACATCTAACATTACAACTCAGAAACTTCGGTCTTCTGACTTCCGACTTCCGACCATTTTTGATAATAATCACTTTAATGATTAGTTATCAATCTATTATTGTACTTCCTTATGTCGAATTCATGTTAGTTTAAGTCGATTGTGTTAATTATAGAAACAACAAAACGCCCTCAACAAGAGAGCGTTTAGTTTTATTTCATATAAAATTTGTTTATTATTTATGGTCGCCTTATAAATTAAATGCTGATTTTACCTTATCAACATAATCTAACTTTTCCCATGTAAATAACTCTACTTTAAAGGTTTTTCGTCCTGAGTAAGGTGAGTCAAATGTTTTTTCGACAATTTCAGGTTTACGTCCCATGTGTCCGTATGATGCTGTTTCCTCGTAAATAGGGTTGCGTAATTTTAAGCGTTCCTCAATAGATGCAGGGCGTAGGTCAAATATTTCTTCTACTTTTTTAGCAATTTCGCCATCGCTCATATTTACATTTGCTGTTCCGTACGTATCAACAAATACACCAACAGGCTTAGCTACGCCAATAGCGTATGATAATTGTACAAGCATCTCGTTAGCTACGCCTGCTGCAACCATATTTTTAGCAATATGTCTTGATGCATAGGCAGCCGAACGGTCAACCTTGCTTGGGTCTTTTCCTGAGAATGCACCACCGCCGTGAGCACCTTTACCTCCGTAAGTATCAACAATAATTTTTCTTCCTGTTAAGCCAGTATCTCCGTGAGGCCCGCCAATAACAAATTTTCCAGTTGGATTTACGTGTAAAATAAAGTTATCGTCAAATAATGCTTGTACACGCTCAGGAAGTTGTGCTATAGTACGAGGTATTAATATGTTTTTAACGTCTTCTTTTATTTTAGCTAACATTGGCTCGTCGGCATCAAACTCGTCGTGTTGTGTTGATATAACTATTGTGTGAATACGTTTTGGTGTGTTGTCGTCGTTGTATTCAATAGTTACTTGGCTTTTTGAGTCAGGGCGTAGGTAGGTCATTTCCTTACCTTCTCTACGTATCTTAGCTAATTCAATAAGTAATAAGTGCGATAACTCTAATGATATCGGCATGTAATTATCAGTTTCGGTATTCGCATAACCGAACATCATACCTTGGTCACCAGCACCTTGTTCCATTTTGTCTTTTTTGTCCACTCCGCGGTTAATATCGTCCGATTGCTCGTGTATCGACGATAAAATTCCGCAAGAGTCGCAATCGAAACGGTATTCGCTTTTTGTGTATCCTATACGCTTAATTACCGAACGAGCAACTTCTTGAACATCAACATAGGTTGATGAACGAACTTCGCCAGCTAATACTACTTGCCCTGTTGTAACTAATGTTTCGCACGCTACTTTCGACTCAGGGTCAAATGCTATAAAATTATCTAATAAGGCATCTGATATTTGGTCAGAAACCTTATCTGGGTGTCCTTCTGACACCGATTCGGATGTAAATAAATATCCCATAATAAAAGTTTTATATAATCAATTTATTGATTGTTAGTTTATTAATAGGAAAGTATTTGTGATTGATTTTGTTATCTCAGATAAGAATACGGTTTTAGCATTTTTGTCTGTGGTTGCAATCGTTCAAATCTTTCCACTATTTTTAAGACTTCAAAATTAGGTATAATATTTATATATGCAAAAGATTTACCATAAAAAAATATGATAAATCTTTTACTTAAAATTTATAAGCTAATTACCTATTGTTTAGATAATGTATGTTCAGCAATTTTATCTAACGGAAGTACTTTGTCCGCAGCATTTAATTTAATAGCTTCCTTAGGCATACCGAAAACTACACACGATGCTTCGTCTTGAGCTATGGTGTATGCTCCTGCCTGTTTCATTTCTAATAAACCTTTTGCACCATCGTCGCCCATACCTGTCATTATAATACCTATGGCGTTACTTCCTGCATATTTTGCGGTTGAGCGGAATAATACATCTACTGCTGGGCGGTGTCGGTTTACTAAAGGTCCGTCTTTTACTTCAACATAATATCTGGCACCGCTACGTTTTAGTATCATGTGTTTGTTACCGGGTGCTATTAGGGCTCTGCCTCGTATTACTGAGTCGCCATTTGCTGCCTCTTTTACATTTATTTTACAGATAGAGTCTAAACGTTTTGAGAATAATGAGGTAAACATTTCGGGCATGTGTTGTACTATAACTATTCCTGGTGAATCTTGTGGTAATGCTTCTAGGAATTTTGCTAAAGCCTCCGTTCCTCCTGTTGATGCACCTACCGATATAACTTTTTCGGTGGTTTTTATCATACTATGGCTAGTTGTTCCTTTGGGAATAACAGCATCGGCATTATGTTTTTTAGGTACAGTTATGGTACTTGGCGATTTGTATTTTCTTCGGTGTAATTGGGCTAATGATGCTGCGCGTATGGTGTCGCAAATGCGTATTTTTGATTCGTGAAAGAATTCTTTGGTGTACATAGCTGGTTTTGTGATAATTTCTACAGCACCTAACTCTAATGCTCGCATACCTGTTTCGGTAGCTTTATCGGTAAGGCTCGATATTACAACTACTGGTATAGGGTGTTGGGTCATTATCTTTTTTAGGAATGTTAGCCCGTCCATTCGTGGCATTTCAATGTCTAATGTTATAACATCAGGTACTTCCTTGCTTATTTTATTTGCGGCTATAAATGGGTCGTTAGCTGTTGCCATAACTTCTAACTCAGGGTCAGAGTTAATAATTTCAGCTAAATTTTGCCTTACTACTGCAGAATCGTCAACTATTAAAACTCGTTTTTTCTTTCCCATTTTATCTCGTTTTTATATTAAAAATAATATATTTTCTTATTTGTATGTAAATATATAAATATTTATTTTTCTGATATAGAAAAATGATAAAATTTTATTTTTTTCTTCTCTTTTTTTTAGGAGTTCCCTTATAGGGTATATCCGATAGATGCTTCCAAACGCCGTATTGGAATTTTAATCCATCAAAAGAATAATCGGGGCCATAAAATTCAGGATTATTTTCGTACTTATTGGCAATAGGTGAAAGGTGGTCGTACACTATCATTTTTAAATCTTTTTTGTAAGCAACCATCATATTTGCCATTTGTGAAAACTCAAATATTATACGTTTCTGTTTTATTCTATCAAGACGAAATACTGATTTTCCAAATTTAGGTTTCCCGCTTTTTGTAAAATAAAGTGTTTCAATTATTTTTTTTGATGTATGCAGATTATTGCCGTCCCAACCCATTAATGTGTATAGAGTGCTTTTATCGGGCATTTGTGTTTTTACTATGTCGTAATATAATGCTCCGTACCATTTTTTATCGGATAGGGTCGCTTTTTCTACGTCTTCAATTTCTTCCGATTTGTCGTGTAAAATAAACACATTTACTTGTTTTGTTTGTTTGTTTAGATGTTGTATTAACCCGTAATAAGTATATGTACCGTCGTTTTTTATAATATTCCAAGTAAATATGCGTAGGTTTTTACTTTCAACTTTGCCAATGCCTTGTAATGAGTCGAAAGGATATGAAAATGAATTGGCCTTATGTAAAGTTTTGTGAAAATATGAAACTAATAACTGACTAAGGCTGTCGGCTTTCTGTTCATCAAAACGGATAGCCGATATTTCTGCTATTTGTTTGTTTATATTCTTTTCATATTCTGAAAAATTAATAGTATTGTTTTTACTAAATAGTAGTGTGGGTGGTAATAGTAAAATTAATAGTATTAATTTATTTTTATTTGATGACATACGTTTATTATTCTAATAAGCTGTTTAATGATTTTATTACTTTATCAATCACAATGTTAAGCTCTTCCTCCGTTATTGTTAGGGGTGGTGCTATTCTAAATGATTGATCGTCGAATAAAAACGGGTCAAAAATTAGACCATTATTTAAACAAATGTCCCTTAGTTTATTTATAGAAAATTCTTTTTTTAACTGAACGGCAATAAATAAACCGCTTCCGCGAAGGTTGTCAATAGTTGGGTGATTTTTTATAGCATCAGTAATGTATTTACCTTTTTCGTTGGCTTTGTTGTGCAAGTTATTATCCACCACTATATTTAAAGCTGCTAACCCTGATGCACATGATACAGGATGTCCGCCAAAAGTGGTTATGTGTCCTAATGCTGGATTAGTGGTTAGGGTATCCATTACATGTTTTTTTGATATAAATGCACCGATAGGCATTCCTCCGCCCATAGCTTTTGCAACGCATAATATATCAGGAGTTATGTTGTAATGCTCGTAAGCAAATAGTTTACCAGTACGCCCAAAGCCTGTTTGTATCTCGTCAAATATTAATAGTATTCCTAATTCGTTACATTTGTTGCGTAATGTTTGTAAAAATTCTTTTTGGGCTGCAATTATTCCCCCTTCAGCTTGGATAACTTCGGCAACAACACAAGCTGTGTCTGTGCTAAGTTGCTCTAAATCTTCCATATTGTTAAAATTAAGGAATTTAACTTTAGGTAGTAGTGGTTTAACGGCTTTGTTCAGTTCCTCGCCACCATAAATACTTAAAGCACCATGTGTACTACCATGATATGCGTTACGAAAGGCTACTATTTCTTGACGTCCTGTAAATCGCTTTGCTAATTTTAACGCTCCCTCAATAGCTTCGCTTCCTGAATTTACAAAGTACACACTTTCAAAATCTCCGTTAAGGTTATCAATTAGTGTTTTTGCAAATTGCGTTTGGGGTTCTTGTACGTACTCGCCATACACCATTAGGTGCATATATTTTTCGGTTTGTTTTTTTACGGCATCAACTACTTGTGGATGGCAATGTCCTACGTTACTTACCGACACGCCTGATACCATGTCGATATATTGCTTTCCGCTTTTATCGTATATATAAATTCCTTCGGCTTTTTCTATCTCTAAACATAAAGGGGCGGGCGAGGTTTGTCCTACATGTTGTAAGAACAAAGTACGTTGTGATACCATAAAGTTATAATATTATTTTGATATTAAATTTAAGTCGTTCATTAGGTCGTCTTTGTACGACTTGCCTATTGGTATAAATTTACTACCTGATTGTGTTTTTAAAATTATACTGTTGTCTTCAATTACATTAATATTGTTAATGTTTACTATGTACGACCTGTGTACTCTTTTAAACATCTCTAAAGGTAATTTGTTTTCGATAGATTTCATTGTAAAATGTATGGTAAATTTATCATCGAAAGTGTTTATTGTTACGTAATTTTCTAAGGCTTCTACCCATAAAATATCATCGTAGCGAAGGCGTACTAATGTTGCGTTTTTCTTTTTTATAAAAATCTCTTGAGGCATTTGCGATATAGTTTCGCGTTCCTGTAAGCGATTGTTTGCTTTGTTTATTGCTTTGTAAAAGCGAGGTAGTGTTATTGGTTTTAATAAATAATCTAGCACATTATGTTCGTACGACTCTAATGCGTAATCCTGTTTGCCAGAAACTATTATTATCATTGGCGGATTTTCTAAAGTGTTCAGAAAATCTAAACCATTCATTTCTGGCATCTCCATATCTAAAAATATTATGTCAATATCATTGTGTTCTTGGAATATGCTGTAAGCTTTTATTGGGCTCTCAAATGAGCCTTGTAGTTCAATGTTATCAGTTTGTTCTATAAAATTTTCTAGTACTTTACGACTCATTATGTCGTCATCTATTATAATACATTTCATATTGTTAAATATTTGCGACCAAGCTTAATTTAATTAAAAGTTAAAAATTAAAAGATTGAATCTTAATAATATAGCTGTTACTTATAAGAACTATTTACTTAGTTCTATTAGGCATGGTCTGTGTTATATAGTTAGTGTTTTTTTATTCCAATCTGTGTGTTTTAGTAGCTGTACTAAATTCTGTGTTACAAGATAAGTAATTTTTCACAAAAATACAAATCAAATTGATTAAAGTCAAACTTTAAGTATGCAAAACGTATTTTTAAATGTTATAGGTGTTCGTTTTTTAATAAGTCTGCAATATTTTTTACAGGTGCAAAGGTGGTTGATGGTACTTCAACAAACAGAGTATTCCAGTCGGACATTGCACCATTCCATAAACCTGGTAATTCAAGTGCTTTTACCGATTGTCCTTTGTATGATTTGGTACTGATAAACCCAGCCTCAGCATCTACAAATTTATGTAAATTGAATTTGTTGCCTTTATAATCTTTGGTTGAGCATACAATATCAACAGGATTAAAATGTGTGGCTTGTTGTAGAATATCTTTTTTATTGTCAGGTATTTGCGACGCTTCTACAATCTGTAAGGATAATGAATTGTCGGTATTTTGTACCCAAAAAGGACCTCCGCCCGGTTCGCCATCGTTTTTTACCATTCCGCATACTCGCAATGGACGGTTTAACTTATTTAACAGATATTTTTTTTGTTTAGTGCTGTTCCACTCCTCAAAATCCTTTGGTAAAATGGTGTTTAATTCATCTTCAATAAAGCTTTTGGCTACCGATATTGTTTCGTTACCGCAAGAGTTAAGTTTATTAATTATATTAAAAACTTTCTGTTGGGTTTGTAGTAAAATACCAGCTAAGGCTTGTTTATAAAGTATTGTGTCGGCGTTTTTGTTTTTGGGTGTTACATTATCAATATTCTTTATAAAAATGATATCCGCGTTAATGTTGTTTAGGTTGTGTATTAACGCTCCGTGCCCAGCAGGACGGAATAGCAGTTTGCCATCATCGTAATGAAAAATATTATTTTGCAAATCAACTGCTATGGTGTCGGTTTTGGCGTCTTGCACACTAAACTCAACCATGTATTTTTTGTTGTAGGTTTGTTCGTATTGTTGAGTTACTTGTTTTAGGTGTTCTTTAAATAACTCGGTATGATTCTCCGATACGGTAAAGTGAATATGTACATTGTCGTCTGAATTAGCGTATAAAGCTCCCTCGGTAAGATGCTCTTCAAATGGAGTTGTAGCCACCTCATCTGTTTTATGAAACAACAATAAACCTTTGGGTAAGTTTCCGTAATTCAATCCCTTAGGTAATAATAAAAATTGCAATAACGATACGTAATCTTTAGCTTGAATTAAATCATCAATATTTTGCCCATTATCTTTTATGCACTTTTGCAGATGCTTGTAAAATGCAAAATCTTTTATGTTGCTAAGTACTTGCTTTGCCGATTTATATTTGTCCGTTTGTATCAGTTTGTGCAGATTATCGTTAATATTGTCAGCTTCGTTAAGCAATTCAAATAAGTCTTTAAACATACGCGAGGCAGCTCCTGATGCTGGTACAAACTTAACTTTTGTTTTATCGGCACTTTGTTTGTTGTAAATGGCAGCTAATATTTTTGCTTGTTTGTCCGACAATTTAATTATACCGCTATTGATAGTTGCGGGTTTAGTTATTCGTATGTTTGCAAAACCTGTTTTAAAACGGTTAATCTGTTGTTCAATAGCCGATTGGCTAATGCTTTTTTGTTTAATCTGCTGAATGTCGGATTGTGAAAATTGTATCATATATTATTTTTTACTGAAAAGTAGCAAGGCAACGCTAATAATTAGCAATAATTCATAACTGTAACTCGATATGCCTTTTATAAAAACTATGTGGTAGTGTCCTAATAAACTTATAGCTATAAGTATTATAGCTATTGTCCAAAGTATGTTTTTTATCTTTTTATTTCCCATAATAACTTAAGAGTTGAAAATTATTTTTTAGAGTGTAAAAATATAAAAATAAGCTAACAATAAATATATTTGTGAGGTATTCAGTAAAAAACATAAATAAATGCAGAAAAAAGAGAAAAAATATTTGGTAACTATAAGCATACTACTAATACTTTCATTCTTTATATATTGGGGAGTATTTGCATATATGAAAGGTGGGGCAAGTGATATGTTTACCAAACAATCGTTAAGGGATAATTTAGTACAAATATTATTGCTTACAGCCATAACCTCAATACATCCTATTTTTAGTTATTTTAAGAATTTTAGGAATAAGTAGGGTGTTTTAGGGTGGTAGTTTTTGAAAATATTATATTTTTGTATATTAAACAGATAAAATTTAGAACAATGAAAATACGTAGATTAAACACATTATTAGTTATAGCTATTACATGTTTATCATTAATTAGCTTTAACTCTTGTAAAAAGAAAGATGTAGAAGATGAAATAAGACCATTAAAAGCATCTTTTGCTGAAGGAACTAATACCGATGGTTATGTTTTAGTAATTAAAGGCGATGTAATGAATATTTACAAATCGTATGAGGCAATAAATAATCGCATATCAGTTGTAATTGAAAAAGATAGCGACGAAGTTTTAAAAGTTGATGGTTTAATTCAAAACAGCAACGAAGTCGTTTTAAATACTGACATTGTGTGTGCCAAAAATAAAGATAAGGTAGCTGAATATGATATACAAATAGATGATTTTAAATATAAAATTAAAGTATCTTATCAATATAGTAACTTTGATAAAGCTATTGATTTAATTAAAGATAAGCGTTTTGTTTATTATGATTTGGATATTTCTCAAATGCCATCTCATTCCACATTAACAAATATGTCAAAACATCTAAAAGAAATATTTACTCAAAATAAAGATAAAAAAACATTACAATATTTAAAACTACTCTTTGGGGAAGATATAATGTATCCAAGCAACCAATTGCCAGATGTTTCTATTTCAAAAGAAAATTATTTAACTTTTATCAAAAATGTTATTAATGCTGAATTAACTCAAACTACTAATAGTATGTTTTTATCCGATTTCTGCCCGTTCTATTTATCTATCAAAACATCAAACATTATAGAAGTTCAACATTTAGCACTTTATGATGATAAAACTGTTACTCTTGCAGATTATCAATATACATATAAAAATATTGCTTACGATGAAAATAATAATGAAGTATTCTTTGATAATTATATAGATTTTGAATATTCATTAGAGAAATTAGATGATAATAATATAATTATAAAAATAGAAGATAAGAATTTATGTAGTTTAGGAAATATTCCTTCAGATAGAAAAGGTTATTATGATTGGAGTTATTCTTATAAAGCTGATAAAGACGATCAAACTTATCATCTAAACAGTTTTGCTGTGAGAACAAATAAACAAAAAGATAATTATAAAGGATATCGCTTAGTAGGAGATAATTACACCAATATTATTATCAATATCGAAACTGGCTTAATTTCATATGAGATTGATATTCATAGTGGTAAAGAATATAACGAAAAAGAAAGAATGATAATTTATTTAAAAGCTGAATAAAAATTGATTATAAAATGAGAAATTTTGAATATAGAAAAACAGAAGGAGAAGTTTTATCTTCTGAGAGTTTATTAAATGAAAGTCTATTTACTCAAAATGTTTTTATAAAAAAACGAGACCCTGAAACTAAACTTTTAGAGAAAGAAGAAGTATTGATAACATTATATGAGGAATTTCCACTGCGAGTAGGACAACACATTGCATTCGTTGAAGCTAAAGTTAAAAAAGATAATCTGTGGTATCAAGTGGCAATATATAATAAAAACACTAATCAGTTTATGTTTTTATACGATGAAGATATATTAGAAGAGCTAAATATAACAAAGGTTGCAAATCCTATTTGGTTAATTATAAAAGGATTGTTTAAAACCATCTTTCTTGTATGTATGATTTCAATACCGATTTCAATAATCCTAAAAATATTTAAAGGTGAACAAATAGAATGGTTAGCAATATTAATGTTAGCAATTTTAGTTATAGCTTTATTATATGGATTATACTCTTTTGTGTTTTGTAAAGTAAAAAATAGATATTCTTTGAAAAAATTTGAAAATGATATAGATTCTTTATTTGATTAAAAAATATAATTATTAACAATAAAATAAAAAACATGCAACCGCAAACAATAACATATAACGAATTTGTAGGACACTTAAGCAAATATATTAATTTGGTTAATACTGGGAAGGAATTTGTTGTGCAAATGACAAAAGATTCTAGTTTTAAGATTAGCCCTAATACTATAAATGATGAATATGTGATGACCAAAGAAGATTTATTAAATAAAATAACTCTTTCAGAACAGCAAATAAAAGAGGGTAAATGTCATCGCTTTAAAACGTATCAAGAATTTGAGAAATCTGTAGATGCCTTATGATATATGAAGTGGTCTTTTCCGATGAGGTATATATTGATTTAGCTAAGCTGAGAAAGAATGAGCCATCTGCATTTAAAAAAGCGAACAAATTAATTAAAGAGCTATACGAACACCCTGAGTCAGGAACAGTTAAGCCTGAAAGGTTAAAGGGGGGGGAGGTCTGGGCAGTGGTCAAGGAAGATTACTCAAAAACACCGATTAATATATACAATTAATGATGATATTGTTGAAGTACATGTTATCTCTGCTTTTTGACATTATAATGACAAATAACTGAATAAGTGAAATTTGAACAAATTCACTTTTTACTCACCAATACCAAAATCCAATATTATTTATTTTCTTTCCATTCATCAAAAAAACACAAATAATCCGTACGATAGACTTTCGGAATTGCAGTAAATTATGTAGGTTTGCCAAATTAAAATTTTACATCTATTTTTATGTACGAATATATTCAAGGCAAAATAGCTGAACTTACACCAACCAATGTGGTAATTGACGTATCGGGCATTGGGTATCTTATCAATATATCATTAAATACATACTCGGCACTTTCGGGTAAGGAACAAGCTGTAATATTTACCCACCATGTAGTACGCGAGGACGCAGAACTATTATTCGGATTCTTCTCAAAAAGCGAACGCGACATCTTCCGTTTATTGATATCGGTATCAGGCATAGGGGCAAATACGGCACGTACAATGTTATCGTATATGAGTCCTTCCGAAATTAAGGAGGCAATTACTAGCGGAAATGCTAAGCAACTTAGCAATGTAAAAGGTATAGGGGCAAAAACAGCTCAGCGTATAGTTGTCGATTTGAGCGATAAAATAGGTAAAACTGAACTTTCCGATAATTTTTTAGCAAAGCAAGGCAATACAAACCGCGAAGAAGCGTTATCTGCATTAGTAATGTTAGGCTTTGCTAAAAATGCAGTTGAAAAAGTTTTAGACAAATTACTAAAAACCAACCCTAACGATAGCGTTGAGGAGTTAGTAAAACAAGCATTAAAATTATTTTAACACACTGTATTATAGTAAAATATCACGTAAATAAACTTGTTTAATTTGAAGGGTAATATTAATAGAATATTCATACTAATTGTTGTTTTTTTGGCAACAACAAATATTGCTTTGTCGCAGAACAATAACAGCAACAGGTTACCTTATAAAGTATCCTCATCGGATAATTTGCCCTATAATAAAAAGAAGCCATCATCAAACATTAACTTAAAAACACCTTCAAATATTACCGAGGAGGTTGAGTACGACCCACGTACAAATCAGTATATCTTAAAAAAGAAAGTAGGTAACCACACCATAGGTTCGCCCTATGTAATGTCGTTCGACGAATATAAAAAATACGATATTCAGAAAAAATTAAAAGAGCATTGGCGTAGCCGATACAAAGCCGAATCGTTTGAAGGACAAAAATCAATACTACCAAAAATTAATATCCGAGGACAGGTTTTTGAAACAATTTTCGGAAGTAGCACAATAGATATTCGTCCGCAAGGGGCAGTAAAACTTAGGTTTGGAGTAAAACATACGCGTAACGAAAATCCTAACCAATCGAGGGATATGCAACGCAATACGGTATTTGACTTTAAGCCCGAAATACAAATGAACGTTACGGGTAAGATAGGCGAAAACCTTGAAATGAAGATGAACTACAATACCGAGTCGTCGTTTGATTTTGAGCAAACCATGAATATTCGCTATCAAGGTAAGGAGGACGATATTATTCAGAAGATAGAAGCTGGTAATGTTAGTATGCCATTATCTACATCGTTAATAACAGGAAGTCAGAGCCTTATGGGTCTGTTAACCGAGCTTAAATTTGGTAAATTATATGTTACAAGTATCTTTTCAGAACAAAAAGGCGAGAAGAAAACAATAACAGTAGAGGGCGGTGCTCAAAAAAGCGAGTACGACATGGAGGCGGTTATGTACGAGAAAAACAAGCACTTCTTCCTATCGCAATATTTTAGACAGAATTACGACAGAGCATTAAAAAACTTACCAGCAATAAATACCCCTGTTAATATTACCAAAATAGAGGTTTGGATAACTAACACAACACGTAAAACTGAAAACTCGCGTAATATAATAGCTCTAATGGATTTAGGTGAGGAAAAAGCCGAAGCAAAAATGTACGGTAAAACCTACAAAACCATTATGAATACTGATTTTGTTCATCTGAATAATAAATCTTATCCTGATAATAATGCCAATAATATCTATTCTGATATTCTTACAGATGAAAATGTTCGTGATGTAAACCAAATGTCAAAAATAATGAATGGGCTAGGTTTAAAGGGAGGTAAAGATTATGAGAAGATAGAATTTGCACGAAAATTAAACACCAACGAATATACACTAAACTCAAAACTTGGATATATATCGCTTAACTATGCATTAAACTCTGACGAGGTACTTGCCGTAGCATTTGAATATACCTCAGGTGGAACGGGAGAGGTGTTTCAAGTAGGAGAGTTCTCAACCGACGGAGTAGAGCATCCTAAGGCGTTAGTAGTAAAATTACTAAAAGGAACAAACCTTAATCCAGCCTATCCTAACTGGAAGTTGATGATGAAAAATATCTACGCAATGGGAGCATATCAAGTTAACGAAGAGGATTTTATGATGAACGTAGAATATTACGACGATGAAACAGGAACACGCCTAATATCGTTACCTAACCGTTCTAACCTACCTCCATTTAACAAGAATATTAAAAATGTTAGCTTACTTCGTTTATTAAACTTGGACAACCTAAATACCAACCTTGAATATTTAGAGGAAGGAAACGGAGTGTTTGACTTTATAGACCAAGTAACAATCGACAAAAACAAAGGGCGAATAATATTCCCCGTAGTAGAACCTTTTGGTGGTTACTTGAATCAGAAAATTGACAACCCAGTATTAGCCGAAAAATTCACATATCCTGAAATATACGACTCTACACAATATAAGGCAAAGCAGATAACCTCAAAAAACAAATATTTTATTAGCGGAGTATACAAATCGCAAGGAGGTTCTGAGATATATTTAAATACCTTTGACATACCGCAAGGTTCGGTAAAAGTAACCGCAGGTGGTATCGTATTGCAGGAGAATGTTGATTACACCGTTGATTACAATATGGGACGTGTAAAGATAGTTAATGAGAGTTACTTAGCATCAGGCACACCGTTAAAGGTTAGTTTAGAGAGTAAATCGATGATGGGGAGTATGCAAAGCAAGATGTTGTTTGGAACACACCTTGACTATCGTTTTAACGATGATTTTAACATAGGAGCAACTATAATGCACTTAACCGAAAGTGCCTTTACACCAAAGGTTTCTATAGGCGAAGAACCAATATCAAATACTATTTGGGGACTTAATGGTTCGTATCGTAAAGATGTTCCGTTTATTACCAAAATGGTTGATTTTCTTCCGTTAATTGAAACAAAGGAAAAGTCGTCAATTTCGTTTGAGGGAGAATTTGCACAATTACGCCCAGGGCATAACAAAGCCATTGGAAAGAAAGGTGAGGTGTATATTGACGATTTTGAAGGTAGCGAGTCAAGGATAAATATACGTGCACGTACAGGCTGGATATTAGCAAGTATCCCACAGCAGTACGAATATACAGGATTATTTAAAGAGGCAGAATATGCTAATAATTTAGCATCAGGTTTTAACCGTGCTAAATTGGCATGGTATCAGATTGACCCTATGTTTTTTAGGTCAGGTTCGCCAGTGGGCAAACAGGAACAAGAGAACTTTTTAGTTTATCGTGTTGCCGAAAAAGACATCTATCCTAATAAAGATTTAAGCACGGGCGACCCAACGGAAATAGCTACGCTTGATTTAGCTTACTATCCTAACCTACGAGGCCCTTATAACTATAATACTGCCGATATGCAAAGCGACGGAACATTAAAAAATCCGAAAAATAAATGGGCAGGTATTATGCGAGAGCTATCAACTAACGACTTTGAAGCTCAAAATGTTGAGTATATTGAGTTTTGGATGATGGATCCTTTTGTGGAGGAAAACAAAGACAACCAAGGTGGTAAGTTATACTTTAACTTAGGTAATGTATCGGAAGATATATTAAAGGACGGACGAAAAAGTTACGAGCATGGTATGCCTACCGACGGAACTGCAAAATATGTAGAAACAGTTTGGGGTAGAGTACCTGCCATACAAACCTCAAATCCAGGTTTTGTAAATGATGGTAACTTACGTGAAAAACAAGATATTGGTCTGGACGGATTAAGCAGTAAATTAAACGACAATAATACCAGCGACGAGCAAATATTTTTTAACAGTTATCTTGACAAATTAGCTGCAATAATTACCGACCCTACTATATTAAAGCAGTTTTACGATGACCCATCAAATGACAACTACGATTACTTTTTAGGCGAACAACACGACAATAATAACGATGATATATTAAAAAGATATCTGAATTACAATAACCAAGAGGGTAATACTCCGCATGTTACAAAGTCAAACTCAAAATACAATGTGCGAGGTCAGCAACACCCTGATGTTGAGGATATAAACGGCGACTTTACCTTAAGTGAAAACGAGGCGTATTTTCAGTATGAGATAGATTTAAGTAAACCTAATATGCAAATAGGTTCAAACTTTATTACTGATATACGTACTGTAAAAAAATCGTTTTCCGATGAGCCAATTAACTGGTATCAGTTTAAAATTCCGATAAATGAATTTACCGACCGCATAAATAACATTTCCGATTTTAAATCGATACGTTTTATACGTATGTTTTTAACAGGATGGGAGAGTCCTGTAGTGTTACGTTTTGCCAAATTAGAATTGGTGCGTAGCGAGTGGCGTAAATACGAATACACAATAAAAGAGGCTGATGAAAGCATTATTGATAATGAAAATTTTGATCCATTACACATTCCTTTTTCTGTTTCAACAGTAAACATTGAGGAAAATGCCAGCCGACAGCCAGTAAGTTATGTTCTGCCAAATGGTGTAACGCGTGAGCAAGACCCTGTGAACCCGCAACAAACCGACTTAAACGAGCAGTCGATGGTATTGCGTGTTGATGATTTAAAGGAAGGCTATTCAAAAGCGGTATATAAAACCATAAATATGGATATGCGTAATTATCGCGGATTAGATATGTATATTCATGCCGAGGCACGTGAAGATGAGATGAGCCTTAACGATAAAGATGTTACTTGTTTTATTCGTTTGGGGTCTGACTTTACCGATAACTACTACGAGTACGAAGTGCCATTATATGTTACGCCTTGGGGAGATTATAAAAATACTATATCCGATAAAGATAAGGTATGGCCTGTAAAAAATAATATGTCAATTGATTTTAATCAGCTTACCAAATTAAAGATGAAGCGTAACGTGGCAATGTCCCGAGGAAAGGCGTCGGCATCGTTAATGGTACCTTTTTCGGATACAATAATGCAGGATATAGAAGGTCATAATGTTATCCGAAGGATTGCAATAAAAGGTAATCCGAATTTAGCACAGGTAAAAACTGTTATGATAGGAATACGCAATCCTAAACAGCAACATAATGCCTTTGGTGCTGATGATGGCGAGCCCAAAGCCGCCGAAGTGTGGGTAAATGAGTTGCGTCTGTCAGGCTTAGACGAAAAAGGTGGTTGGGCAGCAACAGGGCGTACAAATATTCGCTTAGCCGATTTTGGAACAGTATCGGTTGCTGGTAGTACCACAAAAGCAGGGTTTGGTAGCTTGGAGCAATCGGTTGAGGAACGTGCTAAAGAGGAAGTTAATCAAGTAGATATTGCAACAAATATTGAATTGGGCAAGGTGTTCCCTAAAAAAGCAAAAGTACGCATACCAATGTATATGGGTTATTCGCGTATAGCTGTTAATCCTGAATATAATCCGTTAGACCAAGATATTAAGTTTAAAGAATCGATAAACAACCCTGACATTAGCAAAGATGAACGAGACTATCTAAAATCGGTAGCACAGGACTTAACCGAGCGAAAGAGCTTGAATTTTACTAATGTAGGAGTGGGACATTCGGGTAAGGGTAAGGTGCGTTTTTATTCGCCATCAAATATTAATGTGTCGTATGCGTATAGCGAGGTTAATCAGCACAATATCAGCACCGAATATAATACAACAACTACGCATAACGGAGCAATAAATTATATCTATAATAATCGTCCTAAAAATATTAAACCGTTTAAAAAAGTAAAACTACTGAATAAACCAGCATTCCGAATAATTGGCGATTTTAATTTTAATGTAGCACCTTCGCAAGTAACCTTCCAAACCAATATGAATAGGCGTTACAATGAGCGTTTGCTACGTAATATAAATAACCCAGCACAGGTATTCCAGCCAACATACGATAAAAACTTTGATTGGAACAGAAAATTCAGTTTAAAGTACGACTTAACAAAAAGTTTACGAACAGATTATGCAATAAATACATCGGCTATAGTTGAAGAGCCAGAGGGTGATATTCGCAGTCAGTACGATAAATTTAAAGATGAAGTATGGCACTCGATACTACAAATGGGAATGCCTTTAAAACATAATCAGCGTTTAGACGTGTCGTATATGTTGCCTATAAATAAAATTCCTTTATTAGATTGGACATCGTCAAACATACGCTACTCATCAATTTATGATTGGAACAGAGGACCTACCATGCGTTTTGAGAATGAAGACGGAACAAACGAAGTACGCGATTCTATAAATAATAAAATATCAAACTCTCAAAAGATAGGTGTTAATGTTCAGTTTAATATGCGTCGCTTATACAAAAAAGTGAAATATCTTGAAAAACTTGACAAAAAATACAAGCAGAGTATAGCTCAGCGTAAAAAGAAAAAGTACGAAACAGCAAAATACACTAAAAATAAATTAACCTTTAAAAGTAAAGTACCACGTTTCATTAAGCACAACTTAAACTCTATGGAGGAGGTTAAAGTAACGCTAAAACAAGGTGGGCGACCTGTACCTTCTACTTTTGAGGTAGTTTCAGGCAATAAGGTTAAGGTTAAAACTAACGAGAATGTTAAAGACGTAACCGTTGAGATAACAGCTAAATGTGAGGTTGCACGTAATCCGTTAAAGATTGCAATGGAGCAGACAATACGTATGCTTATGGGAGTTAAGCAAATATCGGCATCGTATAACTTAACTCGCGGAAGTATTTTGTCAGGTTACCGTGGTACGCATAGTTTTGGTTCGCTTAACGACGAACCGGGTTTACCGTTCGTTTTTGGTAAGCAGAGTAAAGATATTCCTATCGACCTTGCCAGAAAAGGACTGTTAATATCCGACACCACTATGATTACTCCATTCCAAATGAATAGGAATGATATGTTTATGTTGAAATCAACTTATGAGCCATTTAAAGGTTTACGTATCGACCTATCAGCCAAAGCCAATAAGATAGGTAATTTTAGTCAGTACTTTTATCCTACATATTCCGAGCAACGCGATTTATTAGCTTTGGAGCAGATGAACGAGGTGTATTCAGGCTCGTATAATATTGATATTTGGATGATAAAAACTGCATTTGAGTCAAGACCAAAACCAACAAATTTAGGCTCGGCAACTTACGATAGGTTTAAAACCAATATCCACGATATAGCATGGCAAATGGCTCGTAAGCGTAACGGCATAAAAGCACCTAATTACGAAAGTGGATATTACACAGGAGCATATTCCGATACCGTAATGCCAGCAGGTTATAATGCCTCAAATCCTGATGTTGTAATACCTGCATTCCTATCGGCATATATGGGTAACGATGTTACCAAAGCAAATAGCGATTTCTTTAGTCTGCGAAAGCTACGCCCAAATTGGCGAGTAAAATTTGACGGTTTATCAAAGCTCGATTTTGTTAAAAAATATTTTAGAACGATAACCATATCACATGCTTACAACTCGTCGTTTGTGATTAATAATTATAACTCTAACATTTTATATAATCATAATCAGGAGCAGAGTGCTGAGTTTGGTAATATGTCGTGGGCAACGGGTAAAGTGGATACAGCAATGTTTGTGTCAAAATATAACATAAACACCTTCTCGGCAACCGAACGCTTTTTGCCACTTATTGGTATCGACCTAACTTGGAAGAATAATGTACTTACCAAATTTGAGTATAAAAAAACACGTGGATTAACCATAAACTTAGCAAATACTATGCTTACCGAGGTGTATAGCTGGGATTGGGTAATTGGTTCAGGTTATCGTTTCGACAACATAAAATTAAAAGTAAATAAATTGCAAGTAGAAAGCGATTTGAATCTACGAGCCGACTTGTCAATACGCGATGGATTAACCGTAAATCGTGATATGCAACAAAATAACGACGAGATAATATCAGGACAAAAGGTATTTACTTTAAAGCTAACTGCCGATTATAATTTAAGTAGTAAGCTAACTGTTCAGCTATTCTTCGACCATAAACTAAACGAGCCAAAGATAACGGCTTATGCTTATCGTAACTCGGTAACAAACTTTGGATTTATGTTCCAATTCTCACTAACCGAATAATATTATTTAGTTATGCAAAAGCTAAAACTAATATTACATACGGTTAAATATCTTAAATTCATACAGATATATTATCAGATATTTTATAGAATAAAAAATATTGTAAGACGAAAATTAAAATTAGAGTATAGGCTAACATCGAATAAACGTATAGAGGATTTAAAACTACAACCCTCAATAACAAAATACACTACTTGTACTGATAAGGGGTTTTTATTTCTAAATCAGTTACTTACAACTGAAACGAAAAACAATTTTACTTTTAAATGGGAAAACAATGGTTTTGGCAAGTTGTGGGACTATAACCTTAATTATATGGATTATCTGCTACAAGCTGATATGACCAAGGAACAAGGTTTACAATTAATAAATTATTTTATAGATACCTTGCCAAGCAACCGAACAGGTTTAGAGGCTCCGCCAATAAGTATCCGTGTGTTAAATTGGGTAAAATTTCTACAAAAACATAATATAAAAGATGAACGAATAGAGGCAAGTTTATATGCACAGGTGTGTATAATGTCAAAGAATATTGAGTATCATCTGTTAGCCAACCACTTGTTTGAAAATGGCTTTGGCTTATTGTATGGAGCATTTGCGTTTAACAGTAAAAAACTTTACAAAAAAGCATATAAAATATTGCATAAACAGTTAAATGAGCAGGTGCTATCCGATGGAGGACATTTTGAACGTACGCCAATGTATCATAAAATCATGTTAGAACGCATTTTGGATTGCGTCAATTTTCTGCAAAATAACTCCATGTTTGCAAATCAAGATGCATTACTAAAACAACTTGAGGCTAAGGCAAGTTTAATGGTATCGTGGATAAAGAATATGAGCATAGGCAAAGGCATTATTCCTAATTTTAATGATAGTACATATAATATATCTGCTGATGAAAATAGCTTAATAGCTTACGCCAAGCAGTTAAATATAAAGGAACTGAATATTCAATTGTCCGATTCAGCTTATCGCAGATATACAAATGACAATTACGGATGTATAGTAAATATTGGAGATATTTGTCCAAGTTATCAACCGGGTCATAATCAAGCAGATACATTGAATTTTGAATTACATATTAATAATCAGCCATTTATTGTAGATACAGGAATATCAACCTACGAAAAAAATGCTACGCGATTATTTGAACGAGGAACATCAGCACATAATACTGTTAGCATTAATGATACTAATAGCTCAGAGGTATGGAGTGGATTCCGCATAGGTAGCCGAGCAAAAGTAACTGTTGAAAAAGACACGGAAACAAATATTGTTGCATCGCATAACGGATATAGAAAATTAGCATGTACGCATAAACGCGAGTGGCAATTTAACTCAAATAACATGCAAATAACCGATACCATTGTGGGTAAGCATAATGGTACATTTTTTCTGCATCTTGCAAAAGGAATAACCCCAACAATAAAAGGCAATACTGTTTGTTGCGGTTTAGCAGATATTGTTTTCTCCGATTATCAGAATATTGAAATTAAACAAACAAAAGTATCAATGGGTTACAATAATTTAGCTGATAATTATACTATTGTTGTTACTTTTGATGGGTGTTTACGTACTGTTATTGGTAATGTTAATAGCTCATATTAATCTACATTATAATTATCTCAATTCTATTGATATACAATATATAATTTGTTTATGCAACGAATAATATATATATTTGTTGCAAAAAAAGCAACGAATGAGTTTTTATATACATCAAAGAAAAGATTGGAATAAATTTATTTGGGAAACAAGTGAGTTTATTGATTTATTAAGCCAAGTAAGACACAAACAAGGTTGTCTGATAGGTAGAATGGAGTCTTTGGGTATAGAATTAAAACAAGAGGCATTATTGCAAACGTTATCGTTAGATGTCCTAAAATCAGCAGAAATAGAAGGTGAGTTTTTAAATCCAGAACAAGTACGCTCGTCTGTTGCTCAGCGTTTAGGTTTACAGTATGCTGGTGTTAATATGTCGGACAGAAATGTAGACGGAATGGTAGAAATGATGATAGATGCGACAAAAAATGCTTTCAGTCCATTAACAAAAGAACGTCTGTTTGATTGGCATGCTGCACTTTTTCCTACAGGACGTAGCGGAATGTTTAAAATAATTGTTGCTGATTGGCGAAAAGATTTAACAGGAGCAATGCAGGTTGTGTCAGGCGGAGCAGGGAATGAAACAATACATTTTCAAGCTCCAAAAGCTGAATTGGTTCCATCTGAAATGGAAAAATTCTTAAAATGGTTTAATGAAGAACAATCGGTAGATTTGGTTGTAAAATCAGCAATTGCACATTTGTGGTTTGTAACAATCCATCCGTTTCAAGATGGAAATGGGCGAATTACACGAGCTATTACCGATATGTTATTAGCAAGAGCCGATGGTAGTACTCAACGTTTTTATAGTATGTCAGCACAAATTAGGAAAGAGCGAAAAGAGTATTATTCAATATTAGAGGCTACGCAAAAAGGTGATTTAAATATAACCGAATGGATAAAATGGTTTCTACAATGTTTGTTAAATGCTTTAAATGAAACAAATATAACTTTAAATAAAGTTTTAGCAAAAGCTAATTTTTGGCAGAAACATATTAATACTCCACTCAATAAAAGACAAAGTAAGGTTCTAAATAAATTATTAGACGGATTTGAAGGAAAACTAACATCATCTAAATATTCAAAAATAGCTAAGTGCTCAAAAGATACTGCTATACGCGACATTAATAAATTAATAAATAGTAATATTTTAGAGAAAGCTGCATTTGGAGGACGAAGTACAAGTTATATATTAAAGTCTATAGAAATAGACTGTGTTAGATAGAACCAAGTGCAAGATTTTTATAAGTAATAGCGAATAACTATTAAAATAAATATCATGATTAAATTTTGTATCACTCTGAAATTTAATGAAACATTATTAGAAATAAATTAAAAACAATTGAATATTCTTACCTACATAAAAGATTTCTTCGACCTTATTTATCCTCGTACTTGTTCTTGTTGTAATAGGACTTTAGGCAATCAGGAAAATGAGATTTGCACTATATGTGCGTATGAATTACCTCGCACTAATTTTCATAAATCGGACGATAACCCAGTAGCGCAATGTTTTTGGGGGCGTGTATCTGTACATAAGGCAACGGCGTATTTCTTATTTAACAAAGGGAGTAAATATCAGCAGTTACTACATAAATTAAAATATCATCATCGTCCACAGATAGGCATTGAATTAGGTAAAATGTTTGGTTGTGAGCTTGTTAAAGATAAAGTGTTTGCTGACAATATTGATTATATAATTCCTGTTCCGTTACATAAAAAGAAACTCAAAAAACGCGGATATAATCAAAGTGAGGTAATAGCAAAGGGTTTAGCTGAATTTATACATGCCGAAGTAAATACTACATTATTACAACGTATCTATTTTACCGAAACACAGACTAAAAAGAACAGGCACGACCGTTGGCAAAATGTAAAAAATGTGTTTGAATGTAAACCTATAGAAAAAGCAAATGCTCATATCCTAATAGTTGATGACGTAATTACTACAGGAGCAACCCTTGAGGCTTGTGCCAATGCTATCTTACAAACCAATCCTAATGTAACAATTAGCATTGTAGCGTTAGCTTTTGCTGAGGTGTAAACAAATAGATAGAATAGCTAATATTTTTTTCTTATATTTATAACTGCAAAATCGTTTAATAGTTAAAAATTGCCCGTTTGTGTATTTTTTTTATCATTTTATCACTTTTTTGTTATTTTGTTATTATTTTTTCTTTGTAAAAAAAACTTAATATATATATTTACAACAGTCTAATTTTAAAAAATAAATGATATGAAAAAATTTCAAAGAACATTACAAGTATTAGGAATAATTTTGTTTTCGTTTAGCATTAGTTCGTGCGACAAAAAAGATGATAACAATGACATTCCAGAACAAAAAGCAAAATTAGTGTTAGCAAAAAGTGATGTTACCATTAAAAAAGGAACTCACGCATCAGTTTTGGTAAAAGAAAGTGATGGTAATTTTACAGCAGAGTCTTCTAATAAGTCTGTAGTTACTGTAAAGATTGTTGATAAAACAATTTTAATACAAGGAGTATCTGTAGGTAAAGCTATTGTAACAGTTAAAGATAAAAGTAATACAAAAAAAGTAAATGTTACAGTAGTTGGTGAAGGTGCCTTAAAGTTAGGAGCAACATTTGTAAGTGTACAGGAAGGTAAAACTGCAGAAGTAACAATTGATTCGCATTCCGAAGAGCCTAATTATGTATTTTCTTATTCGGTAGAAGATATAGTAGAAGCAAAAGTGCAAGAGGAAACAATTATAATTACAGCTAAGGCAAAGGGAAAAACAATTATTACAGTTACCGATAAAGGTTTTAATCCTGCAAAGACAGCTGAAATAAGCGTAAAGGTTTTTAAAGATGAGCCATTTAGTATTGAGCCTAGTGTAGTTCAAACTATAGCTATAGATGAATCGTTCACTTATAAAATAAAAGGAGGGTCTGGAAAATATAGAGTATTATATGCAGAGGGCTCACCTGCCGATGTTGTAACTTTTAAGGTGAATGAGGAAGAGAATACAATTACACTTACAGGAGCTAAAGAAGGACATACTTCATTAAATGTAGAAGATGAAAATACACATAAGAAAGCAGGTCTTGCAGTTGATGTAATAGCTGAAAAAACTCTAATTCTTGAAAGTGGAGCAGACAATATAGGTTTAACCGAAAGTGAAACTAAAAATGTAACACTTGTAAAGTATCACTCAGCAACTCCAAATTATACAATTACTTATTCAGAGCCGAATGTAGTAACAGTAGAACCAGTAGATAATGAGGTATTTAAATTTACAGCATTAAATAAGGGACAAGTTACAGTTACATTAACAGATAATGGTTTTGCAACACCTCAATCAAAGGATATATCTGTTTCTGTTGAAGAGGCAGATTCTCCATTTGAAATAGGCTTAAAAGGTCAAATTTACTTAAAAGACGGCGCAAGTCCACTTAGTGGAGATATTGTTTGTCCTGCGGCGGGTTTAATAATTACATCTAGTTCTGTTGGAGCTCGTAACCCTTTTGTTAGGAATTCAAATATTACTAGTATAGATTGTAATAATGTAGAATATATACAGACTTATGGTTTCTATAAATGTGAGGGGCTTACTAAAGTTATATTAAGGAAGGTTAAATCTATTGATGCTGCATTTTATACTAATCCAAAATTGGAGGAAATTTATTGTTATATGGAGAATCCTAAAACAATAGAAGTAAAAGGTAAGGACAAAATGTTTAAGAACTGCCCTAAAGATAAAATAAAATTATATGTTCCTGCAGGAAAAGTAGAGGCCTATAAAAACTCACCTTGGGGTTCTTTATTTAAACCTGAGAATATACAAGAAATGCCATAAAGTTTAGGTTATAAATATTATAATTCCGTAAGTTTTTTTAATCAAATTTACGGAATTATTTTTCTTTAATTTAATAATTCAATTATAATTTTATAAAACAGACCATGTCAGAAATACATATTTATACGTAGAATATAAGTATTAATAAAATAATGGTCTAAATTTTTTAACAGATGAAAAACATAAGATATAGAATATTTACTATATTAACAATACTACTGTTGGTTGGTTCTTGTTCATATTACGAAGAAGATGAGATATTTCAATATCCTAATTTATTAATAGATGAATATGAATTAGAAGTAGCTAAGGGTGGTAGTATGAATGTGAAAATATTATCAGGTAGTTTGAAGTATGAATTAATTAGTAGTGAGCCAGATGTTGTAGATGCTACTATATCTAATAATACAATTATTTTAAAAGGAAAGGAGATTGGAAGTAGTATAATAACATTAACAGACGTTGCCACAAACGAACAACAAACCTTAGAGGTGGAGGTAATATCGCCATATATTGAAATGATTGTAGATTTAAAACCAGGAGACCAAATAGAGTTTCTTGTAAATGCAGACGACGGAGTAGATGATGTTTGGGTAGATTTAAATGGTAATAACCAAAAGGAATCGCATGAGAATATAGTATTAGGTGTACCTAATAGATATATATTGGAAAGTAATACTATACGAATCTATGGTAAAGCTAATGATTTTCAAATGGGCAACTTTAATGTTGTTTACTTAGATGTTTCTAAATCACCATATTTAGTGGACTTTGCGTGCGAAGGGAATAAAAATCTTACTAGTTTAGATTTTTCTAATAATTTAAGATTGGAAACTATTAGTGTTAAATGGAATAGTCTTACAGAATTAAAATTACCTACTGATACAGCAAATCAACTAATAGAATTATCGTGTCAGTATAATAATTTGCGAACTATAAACACGTCTGGTTGTCGTAAAATGTATTTTTTTGATTGTAAACATAATCAAATAACAGAATTAGACCTTAAATATAATACCGAAATATTTGCTTTGGTATGTAATAGTAATCGCTTGTCAAATTTAGATGTATCAAATTGTTTCTATAGTAAAATTATTACTTTACAAGATGAAAATACAGGAGAGTTTAGAAAAGAAAAAGTTGGCTTAAAAATATTCTTTTCACAAGATAACAAGTATCTAGATTGTATTAAAATTAGCGAACAACAATTGCGAGTTGTTGATAGTGTAGGCTACTTAGAATATGGTTTATGGCAAAAAGATGAAGGTACCATATTAACTACCGAAGGCTGTTACTAATAGATAAATATTTAAATAGTTATAATAAATAAAAAAAACAGACTATGTATGAGATAAATATAGAAATACATCATTAACTCAAACTTGGTCATAAATTTTAAATATATGAAAAAAATAAATATAATATTATTATCAATTTTTGGAATGTTATTATTTTCTTCTTGTGATAAAACAGACGATAATAATACAATAGAACCTATCATTCCAAAAACAAATGCAAAAGTATTTATTCCAAATATAACTTTTGGCAAAACAAAGGAGCAAATAAAAGACTTTGAAATAACTAAAGGAAGAACGGAGATTGAATCAACAAATTCAGATGAATTAGTTTTTAAGACAAATAGTTCCGTTTTTTCAAAATTAGTTTATAAGTTTAAAAATGATAGGTCAAAAGCCGTTGTTGTATATTTTGTTGATGACAATGCAAAAACTAAATATATTAATAAGTTTAGTAAACTTTTATTGCAAAATGGATTTGTAAAGAAAACGACTTCCGAATTTTACAATATAAACAATAATGTAAATGTAGAAGTAAAGGGTAATGAGGTTGTATATGAAAACTTATTTATGCCAAATCACAGAACATTTAAAACATTTCCTTTTTCTGCAGTAACCCAAATACCATGGGGAGCAACCGAAGATGAAATAAGAAATTATGAAGCAAATAATGGCGGAGTATATGATGATAAAAACTCACAAACCCCATTAGAAGTAGATGGTGTAAAAAAAGAAAATGTTGACCTTTTTGTGTTTAATCGCCCTAATGCAAACGATGATTTAGATAACCCAACATTGGTTAGTTATCATGTAATACGTAAAGATTATACAACAAGTTCAGGCATAAGTCACTTAAAAGGTATGCGAATAGTAACTCAGTCTTTTTACGGAGATGATAAAACTAAATTATTTTTTGTTAAAAATAAATATGATGATGTTTTTCTTACCCAAAAATTTGCAGATTTGAGTGGTACTGTTGGTTTTCAATATGTAAAATCTAAGCAAACACCACAAGGCTTATATTATTTCTTTAAAGCACAAAAGCAAAATCTTACCATGATGGTTGTTTATTTTAGAATACAACAAGATGATGGAAAAATTATAGATGCTGTTAAAGTAGAACTTACCGAGGTAGTAGAGCAAAAAAGAGAGTAATATAAAAATATTAAATAGTATTATATTGTATAATTTACCTCTTATAAAATATATAAATCATATCAAAAGAGCATTAAATTCTACTATTTGAATTAATAATAATTTTAATGCTCTTTTTGTAAAACAAATAAAAGAAATGAATAAAAATAATATTGTATATTTGATTCTATTATGCATAATTACATTTACAAGTTGTAAAAGTGATTATTTTGAAGAAGCAGTTATAGTTGCGGATAAAGTACACGTTGATAATGTTCCGCCTGTAAATTTAGACAGAGCAAAAAAAGGTAAGATTGTTCTAAAATTAAAAAGAGATGATTTAACAGCAGTTTCATTCTCAACAAAAAATGGAGTTGTAAAATCTAATGTAAAAACGTTTAATACATTAATTTCTAATATTAAAGTAAAAAAAATAGAGCGAGTTTTTCCACATGTCGAAAAATATGCGAAAAGACAACGTAAAGCAGGATTGCACTTGTGGTATGTTGTAAGTTTTGATGAAAATGTTTCAGTATTAGATGCTATTAGACAAGCAACAGAGATAAAAGAAATAGACAAAATAGAGCCTATCTATGATGTAGAGCCACCTCGTTATCATTCTGTAGAAGTACCCCCTACGGCTAAAACTTTTGGTGGAGGAACTAAGCCATTTAACGACCCTTATTTAGACAAACAATGGCATTATGAAAATTATCAACCTTTAGCAAAAACAGACCCAGAAGCCGATATTAGTTTATTTGGAGCATGGGAAAAAGAAACAGGTAAACCTAATGTTATAGTAGCCATTGTAGATGGGGGCGTAGATTTTGAACATGAAGATTTAAAGGGTAATATGTGGGTTAATGAAAAAGAAAAAAATGGCACACCAGGAGTAGATGATGATAATAATGGTTTTATTGATGATATTTATGGAGTTAATTGTGTAACTGCTACTGAAAATGGTAGTAATGCTGCAATAAATCCAGGAGAACATGGTACTCATGTGGCAGGAACAGTTGCTGCAAAAAATAACAATAACATAGGAGTTTGTGGTATAGCAGGAGGTAATGGAGACGCTAATAGTGGAGTTCGATTAATGGGATGTCAGATTTTTGATAAAGATAAAGCAACAGGTAATGACTTACCTTCTAACCATAATACAATGGCACGAGCAATTACTTATGCGGCAGATAATGGTGCTGTAATCGCACAATGTTCATGGGGATTTACATCATTTTCAAATACTACAGTAATACCAAGTATCCTTAAAGATGCCATTGATTATTTTATTAAATATGCTGGCTGTGATGATAATGGAAATCAACTTGCCACATCACCCATGAAAGGGGGTATTTTATGTTTTGCTTCAGGTAATAATGGAGACGAGTATGAACGTTTACCAGCAGCATATGATGCAGTTATTGCAGTAACTGCAACAGATGCAAAATTACGTAAAGCAATATATTCTACTTATGGTAATTATGTTGATATTTCAGCACCAGGAGGAACAGCATCATTAAACAATCCTCAACTAAGTATATATAGTACTCTACCAGAGAATAAATATGGATATATGGATGGAACTTCTATGGCATGTCCTCATGTTTCAGGCGTTGCTAGTTTAATAGTTTCAAAGTTTGGTGGTGCAGGGTTTACTCATAAAGAATTACGTAAACGGCTATTAGGCGGAGTGAAAAATATAAATATAGACAAAAGAAATCCTATGTATGCAGGTAAAATGGGAGTAGGATATTTAGATGCATTAAACTCATTAGGAGATATTAATTTATCAGACAATAAAAAACCAACAACTCCAAAGTTCATAAAAGTGATACCCGATTTCATATCTGTTAACATGGAATGGGAAGCGTCTGATGATGAGAATGATAATACACCTAATGTATATAGGGTGTACTATTCAAAAAAAATGATAGATAAAAATAATTATAAAAATGCTAAGTATGTAACAGTAGCAGCATCTGGATATAATGCAGGAGAAACAGTAAAATATACATTGCAAAAATTACATGTAAATACACATTATTACTTTGCTATAGAGGCAGTTGACCGTTGGGGTGAAGTGTCAGATGGACAAAGTTTTACAGATGCTACAACAAAAGAAAATAATTACCCAATAATAACACGCATGGACGATAAAGTTATTAGTATTACAGGAAGTGAAAGGGAAGCTGTAAAATTAAAAGTAGAAGACCCTGATGGTCATAAATGGGGTTATTTTCTTTCAGGATATGATAATGGGGTTAGTGTAGAAAGAGAAGAAGATATACTGACAATTAAATTTCAAGTGCAAGGTAAGTTTGGTGAACATCAATTAAAGGTTGTTGTTGAAGATGAGTATGGTGGTAGGGGGTATCAAACACTATCATTTGATTATCATAACACACCTCCGCAGTTACTAAAAGGGTTAGAGAATATTTATGTTAATATAGGAGATACTTATACAGTGGATTTAACAAAATATTTTAAAGATCCTGAAGGAAAAAAAATGATATTTGATGCTTATTATAATAAAAATATAATAAAAGCAAGTCTTGATGAATCAGTATTATCTATTGAGGGAACTACTAAAGGTAAAGCTGTATTAGCATTAGTTGCTGAAGATAATGGAGGAGAAGTAGTTAAAAATAATATTAATGTTTTTGTTGTTGATAATCCAATTGTCAGAGGAGTGTATCCACTAAAGACACATGATATATTAAATGTAGTTGTATCAGAGGGTGTATATGGAATTAAGTTAAGAGTTCGTACTCCTTTTGGTAAAAATGTTTTTAGCACAAATCAAATTGTAACAAGTGAGAACAGAACATTGCAATTAAATTTATCAGGTCTTTCAGCAGGTAGTTATATTCTTTATGCTGAAACAGATGCAGGAAAAACATTTGAACAAGCATTTATAAAATATTAATAAGAACAATAATAAAAAACAAATATTATATTTTAATAATCTTAATTATTATTAAAGTATAATCGTAAATTTTAAATATATGAAAAAATTTATAATAATAATAGTTATTATTTCTGGTAGTATAAATTTATGGGCACAGGGTGGTTTGGCTTTTTTAAGACAAAATCCGAATGTTAGAAATGCTGGAATGGGAAATGTAACAATTGGAGATGCGCATGATATGTTTATATATAGCAATCCTACATCGTTTTTTAATTATTCCGATAATAATATAACAAGTTCGTATAGTTTAAATTTTCTTCAAGAAAAAGTTAACGATAAGTACCTTATGTTACATTCAGTTTCGGTTGGCTATAAAAATAATAAAAATGCCATTTTAATAGGAGGTAGGTATTTTGATGGTCTAAAAATTCAGACCATAGATGAAAACCTGTTACCTTGTACTATTAAAACTTATGACTATTCAATAGATGCTAGTTATGTTCGTTCTTTTAATGAAAATTTATCAGCATATATAACAGGTAGTTTTATAGGTTCTAATATAGGTGAAACATCTGCTACCATAGCTAGTAGTGTGGGAGTTAATTATCGTCATGAGGTAAGTTTGTTCAATAAAAATTTGGTTTATAATGCAGGTATTGGAGGGTATAATATAGGAACTACTATAAGTAATTCGTTATATAAACCAAAGTTGCCAACATCTATCGGGTTTGGAGTTTCATTAGCTACTGATATTATTGAAAATCATAATGTTGGTGTTGTGTGGAATACTAATTACTTAACAGATACAGAAGGTATAACCAATGGTTTTGGACTAGAGTATGAATTATACAAAATAGTATCCCTTAGAGGTGGTTATTATTTAGAGAGAGGAGATGTTAAAACAACTTGTGGTTTGGGATTGAAATATAAAGGAATAGCTTGTAATTTTGCTTATAATATTGGAAATAGTAATATGTTATTTGTAGGATTATCTTATAAATTGTAATTGACACTCTCCCGCAAAGTGTGTAAGTTCATAAAACAGAGTTCAAGTTCTATACTTGAATTCTGTTTGCAAATATATTCAAAAATTGATTAAAAATCAATCCCCAATATCTAATAGGTTGTGTCCATTTTTTAGAGACTTCCCTTAAAGCCAAATATACCGATTTAATTACAGCATCATCAGTAGGGTAAGAAAGCTTATTTTTAGTGTACTTTTTAATTTTACCATTAAGATTTTCGATAAGATTAGTTGTGTAAATAATTTTTCTAATTTCTACAGGAAAGTCAAAGAAAACAGTTAGTTCATCCCAGTTGTTTTCCCAACTTTTAATTGCATACGAATATTTAGAATCCCATTTCTGCTTAAAGTCCTCTAAAGCAACTTTAGCCATTTCTTTGTTGGGAGCGTTATATATTTCTTTCATATCTTTAGTAAACTCCTTTTTATCTTTCCAAACCACATA
>PDWI01001059.1_pt1 | contig 44701 bp, 41 predicted proteins | sample 1430891 | NCBI WGS metagenome assembly PDWI01 (sample SAMN01162508, study PRJNA174530) | Oral metagenome, whole genome shotgun sequencing project. | biome: Marine environment; feature: Marine mammal; material: Swab sample of the gingival sulcus; isolation source: swab sample of gingival sulcus...
AACTTTTTCTTGATTACTTGCATCTCTTCCTAAATGAGCTTCTAGCTTAGAGAGTAATTCAGCAAAAGAACTTTTTCCCATATGCAAGATTTTCCCATCAATACATACAGCGGGAACCGAAGCTATGCCTAAAGCATCAACTTCATCTTTATAGATAGAGCCATCTACCATTTCATGCTGTATCTTGCCCTCAGAAAAGAGTGCCATCACATTCAAACTTTGCACTACATCTGGGCAATTGGTACAACTCAAAGATACATAAGTAGTAATCTTAGCAGGTTTTGCAAGTTGTTGCACACGATTTAAAAGAGCTGTGTCAGGAAGATTTTTTCCCTTTTTATCCGCATTATATACGGCAAGTATCAAACTTGTAAATTCATGCCCCGAAGGAATACCACGAAAAACAACACCTGTTGCTTCTCCGTTTTTCATTAATTCTACTCGTAACTGTCCCTCTTCAAGCACCTTCATTTCTAGACGCTCACTAGAAGACACAAAGTCTTCTATCATTTCTTTCAGGTCTTGACCTTCTGTCATTCCCTTTGGAGCATATACTTGAAGCAAATAATCGTTTTCTAAAGCAGCAAAAATACCTTTTAACTGCTCTATCATTGTTTGTTCTAATCTCATAACTTCTTCTTTTCTTAAAAAAAAGATAGACAGTAAGAAAAAGCTTCCTCCTGTCTATCTCTTTATACTAGGATTGCCTCATCATCTTTCTAGACAGAGAGCATCGAAAAGACACCTATTGGACAATCCTACTTAGAAAATATATTTCTTAAATTTTACCTACTAAGTCAATACTTGGTTGAAGAGTTGCATCTCCTTCTTTCCATTTAGCAGGACATACTAAACCTGGATTTTCGTATACAAACTTAGCTGCTTTAATCTTACGAAGTAATTCTTGAGCATCACGACCAATTCCTAAATCATGAATTTCTGCAATCTTAACTTCTCCTTCTGGATTGAATAAGAATGTTCCACGAAGGGCTTTTCCTTCTTCTTCAATCAACACATCCATTGCACGAGCTAACTCAAAACGAATGTCTGCAAGCATTGTGTACTCAATTTTATTAATTGTGTCTGTTGCATCTGCCCAAGCTTTGTGTACAAACTCAGAATCAGTACTTACAGAATAGATATCAACACCTAATTTCTTGAATTCTTCATAATTGTCTGCAAGGTCTGACAACTCTGTAGGACAAACGAAAGTGAAATCTGCAGGGTAGAAGAAGAATACAGACCATTTACCTTTTAAATCTTCATTACTTACTTCGATAAAACCTTCATTTTTGCGATAAGCTGGAACTTTAAATTCCGGCATTTTACTATTTACGATACTCATAACTTTATTGATTATTATTTATTAATTTTTGATTATTTATTTACCATTGCATCTAAGATCCAAGCTTCTTTTTCTTGACCTGCAAGGAATTCGCCTATAAGAGCAACAGTTGTCTCATCTTCTACGTCTCCTGCTGCCTTAATGATTTCACGCTCTAGGGCAATCATTATAGTATAAGAATCCATAATATTTCCCAAGATTTCATTAGGCGTTGTGCATTCTGTTTTTTCTGAAATCTTACTTTGACCTAAAAGCACGCTGAAACGATTTTCTGGACTTGCTCCTAGTTGCAATATTCTTTCTGCAACTTCGTCAATCTTTTCTGCCATATCATCATACATCTTTTCAAATTGTTGGTGAAGTGGCATAAACTCTGCTCCACGGATGTGCCAATGATAACCTCTTAAATTGGTATAATACACTTGATAAGTTGCTAGAAGTGTTTCTAGACCTTGAATTACTTGACTTAAATCTTTTGTATTTAGTCCTGTTATTTCTGTTACTCTTTTCATAATTATTTTTCTTTTTAAATTTCTATACTACAAAGGTAAGTATAAGCAAAAGCTAATACAACAAATTTTCTCTATACAAGAATATAGAATATCTATTTCCCTATTAATTCCGCTTATTCTCCTTTCTTAATCATACCACTTCCAAAACAGATTTTTGTGTCTTGGCTATAAATAACGGCATACTGCCCAGGGGCTATACCTTGTATTTTCTCTTCACTTTCAATCAAATAATCCCCTTCTTCTCTTTGACGTAGCGTCGCTTGTACAAATTCAGGGGTATGACGAATTTTTAAGCTAATAGGAAGAGACGCCTTTAGCTCCTTTTTATAAAAGTGCCAAATATTCTCTGTAATAAAATCTATACTATCGGTATAAACTTTTGTTCCATATTGAGTCAATGGATCGTAGCCTCTACTCACAAAAACAATGTTCTTCTTACAATTTTTCTTGACAACAAACCAAGGTCCACCACTTAAGCCCAAGCCTTTACGCTGACCTATCGTATGAAACCAAAAGCCCTTATGCTTACCAATCTCTTTGCCTGTTTCAAATTCTATTATCCGACCTTCCTTTGTTCCAAGATAACGTTCTATAAATTGATTATAGTTCACCTTGCCTAAGAAACAGATACCTTGACTATCTTTTCTTTGAGCATTCGCTAAATTAGCTTCTAAAGCGATAGAACGAACTTCTTCCTTTTTAAGATGTCCTATAGGAAAAATTAATTTTGATATTTGGCGAAAATTAATTTGTGCCAAAAAATCCGTTTGATCTTTTACTGGATCAGGGGCTGTAGACAGGAACACTTTTCCATCAATCAAACTTGTTGTCGCATAATGACCTGTAGCAATAAAATCAAAATCCTTGCCCCATTTTTCTTCAAAACAACCGAACTTGATCAACTTATTACACATCATATCAGGGTTAGGGGTCAAACCTTTACGAACGCTATCAATCGTATATTGCACTACATTTTCCCAATATTCATTATGCAATGAAACAATCTCTAGGGGGAGTGCATACTTCTTGGCTAACATCTGTACAAAGGCTATATCATCCTCCCAAGAACAGTCTTCAAAACCATCTTGATCCATTCCTATTTGTATATAGTAAAGCGTTGGTCGATAACCCGCCTCTACTAAGAGATGAATAGCTACAGAACTATCTACACCTCCCGATGCTAACACGGCTATTCGAGGAGCTTTTTCTCCTAGTTGTTCAATCCTACCTTTTATATATTGAAGAACTTCTTGTTTGTTCATGAGTTGTCTTTTTTAGATGAAAGCTTTTTAAGAAAATCCTCATAACTTCCACTTCTAGCTTTATCTATCTTATAATAATTCTCTTGAATCTTGGATATTGACACACTATCAAATCCCATCGCATCCATTCTATCAATATTTAACAACTCTCCTTCTTTCAACTTAAAAACTTTTCGCAACAGCCAATCTGACAAAGCCTTATTAGGATTAGTCATTAAAGCTTTTCCTCCTTCTTGACAAAGTTTTGCAAAAAAAACTTCTCCTGTTGGAACTTCTAATTGAAAAAGACAATCTCTTGAGGGGAAAAAACTAGGAATTAATTTATGTATGTCTGAAGGAATTGGTATATAAACCTCTCCAAAATCTCTTTTCCGTCCTCCTGCATTCCACTGGTTTAGTCCACTTTTCTCATATACCTTTCGTCCCCTTCCATACAATGGGAGTATTATTGTTTCTTCATTTTCTTCTTGAAACTTCTCTAAACTCAATCTATTTTGGAATAAATCCAATAATAATTCATAGGGATCATCTAAAATTTCAATAGGAAATTTTAGAGCATTTTGGGGAATATCAAAACTTCGAAAAAGTGTGCTTTTTGAAAAATTAAAACTATATCTATTGTACTGATCTTGAAAATGTAAACTAGCACCTTTTTTAGACCTTGTAGAAAGAAGAGACAATGTCTCTAAATCTATTTTATTATAATCAGTTTCAAATAAAATAAATTCTTTTTGTTTATTACGTGCAACTATATGATATAATCCATTATCAATATTGTAAAGACGATTTGCAAAATCTATTCGTTCATTCCTAAACTTTGCTATTTCCCTTGCTAAATCAAGCCCTGAATATTTTGATAATTCGCTTGATAGAGCATTAAATTCTGCAACTTTTTCTGTACTACAATCTGAATCACAAATAAAGGTCTTTAATCCAATTCCTATACTACCAATTTGAGCATCATAAGCAACATCTGCTCTTGACAAATCCTTTGCTTTAAAACATTTACAAAATATTTTTTCTGCAACTCGATAATGTAAATAGGGAGTTTCATTAGCACTAAATAAACCAGACAAACTTCCCATGATGGAAAGAAGGGTCTTATAATCTTCTATTTGTTCTAATTCGTGTGTTATAAATGAATTCATAATATTTTTATAATCTCAATTGCAACACGACTAACAAGAGTTGTTGTAACAGTATTCCCTGCCTGCATATAAAGTTTACTCATTGCCAAATCTTTAGGTAATATAAATTTATCAATAGGATACCCCTGTAAAGCAAAACATTCTTGGGGAGTCAACTTTCGTATTCCATATCGATCTTTTATTAGAGGGACATTATGTCCACCTGTTCCCATATTGGCTGTTAATGTTGGGCATACATTTTGCTTATTTTCTCTGACATACACCCTTCTCCATTGATAAACTGTATCTTCTTTTATCATAACTTTTGAAAGCTCATCATAATAGCGATGACCTTTTTTATAATAAAATTTATCATCTTGTTTTTCTCTTTGTAAAAAGTCTTGTAATTTTCTTCTAAGTTTTATTTCTTTTGGAAAGAGAAATTTATTCCACCTAGGAACTTGATTTGGATCAAAAGCCACAATAAATATACGTTCTCTATTTTGGGGTATATTAGCGTAATTCATCGTATTTAGGACTTTATAAAAGACCTTATACCCCAATTTTTTTTCTAAGGTTTCAATAATAGTTTGAAATGTTTTGCCTTTATCATGGCTAACTAAATTTTTAACATTCTCCAAAAGTAAAACCTTAGGCTTATGTTTTTGTGCAATTTCCTCCACATCAAAAAATAGAGTTCCCCTTGTATCTGCAAACCCCTTACGAAGACCTGCTATAGAAAAAGCTTGACAAGGGAAACCAGCACATAAGACATCAAAGTTATGTGGAATCTTAGCTTTAATCTCTGAAAGAGTTATATCTCCAAATGGTATTTCCCCATAATTAGCCTGATATGTTTTCTGAGCATTCTTATCCCACTCACTTGAAAACACACACCTTCCTCCTAACTCTTGTAAAGCTAAACGAAATCCTCCCACACCTGCAAAGAGATCTATAAACGAAAAGGAACTCGGAGTTATAGGATTAAAAGGTATAACTTCTTCTTTAATTTGAGTTATATTATTATTTATTTTAGACATTACATCTACTCTAATTACATCCTCTCAGGCATCTCAATTCCAAGAAGAGCCATAGCTCGTTGAATGGCATTCGCCACTTCTCTACTCAAGATAAGTCGGAAATTACGTAAACTTGCATCCTCCTCTTTGAGAACGGAAAATTCGTGATAAAATTGGTTATATTCTTTTACCAAATCATAGGTATAGTTCGCCAAGAGTGCCGGACTGAAATTAGCTCCTGCTTCTTTAACTACCACTGCATATTCTTCTAGACGAGCGATGAGTGCTATCTCTTTTTCAGCAATCGAAAGCTCCTTTTTTAAGGATGAAATAGCTACATCCTCTCCCATCTCTTTAGCTGTACGAAGCAAACTGCAAATACGTGCATAAGTATATTGTATAAAAGAAGCTGTATTGCCATTAAAGTCTATAGACTCCTCAGGATTAAAAGTCATATTCTTGCGAGGATCTACTTTCAGAATAAAGTATTTCAAAGAACCTAAGCCCACTCTACGAGCCACTTCTTTCTTTTCTTCTTCTGTAAATCCATCCATTTTCTTCCCTGACTCTTCCGCAATTTTTTTAGCAGAAGCAATCATCTCATCCATCAAATCGTCGGCATCAACGACCGTTCCCTCACGGCTCTTCATACGTCCATTGGGTAACTCCACCATACCATAACTAAAATGGTACAAACTCTTTCCAAAAGAAAAACCTAATTTATCTAAAAGTATAGAAAGTACCTTAAAATGGTATTCTTGCTCATTCCCCACAACATAAACCATACGATCTATAGGATAATCTTGGTAACGCAACTTAGCCGTTCCAATATCTTGCGTCATATATACAGAGGTACCATCAGAACGAAGCAATAACTTCTCGTCCAATCCTTCTGCCTCTAGATTTGCCCATACACTCGCATCTTGATGCTTTTCAAAAAGTCCTTCTTCAAGTCCTCTTAGGACTTCCTCTTTACCCTTTAAATAGGTTGCACTTTCGTAGTATATTTTGTCAAAATTAACCCCTAAACGAGCATAAGTATCATCAAAACCTGCATAGACCCACTCATTCATTTGTCGCCAAAGAGAAAGCGTTGCCTCATCTCCCTCTTCCCAACGACGTAGCATTGCACGAGCTTCTTGCATCAATACGGATTGAGCCTCTGCCTCCTCTTGACTCAAACCTTGAGCCTTAAGACTTGCCAACTCTTCTTTGTAATGCTTATCAAACTCCACATAAAAATCTCCGACAAGATGATCTCCTTTCTTTCCTGTTGACAAAGGTGTTGCCCCATTGCCCCACTTCATCCAAGCCAACATAGACTTACAGATATGAATACCTCTATCATTTACGATATTCGTTTTCACTACACGAAAGCCATTTGCTTCAAGAATACAAGACAAACTATAGCCTAATAAATTATTACGAATATGACCTAAATGCAAAGGTTTATTGGTATTAGGCGAAGAATACTCCACCATAACTAAAGGGGCATCTTCTTGAACTGGAATATGCCCATAATTATCCTCTAAAGAAATTTCTTCTAAGAGAGAAAGCCACAAGGAGGGAGCTAAAACTAGATTTAAAAAGCCCTTAACAACATTATAATGTGTAATAAAAGAGCATCTTTCTTTTAATAGCGAACCTATCTCTTCGGCCGTATCTTCTGGCTTTTTCTTTGAAATTTTTAATAAGGGAAAAGCCACTAAAGTTAAATGCCCCTCAAATTCAGGACGAGTTTTTTGTATCTGTATTTGTTCGTTGCTAGGAGCTATACTATAAAGATGTTCTATAACAGCTCCTATTTCTTGAGCTAAACGTGTGTTTAATTTCATATAAATTACCTATTCTAAAATGAGAGGGTTCTTCTTCTTTTATAAAGATACAAAGATAAAAAGACTTTAGCTAAAAATCTTTTCTCAATCCTTTATAGCTTCTATTTTATATAAAAAAGCTCCCAAGCCTTTTTAAGACTCAAGAGCTTTTAAGTCATCTACTATGTTTATCCTTTAAATAATAGTAGCTATCAAAATATTTTCTTCAATTTCAACCACATTTCTCCAATAAAACCTAAATGCAACATATATAAACTGCATCTTATTTTTGATCTAAAAGCCAATGCATCATTGTGCCAAATATATTTAAATTTACACAATTCGGGTAAAATATTTTTGCGAACATTGTTATCATAGATTCCAGAATTTAGCCATAAGAAATAACTAGACATCTTTAAATAAAACGAATCTTGATACTTTTCAAAAATAGATCGTTCTTTTAAAAATTGAGTCAGAAAGTCAAAGCACCAACGCAGTTCTTTAAGATTTTTTTCTTGCAATTTTATTGTTTTGCAAATCGAATTGTTATTTTCTTGCCAATAATGTAAAAAGGCTTTAGGCACATAAGCTATGTTCTTAGCTACAGCAAACAACCTTGCCGTTAAAAAATAATCTTCTATAACACTATTTTTTGAATTTGGGAAAATTGCATTATCATAATACAAATTTCTTTTTACCAGTTTATTCCAATTGCCAGGATGTAAGCTCCCTTTCCACAAATTTTGTTGATTCGTGAATAAATCCTCAGAATAGTTCTCCTTTTTATAAAGTTCTTTATTTTCATAATTCACAAAATAATCACAGCCCACAATATCGGCATTCGTTTCTATGGCTTTGTTGTACAATGAGGAAATCATATCCCATTCGCACCAATCATCATTATCAAGATGAATTATATATGGGCTACTTGCATTTTCTAGACCTGTCAATCGGGCTTGGCCTAAACCTTGATTAAACTCATGATGAATAATTTTACAATTCGGCTTTCTTTGAGGGTATTTTTCTATCGTTTCCTCTACTATTTTTATTGAATTATCAGGACTACAATCATTTACGAAAATATATTCTATTGCTTCAAAATCTTGTTCAAATAATGAAACAACACATCTTTCAATGTACTTTTCTCCTTTATAGATAGGAACAATTATACTGACTTTATTTTCCATCATTTTATTTCTTTAATCAACAATAGAGTTCTATTGCTCTAGTTAAATATTCATTGGGGGACTCTTCTTTAAAAAAGGAATTTAAATGCAAATTTTCTTTTAACTCATATTCTGCCCCCACTTCTTTTAGTTTATAATTGCCTTTTATCCCTATTTTTCTTTCGATTTCTCTTACAATCTCTAAGACTGAATACTGATAAGGATAATATAAGTCTACAATTTCATTTTGAAATTTATCTTGATTTTGTTTTATAAAATTAACAAGATCATCAATCAAAATCAACAGCCTTTTGGCTTTTACAAACACATCAAATTCTATATGATTAACTATAGAATTTTTCAGAAAATTAATCAATGTATTTGGATTATCACTTTTTCCAACAACATTGCCTACTCTAAGAATAAGATAAGATGCACTATTTTCCTTGATAAATTGCTCTACTTTTAATTTAAAGTTCGTATAGGCTGTACCCTTTTTAGAATAATCATTAATAGAACAAGTCGAGAAATAAATCAATTTTGCATTAGAATGTTGGGACATCATTTCTTGCAATAAATGAAATTCTCTCAAATATGCACTTTCTCGACTCTCCATAGAATTGGAAACACCTGATGCAAAGATTAACAAATCGTCATTATCAATTTGCCGCATTGCCTTTGCTAACATCCCATTACCTACAATCATTCCTTCCTTACTTCTAAACCCTATTCTAAAAAACTAAGTAAAGAAAAAAAAAAAAAATGATTTATCAAAATAATAGGCTGTTTTATAGCATATTTAATAAACTTATTTATAAAACTATCATTTTATCCCCTCTCTAAATAAAAATTCTAGAATATTTTTTAAAGCAAAAATAAGCTCACAGTCCAATGCACCTAAATAATAAATAGGGGCTTTTCTTTATAATTTTCTAATAATAAATTTTTGTTTTTATTTTAAAAAAAACTTTAATAATATGTTTATTTTGTAATAAAAAAATCCCTACTTGAATAGTTCAGAAAGCTAATAGGGATTTTTGAGAACTCACACACTACTATTTTAGAATCCTTTTATTCAAAAAAAAACATTCACTTTGGCATAAAGTAAAAAGCTTTTTATTTCTTAAAGGGGCGTATATTATCAATATGTTTTTACCTATTAAGCAAAAAAGTACACGTGCAAAAAAAAGCGTAACGATAGGGAAAATATATCTATATTTGTATAGAATAATGTACAGGATTATGTACAGAATAATGTACATAACATATAAAAAGAAGACACTATGTTAGTAATTACACCAACAGAACTAAGACAGAATCAATCAAAATTCTTAGACTTAGCAGAAACTCAAAGAGTTTTTATCAAGAGGAAGAACAAGTTTATTGAACTAATCGTTAGAGGAGAAAGCATTCCCGATAGCATAAGTCCATCAGGCGACCCATTCTTTGACAATCCCCTAAATGTGGAGAAGATACTTAATGCAGAAAAAGAAGTTAAAGAGGGCAAGGTCGTTGAACTTACTGATAAAGTTATGGCTGATTTATTTGAGGGGTATGAAATATAAAATCATTCTCACAGAGCAATTCCGAAAGGACTTAGAAACGCTTAAACGCAGAGGGGATAAAATATCCGTGAAAAGGGTTGCAAAACTTCTCGCTGAACTTGAAAAACACCCTGAGACTGGCACAGGAAAGCCTGAACCTCTTAGGCACAACTTGTCTGGTCTTTGGTCAAGACGAGTAAATAAGTTGGATCGACTAATTTACCGAATAGTCGATGATAAACTAATCGTTGAAGTTATTAGTTCGGTCGGTCATTATGATAATTAAAGCTTACAAAGACTAAAGTCAATCCTTAACCTTTATTTTTAGCTATTGAAGAATAGTTAAAGATATAAATACCCTCATACTCTTTACTCTTTGCTTTTCTCTTTTTTATACCCTTTTGTTTTAAGTACTCTAGCACACTTCCTCTGTATACTAGAGTCTTTTTACCTTGATTCTAAAAGTAGATTTTAATATTATATAATCTTTCATAGCTCATCAATATCTACAAAAGCATTGAAACGCTTTATTTCCTTAGCTCGTTCTTTTCCAAAAAGAGAAACAACGACTTCTATAGCTCTCTTGTCCCCATCAAATCCGATATAACATTCATTGTTATTATACTCATAACAATATACTTCTTGAGGGTCGCATTCTTCAGCTTTTCTCTCTTCAACTTTTTCTTGAAATCTTATACAGTTTTTAATTCCCTCTTTTGTACCATATATTCCTGCATAATAATGATAGATATTATCTGATTGATTTTCTATATTTGTTTTCTTCTCAAGCTCTATTTTTCCGTTAATGAGTTTTATATAAAAATTAAAATTTTATTGAAAGGAGTGAGGCAAGATTAACTTTACACTTAATCAAGATTGTTATTTTTTACAAAAAATATATAAAATAAAAAATATACTTACATTTGCGTCAAAAAATAATATGTATATAAAACTAGAGCAATAAATTTAGAAAGAAGATAAACTATTATTGTAATTAAATAAACTAATAAATTTCTTTAGAATTATGAAAAAAATACTTTTAGTAGTCCTAGTTACTACAATTTTTGGATTCTGCACATCCTGTAATAAGGAGAAAAAAACTCCTATATTAAGAGATACTGAAAACATCAGTATCATAAACAACAATGAAGAAGAAAATGTTTCTGAAAAAAAAGAGATGAAACTTCTCCTTCACGAAATTTTCCTCATAGACCAACAATATAACATACAAGGGAATCTGCAAAAAAAGATATCTTTGCTAAACGAGGCATCTCAATCTACTCACACCCTAAAAAAAGGCTTTTGGGCGAAACTAAAAAGGTTCTTTAAGAAAGCTGCTGTTGTCATTAGTGACGGAATCGGAGGAGTTATAGGAGGAGCCATTACTGCGGGAAATCCAGGAGGTGTGGTAGTTGGAGCATCTGTAGCATCAGCCGGAGCAGCCTCCATCATATATGGATCTGAAGTAACAACTCTTCAAAAACCAGGAGAGATTGGATTTGAATTAACTCTTAGAAACTCTAATCTAAATAAGCTAACTCCTATTTTAGAATCAGGCTATATTCATAATCAGCTATTAACGAGTTCATTATCTAATGATGCAAATTTCTTGTTAAAAAGTAAGGATGAACAATACAATATTTTATTAAATAAAGCTTGTTCTATTTATAATGTAGATAAGAGTACTTTATCTAAAAACCAAGAAATAAAGAATATCCCCTACGAAAAAATATTAAAGGTTTTTGAGGGAAATTATTCATCAGATGAAGAATTATGCAAAGCCTTAGCAAAGGCCGTAAATATATCATATGAACGAGCTTATTTTATCTTAAACTTAGCTGTTAATAGCATTACATTGCTAGAAGATAATGTGGACAACGAAGATTATGCAGATAAAATAGCCCAACTAATTGCTGATTCTAAAATAAAAGAAGCAACAAAGAAAGAGCTTTTATACACAACCGCTCTAACTTCAAATAGTGCCTATTTATGGACTAATAGCTTTATCAATATTAAACCTTAATTAGTTATGAAATTTAAGATTTTTAGATTTATTCTTAGTTTTGTTGTTCTATTTACTGGAACAAATCTCTTTTCACAAAACATCGAGATTAAAGAGTCACTTACACTTAAATACGGTCCTTCTAAGGTATATATAGAAGATACTCGAATTGAAAACTCTTTAGGAAAAGGTTCTATCTTATTTGATTTGTCTTTCAATAAAAGATGGCACCTAGGAATTGATTTATCCTTGTCTAGATTCGACAAGAATTTAGATAATAGGAATGCATTTCTTAATAAGAAGTATTTCTCTTGGGGAATATCTCCTGTTTTTGGATATGAAATATATCCTTTATTAAGAGGTAAAGAAACTCCTTTTTCTGTAAAGGTTCTTCTCCACTTAGGATATACTCAAATGAATATGTATATGCCTAAAATTAATGATTCAATGAATAAAAACTATGAAAAAGACCTTTCAAAGAAAAGACTACATGGGTTTAACTTCGGATATAGTTTAGAAGCCTTGTATCATTTTGACCGTTACTATTTTGGATGTGGTTTTGAGTATAATAGAATACTATTTAATGGAAAAATAAATTCTATCCCATTTAATAATCAATCGCAAAAGAGTTCAAAATATGATCTTTCTCCACAAATTATATTTGGAATAAATTTATTCTAAAATTGTTTTAGTAAAGCCTTATAGCCTAAGTCTATAAGGCTTTACTTTCTTAATCCCCTACTCTGCAATACTTGAAAAGAGGCAAGAGAAAGCTCTATTGTTTCAATTCTTTCTTTTCCAATCGTAGCCGATAAAATAAGACGATCTTCTTTACTAAAATAGCTATTTTGACATACACAATATTTTAAGCCCCCTCTTCTTTATAGTCTTTGATACTATCTAAGACAGATATTTTAATCTCCCCATCAGAAAAAGAAACTCCAAAGAAAGACTTTTTCTTTTCATAAAAACTCTTAAGACCTTTTTCAGACTCTTGTCCTTATTCATAGTTAAATTAATTCTCTAGTAAAACGAATTGCCTTACTGAATAACACCCACTTTATAATAATAGTCATTAGCAATAATAAAACATAGAAGTTATCATAAGTATTTGGGTTTGCCGTAGCAAATAATGATACTACTTTATCAAAAAAACAAATCAATATAGATTTTATTTTATATACTTTTATTATCTTTGTGTGAGTTTTCCTGTATAAGGTCTAAAAAGTATTCTCTAATAGCAAAGAATCACCTTATGGGACTAAATTTTTAGTAATTAAATAATATGTTCGCAATTGTAGAAATTCAAGGACAACAATTCAAAGTTGAAAAAGATCGCAAACTTTTCGTTCACCACATCAAAGATGTTGACGCTGGTGCAGAAGTTGCATTTGAAAAAGTAATGCTTGTAGACAAGGATGGTGCTGTAACTGTTGGAGCTCCCTTTGTTGATGGTGCTAAAGTGGTATGTGAAGTTATCTCTCCTCTTGTAAAAGGAGACAAAGTATTGATCTTCCACAAAAAACGCAGAAAAGGATATCGTAAACTCAACGGTCACCGCCAACAGTTTACAGAAGTTAAAGTAAAAGAAGTAGTAGCATAACCCCTAAATAGAACGAAAATATTATGGCACACAAAAAAGGTGTAGGTAGTTCGAAGAACGGACGTGAATCAGAAAGCAAACGCCTAGGTGTAAAAATCTATGGTGGAGAAGTAGCAAAAGCGGGTAACATACTTGTACGCCAACGTGGTACACAACACCACCCAGGTAAAAATGTAGGTATGGGAAAAGATCACACTCTTTATGCATTAGCTGATGGAGTGGTTGTTTTTACTAGAAAAACTGGGGATCGCTCTTTTGTTTCTGTTGAAGCAGAAGCTTAATAAAAATTAGAGCCTAAACTATTTTTTCTCTATATCCTTTCGGAAAAGAGAAATGATAAATACAACCTCTTTTTCTACCAAATACGAAAAAGAATACAACTATAAATGCTATTTCTTGCAAATTACACATACTGTAATAGTGAGAGATAGCATTTTTACTTTAAAGAAATCAAGCAATTGCTCCCCCAACAAAATATCAAGGGTAAAACAAAACTAAAAATATGCTTACGATAAAAAATATTGTCGAAAATATAGATTCCATCATCAAAGCCCTTGCAAAGAAGAACTTTGATGCAAAAGGTCCTATCAATCAAGTTATTGAATGGGATAATCTGCGAAAGAAAGCTCAACAAAAAATGGATAGCCAACTCAACGAGCAAAAGCAACTCGCTCGTCAAATTGGCGAAAAAATGAAGCAAGGACTCAAAGATGAAGCCGAAAAATTAAGAAATAGAGTCGCTGAACTAAAGGAACTAAGTCAAGCGGCTGAAGAAGAAAAAAAACAGGCTGAACAAAACATACGTGAAATTCTCCTAAGCATTCCTAACACACCTCACGAAAGTGTGCCTGAAGGGAAAAGTGCTGAAGACAATGTTTGCATTAAAGAGGGTGGAAAAATTCCTGAACTAGAAAGTAACAACAAGCTTCCTCATTGGGAACTTGCCAAGAAATACGACATCATTGATTTTGAACTAGGCGTAAAAATTACAGGTGCAGGATTTCCTGTTTACAAAGGGAAAGGGGCACGACTACAAAGAGCCTTAATCAACTATTTTTTAGACAAAGCCCTTGCTGCTGGATTTGTGGAGATTGAACCTCCCTTCGTAGTTAACGAAGCTTCTGGTTACGGCACGGGACAACTTCCCGATAAAGAAGGACAAATGTACCATGTAACAGCTGACAACCTCTACCTAATACCAACGGCAGAAGTTCCTGTTACCAACATTTACCGTGATGTAATTCTAGAAGAAAATAAGCTCCCCATTAAAAACGTCGCCTATTCCGCTTGTTTCCGTCGTGAGGCAGGTTCATACGGAAAAGATGTAAGAGGTCTCAACCGTTTGCACCAATTTAACAAAGTTGAAATTGTCTGTATTGATACGCCTGAGAACTCCTACAATACACTACAAGATATGACAGACTACGTTCAAGGACTTGTCGAAGAATTAGGTCTCCCTTGGCGTATCTTACGACTATGTGGTGGAGATATAAGTTTTACCTCAGCCTTAACTTTTGACTTTGAGGTTTTCTCTGCTGCCCAAGAAAGATGGCTTGAAATTAGTTCGGTTAGTAATTTTGAAGACTATCAGGCCAATCGTCTCAAATGCCGTTACAAAAAAGATAAAGTAACTCAACTTTGCCACACGCTGAATGGAAGTGCTTTAGCCTTACCTCGTATAGTCGCAACTTTACTTGAGAATTATCAAACACCTGAAGGCATCATAATTCCTGAAGTTTTACGTCCTTATACAGGTTTTGATATTATCAACTAGATACTTTTAACTATGAGCAAGAAACAAAAACTAGAGAAACATATTTCTATAAAAAATAGAAGAGCCTCTTTTGATTATGAGATTTCAGACCGCCTAACAGCAGGTCTTGTCCTCGTGGGATCTGAAATAAAATCTATACGACTAGGAAAAGCTGGGCTTGTTGATAGTTTTTGTTTCTTTGCCAATGGTGAGCTTTGGATTAAAAATATGTACATCGCTGAATATTTTTATGCAACCTACAACAACCACCTAGAAAGAAGAGATCGTAAACTCCTTTTATCCAAAAAAGAATTACGCAAACTTCAAAATGCCGTTAAAACACCAGGACTAACCATTATTCCCCTTAAACTCTTCCTCAATGATAGAGGCTTTGCAAAACTTGAAATAGGACTTGCAAAAGGAAAGAAATTATACGACAAAAGAGCATCTATCAAAGAACGTGAGGACAAGCGTATGATGGATAGAGCTATGAAACGTTAATCAGCGAAAAGTACTTTTCTCCCGTTCCGAATCAATCCTTATCAAAATAAATAATAAGATTGAAAAGCCCCATAGAGAAGAACCTCCGTAACTAAAAAAGGGCAAAGGAATACCAATTACTGGCAATACGCCTAGTACCATACCTATATTTATCGCTAGATGGAAGGTGAAGATAGAAGCCACACAATACGCATAAACCCTTCCAAAAAGATCATCTTGCCGTTCGGCTAAATAATAAATCCGTAAGATTAATATCAAATAGAGCAATAGTAGGGCTGAAGCACCTAAAAAGCCAAACTCTTCTCCTACTGTACAAAAAATAAAATCCGTATCATGCTCAGGCACATAACCTAGTTTTGTCTGCATACCCTTCAAAAAACCTTTTCCCATTAAGCCTCCTGAACCAATCGCTATTTTAGCCTGATTCACATTATATTCTACCCCTTTGGGATCCTCCTTTAATCCTAAAAGAACGGCTATTCGAACTTGTTGATGCGGTTGGAGAACTTTGTTAAAAACAAAAGTTACCGATAACGAATAGAGTACACAGCCTATACCTAACAAAAAGACGAGTAAATAATGTTTCGCAAAGGACTTTATCCATTCTACCAAAATATAAAGCAATAAAATGGCTAACTGAAATAAAGCAAAATAACTATAGTCTATGGGAAAATAAATAGACAGGATGAAAGCTACGAGATAAGCAAAAAAGCCTAGTCCTAAACAGCAATAAAAGAAGGTCTTATTCTTCTTCGGCTTTAAACTAAGTGAGAAAAGAAGAGCCGCCGATGTAATCCAGCTCCATAAACAAATCGAAGCTTGTGTATCTCCCCATATCGTCTCTCCAAATGAAAGAGTAGCTATAAAAAGAATAACGGCCAAAAGAGCAAGTCCTAAGAAGAGACCTGAAAGACCTTCCCTATACAAGGCAAGGAAAAGAGCTGTAAACACAAGGGCGGAACCTGTTTCCTTCTCGGCTAAAATCAAGACCATAGGCAAGAGAATTAATCCAAAAACTTTAGCATAATTACGAAAGCCTTTCAAAACAAATCCATGAGTATTGAGCGTTCGTGCTAACATCAAAGCCGTGGCAATCTTTGCAAATTCTGCAGGTTGCACTCGAAGAGGACCTATCACCAACCATGAATGAGACCCCTTTATATTAGGAGAAACAAAGATGGTTACCAAGAGCAAAAACATAACTCCATAGTAAATCAAGGGGGCAAAAATCTCAAACCAGCCGACATCTAACAATAGAATCGTCAAAATCAAAACGAGTCCCAAGCCCATCCAAACTAATTGCATAAAGGGACGCCCCCCTATTTCAAAAAACTGGATAGAATCAAAATTATAAGATGCCCCACAAATAGCAAACCATCCTGACACGAGCAATAAAAGGTAGACTAAAATCGTAAACCAATCAACACGCTTAAAAAGAGCAATTTTATCTCTATTCATTGGAATAATATATACTTTTTTTTGCCATCTTCTCTACAATTTTTTGCGAAGTCTCTGACAAAACACCACTTCTTAAATAGGATTCAATCATCACTCTTCCGATAGGAACTCCAAAATCAGCACCAAATCCGCCGTTCTCAACGTAAACTGCCACCACAACTTTCGGATGTTTATAGGGAGCAAAACCAACAAATACGGAGTGATCCTTTCCTTTAGAATTTTCGGCTGTTCCCGTCTTTCCACAAACAGATATACCCTCTGCAGTAAGATTAGCTGCCCGACAAGTTCCGTTCAAAACAGCACCTCGCATTCCTTGAGCAACCACTTCCCAATGCCTTTCTTCAATCGTTGTTTTCTTGGGGTTCGTATATTTACGTTCCAAAGACAATCCTTCTATTTTATGTATAATATGAGGAATATAATAAAATCCCCTATTGGCTATTATAGCCGTGTAATTTGCCATTTGAAGAGGCGTCGCTAAGATTTCTCCTTGCCCAATAGCATTCGATATAATAGTAGAAGAATTCCAACGACCTCTATACCACTTATCATAGTAATGACTATTGGGAATAAATCCTCGTTTTTCCCCTGGTAAATCTAAGCCTGTCACATATCCACAACCCATAGAAACCATATAATCTTTCCATTTTGTAAAGGCTTCTTGAATAGATGAATAACGATTTCTATCGTCCAACATATAATACCAACCCCATGCAAAAAAGGCATTACACGAAGTTGTCAAAGCATATTTTACAGATAAAGGAGAGGTATGCCCATGACAAGCTGGATGTGAGTGAAGACGTGGATAACCATAAGCACAAGTATATTGAGTATAAGGTGTTATGACTCCCTCTTGTAATAAAAGGGCTGCCTGTGTCGTTTTAAAGGTTGAGCCTGGGGGATAACTCCCTTGAATAGCTCGATTAAAAAGAGGTTTTCCTCGTTCCTTCATCAATTTAAGATGATTTTTTCCAAGATTTTTTCCTGAGAAAAGTTCGGGCGAAAAAGTAGGACTACTTACCATACTCAGCACTTCTCCCGTATTAGGATCTAAAACAACGATAGCCCCTCTCTTTCCCTTCATTAAGCGTTCTCCAAGCTCTTGCAACTTACTATCTATACTCAAGTAAATTGTATGTCCATTCTGCGAAGCTTTGTCTTTTTGTCCATTTTTGTAATGACTTTTCAAACGACCTCGAGCATCTCTAAGCATCACTTGATAGCCCTTTTCTCCTGCAAGATGTTTTTGGTAAAAACGCTCTACTCCTGATTTGCCTACATAATCTCCCAAAGAAAGAGTTGAATCTAGTTTGATCTCCCGTTGATTACACTCTGCTACATAGCCTAAAATGTGAGCTCCAAAAGAAGTATTATAGCGACGTATAGAGCGTGGATAAACAAAAAATCCCGGAAACTTAGAAATATGTTCCTGAAAACGAGCGATATGAGACAAACTTATCTGCGAAAGTAGGCGTTGGGGGGTATAACGTGAATAGCCTGAATTAAATCGTCTGTTCTTGGTTCGTTTAAATCGGACGTCCAATTCTTCTTTGCTTACTCCTAAAAGCTGACAAAAAAGCAGCGTATCTAGTTTTTTTACTTCTCGTGGAATAAAATAGATGTCGTAGGCGGCTTCATTGAAAACTAAAAGTTCGCCATTTCTATCGTAAAGATTGCCCCGTTCTGGATAAATAGGACGATAATAAAAGGCGTTTTTTTCTGACTTTTGCTTATAATCAGGAGTTAAAATTTGCAAATAAAAAAGACGAATAATATAAAATGCCACCAAAACAAGAGGCAACAAAGTCAAGATAACAATCCTTTGCAATTCTCCGTCCTTTTGCTTCTTCTTGGCCATTTCTTGTACTGCAATTAATTTCTTTTAAGCCTATCCCCCATAAAAAGAGCAAATAGTAAGGCTACAAGAATAGATAATAAACTACTGGAAAGAAAGCGTAACAAAAAGTAATGGATGTCAAAAAGGGATAAACCATCCAAAAAGAAAAAGACAAAGTGATGCAATATAATTTCTAAGAACAACAAAAAGAGAATTCCCTTTTTTGAGGAAGCTCTAAAAAATGAAGCCTTAGGATCTGAATCCATATCAATAAATGGTCTTTGTAAGTAAATACTTAAAAAGGCTATAAGAGTAAAAGAAGCTGTATGCAAACCTTTTGTACCAGAAAAGGCGTCTAAAAGTAGAGCTAAAAGACCTGAATAAATCACTCTTTTTGTTGGAGATAAGGATAGCGGAAATAAAAAAAGTAAAACAATATAGGGATAAGGAGTCGCTATATGAAATAAATTAATCTGATTAAAAATTAGGACTTGAAGAACCAATAGTAAGCCTATTTTTAATATTCTAGAAAGAGATTCTATATTCATTCGCTTTTTAATTCTTTCTTTATTCCTTGCATAGAGTCTTGCGACAAATCCGTTCTTCTTTTTAGTAAATACACATATTCCAAAGATTCAAACGATGTTGAAATTTCGATTGAAATTTGAGAATGATTATCCAAACGAAGATTGGGATTTCCTTCTTCTTGAGCTACGCATCCGACCAAAATTCCTTCTGGAAAAATTGTAGAAAAACCACTCGTCACAATAGAATCTCCTACTGACAATGGTACATAAGAAGGAAAATCAATCAAATAAGCTTTGTTTACTCCTTGCTTATTCCACTGTAAATAGGCAAAATAACCTGTATTTTTCAACTTACAGCTCAGTTTCATTGATGGATTAATCAAGGGCAAAACTACGGAATAATGAGCTGCAACAGAAACAACCACTCCCACTACTCCTTGAGGCGATAAAACCCCCATATCTACCCAAACACCATCCTCTTCCCCTTTATCAAGAATAAGCTTATTGGCTCCACTTTGGGTTGAAGATGAAATTACCCGAGCTATTAACAAATCATCTTCCGATAATTGTGCTGCGTCTTGTAGAAGAAATGTTTTGGGCAAACGTCCTGCTTCCTTTGCATACTCAACCTCTTGCTTCAAACTATGATAACGATTTTCAAGAAGAGCATACTGACGAACCAAAGCTTCATTTTCTTTTTCCAACAAAAAATAGTGTTGAATATCGGATGAAAACTTCTGTATAGAACCGACAATATAGTTAGAATAAGAAATTCGCCAAAACGAATGGTATACTTTCCCATTGAAGAGGAGAAGCAAAGCAAGTATCTCAAAAAAGAATAGGCACAACCAGTGACTCTTTCTTCTTATAAACTCTACAATCTTCTCCACTTCAAATTAATCTGTTTCTCTTCCTTTTATCGTATCAAGAAAGGGAATGTATCTATGTTTTCAAGAGCAACAGCTGTACCTCGTGCTACAGCTAAGAGTGGGTCTTCGGGAACAATAAATTTAATTCCAAATCGGTCTGTCAAACGTTTATCTAAACCTCTTAACAAAGCTCCTCCACCTGTCAAATAAATTCCGCTACTAATAATATCCCCATACAACTCAGGCGAAGTAGCTTCTAAAGTATGAAGAATGGCATTTTCTATTTTCTGAATTGACACGTCTAAACACTCTGCAATCTCTTTGTAAGTAACCGAAATTTGGCGTGGAAGTTGGTCTACTTGATCGGCTGCACAAACAATCAATGGTTCTGGCTCTTCATCTAAAGATTGTAAGGCTGAGCCCACTTTTATCTTGATATTCTCTGCCGTACGCTCTCCTACTCGCACATTGTGTTTTTTACGCATATGATTTACAATCTCATTTGTAAATTCATCCCCTGCGGTACGAACCGATTGCTTGTTGGGAATACCTCCACAAGAAATCACGGCAATCTCGGTTGTTCCACCACCAATATCAACGACCATTTTCCCTTCGGTCTCTAGAACATCCAAACCAATACCTATTGCTGCTGCCATGGGTTCAAAAATCATATAAACCTCTCGCCCTCCTGATTGTTCGCACGAATCGTGCACGGCTCTAATTTCAACTTGTGTACTGCCTGAAGGAATACAAACAACCATACGCAAACTAGGGGTAAAAAGAGAGCGTGAACGCTTATTTAACTCTTTTATCATACCTCTAATCATTTGTTCTGCAGCTGTAAAATCAGCAATAACACCATCTCTCAAAGGACGAATGGTACGGATATTATCATGCCCTTTTTCGTACATCTCTTTTGCCTTACGCCCTATCGCCAAAACTTCACCTGTATAGGATTCAAAGGCTACAACGGAAGGTTCGTCAAGTACGACTTTTCCATTCTGTGTAATCACGGTATTGGCTGTTCCTAGGTCTATTGCCAAATCTTGTCTAAAGGAAAAAAATCCCATATATTTAATCTTCTTTTATTTTATATTCTTAATGTTTGAAATGACGAATTCCTGTAAACACCATTGCTACACCTAATTCGTCTGCTTTTTTAATACTATCTTGATCTCTCATAGAACCTCCGGGTTGCACTATGGCACGAATTCCTACTTGAGCAGCTATACTTACACAATCATCAAAAGGGAAGAAAGCATCACTTGCCAAAACAGCTCCTTCTAAATCAAAGCCAAAATGTTGAGCTTTTTCTATGGCTTGTTTTAAGGCTGCAACTCTTGAGGTCTGTCCTATCCCCGTTGCCAACAAAGTGCCATTTTTCACTATTGCTAAAGCATTACTCTTACAATGTTTCGCAACTTTTTGTGCAAAAATAAAATCTCTCACTTCCTCTGGACTTGGCTCTTTTCGTGTTACAGTCTTAAAATCATCTTGACTTTCTGAACGCAGATCATTATCTTGCATTAAGACGCCTCCCAAAATAGAGCGGAAGGTATAAGCCTCCTTAATAGGAGCTTTTTGTCTCAACAAAATACGCTTACTCTTGCCTTCAAATAATCTTAGAGCCTCTGGAGTAAAATCGGGTGCAATCAATACCTCAAAAAACAAAGACCCAATTTCTTGAGCTGTAGCTTCATCAATACAATCATTTGCTACCAAAATTCCCCCAAAAGCGGACTCAGGGTCACAAGCCAAAGCCTTTACCCAAGCCTCTTGAATATTCTTTGCTGAAGCGATACCGCAGGGGTTGTTATGCTTTAACACGGCAAATGTGGGCTCTTCGTACTCTGCAATAAGAGCTGTCGCCGCTGCAACATCTTGTAAATTATTATAAGAAAGTTCTTTTCCTTGTATTTTATCAAAAAAACGATCTAAATCGCCAAAGAAAACTCCTTTTTGATGAGGATTTTCCCCATAACGAAGCGGCATTGCATCCTCTTCAACAATACGTAAAGAAGACTTTTCGCCTTGATCAAAGTAGTTAAAAATAGCACTATCATAAGCGGAAGAAACCGCAAAAGCCTGTCTTGCAAAAATTTTACGCTCTTCCAATGTGCTAACTCCTTCTCTTTGAGTCAAAATTTCTTCTATCATTGCATATTCTTTGACAGAAGGAACAATAACGACATCTTTAAAATTTTTAGCTCCTGCTCGGATTAAGGCAATTCCTCCAATATCGATTTTCTCTATGATTGCTTTCTCATCTGCTCCAGAAGCTAAAGTTTGCACAAAAGGATACAAATCAACAATCACAAGATCAAAAAGACGAATATCAAATTCTGCAACTTCTTGCTGATCTCTCTCTTCCTCTCTACGTGCCAAAATCCCACCAAAAACAGCAGGATGCAAGGTTTTAACCCTTCCTCCTAAAAGATGTGGATATTGCGTTAATTCATCAACACCTATTACAGGAACAGATAATGATTCTATAAAATCTTTCGTTCCTCCAGTAGATACAATTTCTACACCTAAGGATGATAATGCACGAACAATGGGTTCAAGCCCTTCCTTATGAAAAACAGAAATCAATGCTCTTTGAATCTTTCTTTCTTCTCTTGCCATATCTTCTTTTTAACTACGAGTAAATTCTTTTTCCAATAAGAACAAAGATACGATTTTTACAACGCTTTTCCAAACTTTCTCACAGCTCAAAAAATACTAATTTTTGAAACATATTCAGTCCTCAAATTCCAATAAAATAAAAGAAAACTTATACCTTTGCTATAATTTAATTTCAAACAAATAACAATAAAAATGAACTATCCTAACGAAGTAATTGACGGATTGGTACAATCTGGTATCAAAAAGTACAAAACACCCTTACCCAAACTCATTATTCTTGGCTTACTTGCTGGTATATATATCGCTTTTGGGGGACTTCTTTCTTCTCTTGCAGCAGGAGGTTTTGAGGGGGTTAGCAGCACAAACACATTTTTTCCTAAATTAATTGCAGGGGCAACTTTCCCTGTAGGACTTATGCTCGTAATTCTTGTCGGTGCAGAACTTTTCACAGGAAATACGGCTTATGTAATGCCCGCAACTCTAAGAGGCAGTATCCCCCGCACTTATTTCCTCAAGAACTGGGTCATTGTCTTTGTTTGCAACTTCATTGGAGCCATTATCTTTGACTACCTTTTCGTATACAAAGCGGGGATTATGGACAAAACAGCTTATGCTGAATACATACGCCATGCAGCTGAATACAAAACACACCTAGACTGGCACGTTGTATTCCTTAGAGGGATTGGAGCAAACTGGATGGTATGCCTTGCCGTATGGATGGGCTTATCTTCAAAATCTATGGCAGGTAGATTACTTGGAATATGGTGGCCTGTTATGGCTTTCGTCGCTATAGGCTATGAACACTCGGTTGCAAATATGTTTTATATCCCAACAGGGATTTTCTACGGAGCTCATACGACTTGGGGAAGTTTCTTAGTAGACAATTTAATTCCTGCAACACTCGGAAATATTGTTGGTGGATGCGGTTTTGTGGGTTGCGTATACTACTATCTTTACGGAACGACTAAGCAAGACAAATAAAAGCTCTTTTAAAGGGTCGCAAAAAAAGGAAGTATCTACATACAATCTGTAGATGCTTCCTTTCTTTTTAGAGCTAATTTGCAACAATATTTTCTTTCCATTTCTTTTTGAAAACCCCTATATGTAAGAAAATCAATCTATTACAAATAACAAATAAACTAACGCATCCATAGAGGCACAAAAAAATCCCCTCAAAGTATTGCATATATCAAACAAATACTTATCTTTGTAATCGGAAATGAAAAAACAAACGCTTCCTTAGCTCAGTTGGTTAGAGCATCTGACTGTTAATCAGGGGGTCCTAGGTTCAAGCCCTAGAGGGAGCGCAGACGAGAGACTTGTTAAGCTTTATGCTTAGCAAGTCTTTTTTTTATTTCATTTTCTCTGAAATCACTTGCCTTTAAGAAAAGCCATTTCCCTTAGTTTCAAAAGTTCTATCAAAAAAAAGGCTCCTCATCTTACGACAAGGAGCCTCTTTCCATTCTATTTTAATAACAAAGATAAATTACCATGCAAACAATGGATATTCTTTCATCATCTTATTTACTTCTTCACGAACAGCCTTAATAACAGCTTCATCCTCTGGACTGCGTAGTACTCTGTCAATCAACTCAACAACCATAGGCATTTTATCTTCCTTCACGCCACGAGTGGTAATTGCTGGAGTTCCAACACGCATACCTGAAGTTTGGAATGCAGAACGGCTATCAAAAGGAACCATATTTTTGTTCACTGTGATGTCTGCAGACACAAGTGCTTTTTCTGCTACCTTACCTGTTAATTCTGGATATTTACTACGGAAATCAATCAACATACAGTGGTTGTCTGTTCCTCCTGAAATAATATTATATCCACTTTCAACAAAAGCTTTAGCAAGAGTTGCAGCATTTAATTTTACTTGTTCTTGATAAACTTTGAAAGATGGATCTAGAGCTTCACCAAAAGCAACAGCTTTCGCTGCAATAACATGCTCTAATGGTCCACCTTGAACACCTGGGAAGACTGCTGAATCTAATAATTGAGACATCATCTTAACCACGCCTTTTGGAGTTGTTTTTCCCCAAGGATTTTCAAAATCTTTACCCATCAAGATGATACCTCCACGAGGACCACGAAGTGTCTTGTGCGTTGTCGATGTTACAATGTGTGCATATTTCACAGGATTATCCAAAAGACCAGCTGCGATTAATCCTGCAGGGTGAGCCATATCTACCAAGAAAATTGCTCCAATTGAGTCTGCGATTTGACGGATACGTGCATAATCCCATTCACGAGAATAAGCAGAACCTCCAGCAATAATCAACTTTGGTTGATGTTGTTTTGCCAAAGTCTCCATCTCTTCATAATCTACTCGACCTGTATCTTGACGTACATTATAACCAACAGGTTTATAGATTAAGCCAGAACTATTTACCAAAGAACCGTGAGACAAGTGACCTCCGTGATCAAGGTTCAAGCCCATAAATGTATCTCCTGGTTGCAAACATGCCAAAAGAACGGCCATATTTGCTTGAGCTCCTGAGTGTGGTTGTACATTTGCCCACTCTGCTCCGTATAACTGTTTGATACGATCAATTGCAATTTGCTCACTTTGGTCTACTACTTCGCAACCTCCATAATAACGCTTTCCAGGATAACCCTCAGCATACTTATTGGTCATATAGCTTCCCATTGCTTGCATTACTTGTTCACTTACAAAGTTTTCCGATGCAATCAACTCAATTCCTTTTAACTGACGTTGGTGTTCTTCTTCAATCAAGTCGAAGATAAGCTTGTCTCTATTCATTATTATCTATTTTAAATTTTAACTTCTTACACAAAGATATAGTTTTCACAAGAGTTTTTAAACAGATTAATAACTTTTATTACCCCTTTTTAATTAAAAAAAAGAGAGGAGATTAAAAAATCTACTCTCTTTATTCTTTTTTCTATAAAAATTAATCGATTAATCCTTACATTTAGCCTTAATAAACTCTCTATTTAAACGTGCGATATGACTGATTGATACATTCTTGGGACATTCCATTTCACAAGCACGTGTATTTGTACAGTTACCAAATCCCAACTCATCCATCTTAGCAATCATTGCTTTAGCTCTTCTCTCAGCTTCAGGCCTACCTTGAGGCAATAGGGCTAACTGACTCACCTTAGCACTCAAAAACAACATCGCTGATCCATTCTTACAAGCAGCTGCACAAGCACCACAACCGATACAAGCTGCAGCATCCATAGCCTCGTCTGCATCTTGCTTTGGAATAGGAATAGCATTGGCATCAATTACTCCTCCTGTATTTACAGAAACATAACCTCCAGCTTGTATAATTTTATCGTAAGCTGTACGATCTACCATCAAATCACGAATGACGGGGAAACCTGCCGAACGCCATGGCTCAACAGTTATCGTGTCTCCATCATTAAAACGACGCATATGCAACTGGCAAGTTGTAATGCTATCGTCAGGACCATGAGGATGTCCATTAATATACAAGGAACACATACCGCAAATACCCTCACGACAATCGTGGTCATAGGCTACAGGATCTTTCCCTGACTCTACCAACTTCTCATTGAGAACGTCCATCATTTCTAGGAAAGAAGCACTTTGAGAGATACCTTCTAGAGCATAAGACTCAAAATAACCCTTTGCTTGAGGCCCTTTTTGTCTCCAAACTCGAACCGTGATATTTATATTCTTATCCATAATTTTATCCTACACCTATGATCTTAGTTCTTATAGTTACGAGTTAATCTTTCTGTAAACTCATATTCTAGAGACTCCTTATGCATCGTCGGAGCTTGATTGAAACCTAAATACTCCCAACAAGCAACGTATGCAAAATCTTCGTCATGACGTAGAGCTTCCCCTTCTTCTGTTTGGTGTTCCAAACGGAAATGCCCGCCACAACTCTCTTCTCTATTCAAGGCATCAAGTGCCATTAATTCGCCTATTTCAATAAAGTCTGCCAAACGAAGAGCTTTTTCTAACTCTAAATTGAGACTATCTTTTTCTCCTGGGATAAAGACCTCTTTCCAGAAAGTCTTCTTGAGTTCGCCCAACAATTCTATCCCCTTTTGAAGATGCTCTTTGTCACGCCCCATACCTACATATTCCCACATAATATTACCCAACTCTTTATGAATTGAGTCTACTGAGCGAGAACCTTTATTCTTTATCAAGAAATCAATACGTTCTTGTAAATTCTTTTCGGCCTCTTCAAACTCGGGCAAATCAGTACTAAAACGAGGTACACGAATTTGGTCAGCAAGGTAATTTTGCAAAGTATAAGGAAGAATAAAATAACCATCCGCAAGACCTTGCATTAAAGCCGACGCTCCTAAACGGTTCGCTCCATGATCGGAAAAATTCGCTTCTCCAATAGCAAACAAACCGGGGACAGTCGTCATCAACTCATAATCCACCCATAATCCACCCATAGTATAGTGAATTGCTGGGTAAATCATCATAGGCGTTTCATAAGGGTTATCGTTCGTAATCTTCTCATACATTTGGAAAAGGTTACCGTATTTTTGTTCTACCACCTTTTTCCCTAAACGACGAATTGCATCATCAAAATCAAGGAATACAGCTAAACCTGTATTATTGACACCAAAACCTGCATCACATCTTTCTTTTGCCGCACGACTGGCTACATCTCGGGGAACAAGGTTACCAAAAGCAGGGTATCTTCTTTCCAAATAATAGTCTCTATCCTCTTCAGGAATATCATGACCTCTTAGAGTTCCTGCTTGTAATTTCTTTGCATCCTCTATATTTTTAGGCACCCAAATACGACCATCATTTCTCAAAGATTCACTCATCAAAGTTAACTTGGATTGATAGTCTCCATGTTTAGGAATACATGTAGGGTGAATTTGTGCCATACAAGGATTTGCAAAATAGGCTCCCTTCTTAAAGCATTGCCATGCAGCAGAACCATTGGATGCCATTGCATTGGTAGATAGAAAATAAGCATTTCCGTAACCTCCTGTAGCAACCACGACAGCATGAGCTGAAAAACGCTTAATTTCTCCTGTTGTCAAATCTCTTGCTAAAATACCTCTTGCTCGGCCATCTATAATTACGAGATCTAGCATCTCATGACGGGTATATAATTTAACGCTCCCTTTTGCTACTTGGCGACTCAAAGCTGAATACGCTCCTAGGAGTAATTGTTGTCCCGTTTGTCCTCGTGCATAAAAGGTACGAGAAACTTGTGCCCCTCCAAAAGAACGGTTATCCAAAAGACCGCCATAATCACGAGCAAAAGGAACTCCTTGTGCAACACATTGATCTATAATTTCATTCGCAACTTCTGCCAAACGATAGACATTCGCTTCACGTGCTCTATAGTCTCCCCCTTTGATTGTATCGTAAAAAAGACGATACACAGAGTCGCCATCATTTTGATAATTCTTAGCAGCATTGATACCTCCTTGAGCTGCAATGGAATGTGCTCGGCGAGGAGAATCTTGAATACAGAAATTTAAAACATTAAATCCCATTTCTCCCAAAGAAGCTGCTGCTGAAGCGCCTGCCAAACCTGTACCTACAACCACAACATCCAAACGACGCTTGTTGGCAGGGTTTACAAGTTTTTGATGATCTTTATAATGGGTCCACTTATCCTTTAATGAACCTTGAGGTATTTTTGCATCTAAAGTAGCCATATTCAAATAAGAGGATTAAAAGTTCAACGAAATTGCCCCTTCTAGGAGACTGTTTACAAAATAAAATAGTGTTACGGCTGCAAAACCTAAGATAATGAGCGTTGAATAAACGAAAGAAAACACACGAAGTCGATTCATCCATTTGTTATTATTCAAACCTAAAGTTTGGAAAGCACTCCAAAATCCGTGATTGATATGCAACCAAATCGCAACAAACCATAAAAGGTAAAGCGTTACATAAATAGGGTTCTTGAAGGTATAAGCAATGAGGCCTGCCCCATCAGTAGGACCTGAAACGCCCTCTATTCCTAAATCATGGACTCCCATAAGTTCGGCTAACTGCATCTTTGCCCAGAAATTAAAAAGGTGCAAAGCAATTCCTATAACAATTATAAAACCTAAAACGAGCATATTTTGAGAAGCCCATTTAACGCCCTTGGGACGAGAGTTGATTTTATAACGAGAAGTTCCTCTAGCTTTTCTGTTTTGATAGGTCAACCAAAAAGCATAAACAATATGCAAGAGAGTCAAAAATGCTAAGCCCATCGAAGCTACTAGAGCATACCAATTTGCCCCTAAAAATTTACAAACTGCATTATATGCATCCTGACTAAAAAGAGCGACTAAATTCATTGACATATGGAATGTCAAAAACAGCACAAGTGCCATACCTGTCAAACTCATCACGACCTTTCGCCCAATTGACGAACTAAATAACCACATAAGCGATTTCGTTTACCTTTTATTACAAAATTCTTCTTCTTTCTTTCAAAAGAACATATATATACTCACTTTTAGGTAAAAATGTCTTCTAAAAAAAAGGTTTTTATAGCATTTTTCTATATTTAAACTACTGCAAAAGTATAAATACAGACAATATTTGACACAAAGATATAGAATAATACCTCAATGTAGGTAATAAATAAGAATAAAATTACATCTATTTCTACTCAATTTAGAAATACTTAGATTTTAGCTATTCAAAAAATAAAAGAGGAGAATTATCCTTGAGACAATTCTCCCCTTAAAACATAAAGTATTAACTACAAAATCTTTTTTAGAAACGATAAGTCGCACCAATTGCTAAAATAGAGAAGCCATAGCCTAACTCTGCATTTAGTGCCCAATTTTGGTTGAAATAGTAGCGACCTCCTAAATGAACACCCCAACCAAAACCTGCTGATGTACTAGAAGTACTTTTATTTACTTCTTTTTCTAGTTCTGATGGTGCTTCTTTCATAGAAACTGATGAACTATGAATATTTGCTCCTAGTGTTATACCTGCATAAGCATCCAATTTGCTTACAAATTGATAGTGGAAAGAAGCTCTAGCTCCAACCAATGCAGAATGTAAATATTGTTTTATAGATGACACATTTGTCAAAAATCCTACAGTTGAAAATCTTGATGCAGAATAACCTACAGTACCTCCAACACCAATACTTGCTTTTCCATTTAACAAATTGTCGACTAGAGCATATTCATAAGTCAATTGTAAAGGTGGCACTAAAGTTGAACTGTAAGAAGAAAAGTTCGCACTAAGACCTAGCAAAGCACTTGCTACACTTGTTCCTTTTTTAAATGTGTTTTGAGCATTTGCTTGTACAGAGATTCCAGCTGTTAATAAAGCTACCATTCCTGTTAATAAAACATTTCTTAGTTTCATAATTTTTATTCTTTATTAAATTAATCTCAACAAATTTAATCTTTTTTTTTATTAGAATACATCATTTCTAGAACTTCTTTTTCGTTCTGTTTCATCCAAAATAATCTTACGCATACGCATACTATTCGGCGTAATCTCTACGTATTCATCGGATTTTATGTATTCCAAAGCATCTTCTAAACTAAAAACAACAGGCGGAGCTAATGCTACCTTGTCGTCACTTCCTGATGCACGCATATTCGTTAATTTCTTACTCTTACAAACATTCACCACAAGATCATTGTCTTTCGAATGTTCGCCGATAACTTGTCCTGCATATACTTCTTCTTGAGGTTCAATGAAAAAGCGACCTCTACTCTGAAGATTATTCAATGCATAGGCAAATGCCGTACCTGTCTCCATCGCAATAATTGAGCCATTCATACGACGTTGAATTTCTCCTCTAATAGGTGCAAATTCTACAAATCTATGAGCCATTACAGCCTCTCCTGCAGATGCTGTAAGAACCGTATTATTCAAACCGATAATACCTCTTGAAGGAATTGTAAAAGTCAGCATTATACGATCTCCTTTGCTTTCCATATAGGTCATCTCGCCCTTTCTTTTGGTTACAATATCAATCACTCGGCTTGAATATTCTTCAGGCAAATTAATCGTAAGTTCTTCTATTGGCTCACATTTCTCGCCATCCACTTCCTTTATAATTACTTGTGGCTGTCCCACTTGTAATTCATAGCCTTCTCTACGCATCGTTTCTAATAAAACACTTAAGTGCAAGAGACCTCTTCCGTACACAAGCCAAGAATCGGCAGACTCTGTAGGCTCTACTCGTAAAGCTAAATTTTTATCTAACTCTTTTGTAAGGCGGTCAAAGATGTGTCTACTTGTCACAAACTTTCCATCTTTACCAAAGAAAGGCGAATTATTAATGGTAAAAAGCATACTCATCGTAGGTTCGTCTACCTGAATGCTCGTCAAAGCTTCTGGCTCTAAAGCATCGGCAATCGTCTCGCCAATTTCAAATTTATCAAGTCCTACGACGGCACAAATATCCCCTGAAGAAACGGCATCAGTTTTAGCACGTCCCAAGCCTTCAAAAGTGTGCAACTCTTTAATTTTTTGTTTTAATTGCGTACCATCACGCTGACAAAGTACAATATCTGAGCCCTCTTTAAGCGTTCCTCTATGCACTCTTCCCACAGCAATACGACCTAAATAGGACGAATAATCTAGAGAAGTGATTAACATTTGTGCAGGACCTTCATAAATAGGAGGAGAAGGAATATGTTCTATAATTGCATCCAAAAGAGGAGCAATAGTATCTGTTGGCTCATTGTAATCTTCACTCATCCAAGACTGTTTAGCCGAACCAAAAAGGGTAGGAAAATCTAATTGTTCATCACTTGCGTCCAAACTTGCCATTAAATCAAAAACCATATCTTGCACTTCCGAAGGACGACAATTCGGTTTATCTACCTTATTAATAACAACAATTGGCTTTAAGCCCAAACTAAGAGCTTTTTGCAAAACAAAGCGAGTTTGAGGCATAGGACCTTCAAAAGCATCCACTAGCAACAAACATCCGTCTGCCATATTTAGCACTCGTTCTACCTCTCCTCCAAAATCGGCGTGACCTGGAGTATCAATAATATTAATTTTACAACCTTTATAACGAATACTTACATTCTTGGAAACAATCGTTATCCCTCTCTCTCTTTCAATATCGTTATTATCTAAGTAAGTATCTACTTCTCCCTCTTTATCCTCTCTAAAGAGCTTTCCTGCAAGAAGCATTTTGTCTACCAAAGTTGTTTTTCCGTGATCGACGTGTGCTATAATTGCGATGTTTCTTATTTCTTTCATAATTAAAGACTCTGCTTTGTCAACTTACAAAGGTAACGATTTGTATATTTATTCTCTACTTTTTACACTCAACATAATCTTTCTTTTATAATTTTATGTCGTCTTGTAGAATAAGCAAATTATGTTTGTAAATATTGAAGAACAACGACTCCTTTTCTCAACCATTATATTTTTAGGTATTTTGCTTGGAAAATTAGGCTCTAAATTTGGCATTCCCACTCTTCTTCTTTTCCTCTTCTCGGGGATGATTTTTTGAGAAGATGGACTCGGAATAAATTTTTCGGATGCCCAAATCGTACAAGACATCGGGATGATTGCTCTTACCATTATTCTTTTTACAGGAGGAATGGATACAAAGATAAAAGACATCAAAAGCATTATCCCTCAAAAAGCAATCTCCTCTTTCAAAGAATACGAGATGCTCTACTCAAATAAAAATCTACCTCTTCCAATCTAGGAAGAAGTAGATTTGTAAACTATAAAAAAGCTTCTAGACTAGAATTCCCCCAACTCTTCTAAGCCATTAACAATGAAAGGGCGGATTAAATCTTTTGGCTTTAATATTTCATCATTCCACTCTAAGAGATCAATATCTATCGCTATAATTCCCTCCTCTTCGTCCTCTTTGTTGCGACCGATGAAGGCTTCAATTTCTTTTAGTTTTTCAACAAATTGATCTTTACTTAGTTCTGTATGAATAAGCCCTACCAAATTCATAAAGGGTTTAGTCCCCTCAGGTAAAGCTATGGGTTCCGTAATCTCAGGGCTTGAAAACTCTGCATCAGGATACGTCTTCTTTAAGACCTCTATCGTCTGTCGAACATTCTTGGTTCGATCACTATTACTACCAATACTGACAATTGCCTTATTTGACATTTTTTATTTTATACTTACGTTTTAGTTATTTTCTTCTATTTGAACCCTTACCGACTCTTCGTGTATAAGGGCAATAATTCTTTCTATAAATTCAGGACTTAAGCCCATACTTAAGCCCATCTCTGTCCTACTTTTCAAAATGGAGGCAAACTGTTCCATCTGCAAAATAGGCATTTGCGAAGAACGTTTATACGCTCCTATCTTTTTGGAAATATTCATTCTTCGTGCCAACAAAGATAAAAGCATTTCATCACTTTCATTCAAAAGTAAACGATAGTCTTCTAATAAATCATTTTTTTTCGTTTTATTTTCTTTGACTTGCAAACAAGTCATTATTCTTTGTAGCTCTTCGGGAAGTATTTGTTGTCGTGCATCACTCCACGCTTTTTCGGGGTCTGAATGCGTTTCTATCATCAAGCCTTCAAAACCTAAATCCATCGCTTTTTGCGACATAGCCTCTATTTCTTCTCTTTTACCCGTTATATGACTGGGATCACAATAAATCATCATATGGGGAAAAAGACGTTTCAATTCAAAGGCTACACTCCAATAGGGAGCATTTCTGTAACGCTTTTCTTCTAATGGAGAACTAGAAAATCCTCTAAAAACAGCACCTATATCGCTCACTCCGACTTTCTGTAATCGCTCAATCGCTCCAACCCAAAGAGACAAATCAGGGCTAATGGGATTTTTTACTAAAACCTTTGTTGAAGAGTTGCGTAAAACTTCTGCTATGGATTGCACGGCATAAGGATTAGCAACCGTACGAGCACCTAGCCAAAGCAAATCTATACCTGCCTGTAAAGCGAGATCTGCATGTTCGGGCAAACAAACCTCTATTGCCAAAGGATAGCCGTATTCTTTTCTTATTTCTAAAAGCCAAGAAAGGGCTTCTTTGCCTATCCCCTCAAAACAATTGGGTTGAGTACGTGGTTTCCAGACACCTGCACGAAAATAGTCCAAGTCAAGTCCCTTCAAAGCACTGGCTATTGTATGCAGTTGCTCTGGACTCTCGGCACTACAAGGACCCGCAATTAATCGGGGAACTAAGGAGCTATTCTCGTTCATCGTATTTCTTTTCCCTTTGACTTATGATTTCTTCCGCAAAAACAGCATATTCTGTAGCTATCTTCTCCCTTGAAAAAGAGGCTACAAAATCTTTATTCCCCTTTTTGGGCAAAATCCATTCGTTCTTTTGCCACCAAAGGTAAAGAGATTTAATGATTTCTACCAATTCTTTTTCATTTTCTATTGCCCATCCCATTTCAGACTGCTCTAACAAGGCTGCTCGAAGCGAACGGTCACTCTGCACAAGAACAATAGGACGCTCAACAGCCATAGCCTCAAAAATCTTTGTTGAAACGATATGCTGCTCATTATTCGGATCAGCTAGGAGTAGAACCAATGAAGAAGAAGACAATAGAGAAGGTACTTGCTGAAAAGGACGCATTGCCTCTATCTTATGTAGCTTTTGTAAATCCCTCGGATACTTCTCTAGCATTCCTCTCAAAATCTTTGCTGATACCTTATCTACAAACCAAGCAACTTCCAAATCTCCACTCTCCACAATGCTACGAAGCTTAGAACTTGCCAAACTGTCCAAGAAGAAAGATGGAGATGCCAATTGCTCCGATAGAAATCTACCTGTAAAAATAATCCGCAACTTTTCCCCTTTTTGCACTTTTTGGGCTACAAAAAGACGGCTGTCGTATCCATTATAGAAAAGGCGAACGGGTATACGCCCTACAATTTGCTGCAACTGTTCTCTATGCCAAGGAGAAACAGTAGTCACGGCATCTACTTTTCGCAAAATTCGGTTACGCTGACGAATGAATAAATGTTTTAAAATCTGCAAAATCCCCTTTTTGAGAAACGACGGAGCAGTTTCTGATTGGGGCAAAAACTGGTACTTCGGATATTGTTCTATAATATCTCGACAATCACAAATAACGGGTTTATTATAACGAACACCCAATCGATGAGCTACTCCTAGAGGAAAATTACGATAGGCAAAAGCAATAATCAAATCAAAACTTGCGACATCTACCTTCTCTTCTATAAGAGCTTGAAATTGGCGACTTTTCGTTGAGAAAAAAAGTTCTTGCAAAGATTCTATGCGATTGTATTTTTTACGCAAAGGCAGTCTATGTACACAACAAGGATCAGGAATAGCTGTAAAGACACGACCATGACTATTAGAACTCCATTGCTGAATATCTTCGGTAAAAAGCTCAACATAGTTCCCTTCTTCCACCCATCTTTGTACCATTGACAAAGAGCGAGGAGCAAAATGAGGGGGGAAAATATCGGCTAATACCAAAATTCTTCTCATAGATTAATCTTCTTGAGCCTTAGTTTCAATCCTCACAATTTCGTCTAATAGCTCTTTGTACAAATGAGGTAAATAGCCTCCTTCTTCCTCCACTAAAAGATTATTGTGAAATAATAGATTTAATTCACCATTATACTTAGCTGTCATCCAAAGTAAGTTCTTAGCATAAGTTTGTGCCGCTTCCCTATCTAAATTCATAGCATCTTCTCTAGAAAGAGTACAATCCATCAGAGTCAAAGGATGTAGGGTTAAGGCGGTTATACGACCTGTGGCAGGTAAAATAAATCGAACAGGGCGACAAGTACCTAAACGAAAGCCCGACATATCAGCATAACCCATAGAATAATCTCCAAGGATACCCACGTCAGGTAGTGTTAAGAAGTCTTCAGGTTCTTGACAAGCTAGATAATGATAACGAGATTTTGAAATAATTTTACCCAATTCTTTACCTAATAATTTCGTGTGCTTCTTTATTTTTCTTGGGTCTTTGGAACAAGCTATATTCAAATGTAATTCCTCCACGACTTGGTAGTCTGTAATCGCTTCCCTTAACTTCTTACCCACACCTTTTCGCATAGAGTAACAAGGGCGATCCAGCTTCTCTTTACTTGGAGTTTTATAGAAGAAAATCGTAGAACATTTGTTTTTACAAGTTTCCTTCACCTTTTCATTGAGTTCCAAAATCTCCTTGAAATTAAAATAAGGGTCTTGCGTCAATGGGCGAAAGGAATAACGAAAAGCCGTACGTATCCCTATTTTTTCTTTCAAAATCGCTCTTAAAAAACTACGAAGACCTTGATATTTATAAGGCAAATCAATATCGTGCGTTAGATTAATACGTGCAAAATTTTCTTTTTTCTCTTTGATTTTAACACCTAGAGAACGCAACAAATCAGCCAATTTCTCCGCATATTCATCGACAATAGGACGATGCAAAAAACCCGCTTTATACGGTAAAGACCATTGCCCCATAAAACGCCCTAAAGCATCCCTTTCTCCCCTCTTGCACATCTCTTCATAACGAGACAACAAGAAATAGGAAGACGCTATGACATCTGCATAAAGTATGATTTTATCACCTTGTCGCTCAGTCCTAGCTTCTCCAAAGAGCAGGGGGATACCCTCCCATTCACTCAAAGGCAAAGAAGGTAAGGACGATGGAGTGCCAAACACTTCAGGACGAAAGAAAGACGAGGCTACAATAATAAGTTTCTCTGACGCTAGAGTTTTATCTATTTGGCTCAAATCTTCCACATAAGCAACATAACGACCTAAAGAGCCCTTTTCATCCTCTCCCAAAAGAAAGGATAAGATATAATCTACTGTTTTTTTTATTTTCACGAGTCAATTCTTTTTCTATAATATCTCCGTATCAACATCCGATCCCACAAAGATAATTTCCCTTTTGAAACTTCTAGAAAGGCTACTTGCTCTCCCCCCATTAATCGGAAAAATCGCTCCACGCCTTTTAACATAGAACCTTCAAAATCAAATTCTTTTACACCTCTTGCTTGAAGATCTAAGAGAGAATGATACAACAAAAAAGCCATCCCTTCTGGAGTGCTTTTCTCTGGATTTAGGGCATTCGCTATCAAATAGCCTCTCCCCTTATGATAAGTTATAAAGGCAACAGACAACAAGCTGCCCTCTGCATCATAAACCCCTGATAGAAAAGCTTCTTCTCTTTGTAAAGAAGCGTCTATAAGTGTTGCTAAAGGGTTGAGAAATTGAACAGGAACAGATTGAGTATGATATAGATGACGTATAAATGATAGCAAATCGCTCTTTGCTATGTTTGCACTATAGCTCCAGCCTTTCTTACTCCCAGCACGAACTTTTTCTCGCAAACGACGGCTCATTCGTCTTTCTAGTTCGTCTTTAGAAACAATAGGCAAACGATACGTACAGCGAAAAGAGGAGGAATAGGAACGCCAATGAAGGGGTAAGAAATCTGAGAAGCCCGAAGTAAAGGCAAATTTGTACAACCTCTGAGAGCCGAGATGATCTAAAAAAGCATTTAACAAACGACGACGATGCAAAAAGACTTTTGAATTCTCCTTTTTCTTTTCTAAGCAGTCAGCATACAAGATACCGCCCATCTGTGAGTAGGGTGACAAACAAGCGATACGTGAAGATGGTGTAAACAAAGGAAAGACAGCCCATACCTGTTCTTTGTATAGTAGACAATAGGCTTTCCACGCATGCTCGCCCACGGCTGCATCTTGCCACCAAGATAAAAAATAGATCGGATACGACTCCTTTTTTTCTAAAAAGGCATCATACAATGAACGTGAATTCTCGACCCTATAATCTTTCATTTTATACCCTCACTAAAAAAAGAGAGACCATCCCCCTAAAGAAATGGACTCTCTTTCTTCTTATTTTATTTATTTTCTCGCAAAGAGGCTTCAATCTTACTTTTCAACTCTTCCTGTAGCTCAGGATTATCTTTTAAAAGCTGACGAACAGCATCTTTTCCTTGCCCTAACTTGATGTCATCATAGCTATACCAAGAACCACTTTTCTTGATAATTCCAAGATTTACACCTACAGCTATAATCTCACTTTGCAAAGAAATACCTTCTCCAAAAATAACCTCCACCTCTGCAGTTCTAAAAGGAGGGGCTACCTTATTCTTCACCACCTTAATCTTAGTCTCATGACCGTATACCTCTTCTCCATTTTTGAGAGGCGTTTTCTTACGAATATCGAGACGAACCGAAGCATAAAACTTCAAGGCATTACCCCCAGTAGTTGTTTCTGGACTACCGTATACAATCCCAATTTTTTCTCTTAACTGGTTAATAAAAATACAAACGGTATTGGATTTGCTTACCGCTCCTGTCATCTTTCTAAGAGCTTGAGACATCAAACGTGCATGAAGACCAACATTCTTGTCGCCCATATCTCCCTCTATTTCTTGCTTGGGAGTTAAAGCGGCAACAGAGTCAATTACAACAATATCCATTGCTGAAGAGCGAATTAGCTGTTCGGCTATCTCTAAGGCTTGTTCTCCATTATCAGGTTGAGAAATCCAAAGACGATCAACGTCTACCCCCAAAGCTTCGGCATAAGTAGGGTCAAAAGCATGTTCCGCATCCACAATCGCAGCTAAACCGCCTTTTTTTTGAGCTTCTGCAATAGCATGAATAGCAAGAGTGGTCTTTCCTGAAGATTCAGGACCATAAATTTCTACGATACGACCTCTAGGATAACCTCCTACCCCTAAAGCCAAATCTAGAGACATACAGCCCGAAGATATTACGCTTACATTTTCGCCACGGTCACTTCCAAGATTCATCAAAGAGCCTTTTCCATAGGTCTTTTCAATCTTTTCCATCGCCACTTTAAGGGCTTCGAGTTTCTGGTTATCTACCTCAACTTTTTTATTTTCTTTCTTTTCGTTACTCATACTATTCCACTAACTTTAATATCTGTTGTGCATGCTCTTTGGTTTTCACCTGTCTTCCTCTAAAAATATGACGTATTACACCTTCTTCATCAATAACAAAAGTGCTACGTTCTGTCCCCATATATTCACGACCGTACATACTTTTCTTCACCCATACGCCCATAGCTTCTTGCAATACGTGCTCAACATCTGCTATAAGGGGAAAGGGTAATTGATGCTTAGCGATAAAACCTTGGTGCGATTTTTGAGAATCTTTACTCACACCCACGACCTTAAGTCCTCGTGCTGCTAGTTCCTCTATATGGTCTCGCAAAGAACAGGCTTCGGCTGTACAGCCTGATGTATTGTCTTTGGGATAAAAATAAAGCACCCATTTACTACCTAGATACATACTGCTATGCACCTCTCTACCCTCTTGATCTAAACCTAAAAAAGAGGGGACTTTGTCTCCTATATTCATACTCATATTGTTTCTAACAAAGATAATAAATTCAAAAGATTACGACGACTATATTTACACTCTTCAAGAAGAAAAAAGGAGGAAATCAAGCTTCCGTATTTCTTCCTCTCTCTTATTCTGTTTTTAGCCTAAAAAGGCATCTCTTTCAATAATCTTATGACTTGTATGACTAATCCTAAGAGGCTAAATCTACTTCCCTACCCTTATAAAACAAAAAAATCTTTCCTTTAACAGAAAAGATTACACAAAAAGATAGTAGAGAAAAAAACTTTATTAATCCAACTCTGGGACAAAAAGAATATTTTTGGTTGGAGCTTCTTCAATGTGCTGCACTTGTTTACAATAGCGTTTACACTGCTTAGCAATTTCATAACCTAAAATAGCTCCCAACATAAAATCTTCTTCTGGAGACAGCTCGTTTAGAGGCCTATTTTTCAAGAAAGTTCTCACAGCTTCCAAACACTCCTCTTTACCAAAGAAGACATTCACCGTAGGTCGCTCGGGAACTGATTGTAAGAAGTAACGGATATCCCGATGTTCTAATTTTTGTGTCACAAAAGAAACGTACTCCTCGGGAAGTGTATATAAGACCATATCTCTAACCCCTTTTTCAAACTCATAAATGAGATGAGAAAAGACCTTCACATCAGCACTTTGTGCTAATTCATAAAGAGATATTGCTTTCATACTAACAACACGAGGAGTACTTTGTTCCTTCTAAATAAGGATTACAAGTTTGCTTGTAAAGAGCCTACCCATTCGTCGATACGATCAGCAGTTTTGTCGCTTTCGTTTACTTCATCGATAAGAAGAGCGAACAATTTGTCACCGTTTTCGCAACGAGTTTCGTCATAGCTATAATCTTCTTTAGAGATTTCTCCAATGAAAGTACAGTTAGTTCCTTCCATTTCTTCTCTAATAGTTGCTAAAGCGTCTCCAAAAGTATCGCTGTAAGAAGAAGAGTCTCCACAACCGAAAAGAGCTACACATTTTCCTGCAAGATTTTGTTCTTTTGCATCTGGAAGGAAGCTTTCCCAATCATCTTGAAGATCACCCATTCCCCATGTAGAGCATCCTAAAAGAAGCACTTCATAGTTAGCCATTGATGCTGCGTCTGCACTTGCTACATCATGGATGTCGTCTGCAGAAACGCCTAATTTGCTAGCAATTGTATTCGCTACTTCTTGAGTTGTTCCAGTAGACGAACCAAAATAAATACCAATTTTTTTCATTTGTAATATTATTTATTATTTACATGTAAGTTCAAAGGCAAAGATAAAAGCCTTAAAAATTTCTATCAATCACTACTTATTGTGATATTTCACGCCACAATAAAGAAAAATAGCAATACAGCTCTGAACAATAATTCTATTCTTTGATGTATTTGCTATTTTTCTAGACTCTAAAGATTTGGGTAGAATGCTAATCCTCGCCCCATCTAAAGATTATAATGGAATTCAATTCCAAAAAACAATTTAATACCTACTTTATAGTAGTTTTTCTTAATTCTAGTTCAAAACAGACTTCAAACTCTCAAGCCAAGCATCAATACGAGCAGGAGTTTTGTCATCTTCATTCACCTCATCAAGCAACAAACCGATAAATTTACCATCTTGCTCACAAGGTGTCTCGTCATACTCATAACCTTCTGTAGAAGTTTCCCCTACGAAAGTACAGTTAGTAGCAGCCATTTCTTCTTTGATTGTTGCCAATGAACCGCAGAAAGTGTCAGGGTGGTTTTGAGGATTACCACAACCGAAGATTGCCACTGTTTTACCTGCTAAGTTTTGTTCTTTTGCTTCAGGCAAGAAATCTTCCCACTCGTCTTGCAAGTCTCCTGCTCCCCAAGTTGAACTACCTAAAAGTAAAACATCGTATTCTGTCAATGCTGATGCATCTGCATCTCCTACATTGTGGACATGCTCATCTGAAATACCTATCTTTTTTGCAATTTGATTTGCAACTTCTTCTGTTGTTCCTGTTGTAGAACCGTAAAAAATTCCTATTTTTTTCATAATCTTAATTTAATTTGAATCGATTTTTCTATATACAAAGATATAACTCTCAAAAAATCATCAATCGCTATATATAGGTAAATTAGTCTTTTCTTGCCCTTCCCATCACCTCTTTTTTTGAGTTCAACTTCTTTTTGTTAATCAAAAAAACTCCAATTTATATTCATACTTTGTATCTTTACTTAAATTAAGACTTTTAATAGTAAAAAAAGTAATTCATAATGAAAAAAGACGCCGTATGTATTCTTGATGATGAAGAAATTAGAGCTTTAAACATTTCAAATGAGGAAATTATACAATACGTAAGAAATGCCTTTGATTTGAAAAAGAAAGGCTCAAAACTTAATAAAATAAGTCAAACTTTTGATGAAGGGAGATGTTTTTATAACACAATGCCTGCCATTATGCCTGCAATTGATGCTGCTGGGGTAAAGTTCGCTTCTCGCTATCCTTCAAGAAATCCATCTGTTCAAGCGGATCTTCTTTTATACAGATACAGTGACGGCGAGTTATTAGGCATATTGGATGCCGCATGGATTACAAGCCAACGCACTGCTGCCGTAGCCGCTCTAGCGGTAGACACCTTTGCGAAAACAGACAGCCAAAGTATTGCTGTCATCGGATTAGGACAAACAGGTAGTGGTTTTCTAGATATGTTTTTAACAAAAAAAGAAAACGTATCCCAACACATCAAACTTTTTCGCTACAAAGACCACGCTGAAAAGAAAAAAGAAGAACTTCTTAATAGAGGGGCTAAAAATGTGACTATTTGTAACACTTACGAAGAACTGATTTGTGACTCGGATGTCATCGTTTCGGCTGTAACCGTAGCTGAAAGCAATTTTGGAAGAGATGAGTGGTACAAAGAGGGAACTTTAGTTGTCCCTATACATACACGAGGATTTCAAAATTGTGATCTCTTTTTTGATAAAGTCTTCGCTGATGACACGGATCACGTAAAAGGCTTTCAATATTTCTCAAAATTCAAATCTTTTGCAGAATTTGATGACGTCTTGAGTGCAAGATGTAAAGGGCGAGAAAATAATAGCGAACGGATTTTATCTTATAATATAGGTATAGCTTTGCACGATATTTATCTTGCTAAAATGATCCTTGACAAAGCTTTAAAACAAAAATAAAAATACAATAAACAAAGGTATGCAAGTAGTTATTCCCGCTGCTGGGATGGGAAATCGCTTAGGCGAAATCACCCAAGACAAGACAAAATGTATGATTGAAGTAAATGGAAAAACCCTCATTGAGAGAAGTTTGGACATTCTGATTCAATACAATATTAGTCGCATCGTTTTGATTGTCGGCTATCAAAAAGACAAATTGATGGAATTTCTCGGTAATTCTTACAAAGGTATACCTATCATATATATTGAGAATAACATTTACAATAAAACGAATAATATCTACTCCATCTTTTTGGCAAAAGATGAATTGATACAAGACGACACCATCTTAATTGAGAGTGACCTTATTTACGATAAGCTCATTATGGACAAATTGCTTAAGCATCCTTTCGAGAACCTTGCGGTTATTGACAAATATCAAGCTTGGATGGATGGAACGATGGTTACGATTAATAAGCAATTGGACATTGTCTCCTTTGTCAATAAAGAACATTTTTCTTACGATGATGTAAACAAATACTACAAAACGGTCAATATCTACAAATTCTCTAAAGCTTTTCTTGAAAACATCTACGTCCCTTTCTTAGAAGCCTATTCTAAAGCTCTAGGAAATAACGAGTACTACGAACAGGTACTTAAAACGATCTCTTTACTTGACAAAAAAGATCTAAAAGCCCTCGTCCTTAATGGTGAAAAGTGGTACGAAATTGATGATATTCAAGATCTCGATAATGCCGAAGTCATTTTTAGTCAAGGCAAAGAAAAGCTCAACAAACTAGCCAAAAGATACGGCGGCTATTGGCGTTACGAAGATCTACTTGACTTTTGCTACCTCGTAAATCCCTATTTCCCTACCGAAAATTTGGTCGGTGAAATGCAAAATTCTTTTCAAAAACTTTTAGCTGAATATCCTTCTGGTGCTGAGGTGCAGTCCTTATTAGCAGGAAAACTTTTCAATTGCAACAAGGAGCAAATTGTGGTCGGAAATGGAGCTGCTGAACTGATTGACCAACTCGCAAAAGCCCTTGACCCTTCTCTTAAACTAGGCTTATTTAGCCCTACTTTTGAAGAATATTCTGCTCGTTTTGCTAAGAACTTAGAAATGGAAACTTTAAGCCCTGATAATGGCTTTAGATACGATAAAGAGAGTGTCAAAAATTTGGCTCAAAACAAAGATGGAGTAATCTTAATCAACCCCGATAATCCAAGTGGAAACTTTATTGACATCCATGATTTAAAAGAATTAATCCTTTGGTTTAAGAAAGAAAATAAACTTTTTATAGTCGATGAATCCTTTGTTGATTTCTCTGAAAACCATCGTCAAGCCAGTCTATTAAGTAAAGATATTCTAGAACTCTACTCGGGACTTATCGTGATCAAAAGTATTAGTAAAAGCTATGGAGTCGCTGGGGCTCGTTTAGGCATTCTTGCTACTGCCAACAGCAATTTAATTGCTACAATAAAGAAAAGTACACCCGTGTGGAATATCAATTCCTTTGGAGAATTTTTCCTACAAATTATTGGAAAATACAAGAACGACTATCAAAAAGGCTGTGATGCCATTGTCCTTGAAAGAAAATTTCTAATCAAGCAAATTAATCAACTCAAATTTATCCATGCTTACCCTTCTCAAGCAAACTATCTATTGTGCCAACTCTCTAAAGGTGAACCTGAAGATTTGTCCCTATTTTTGCTTGAAAAACACAAAATACTAATCAAAGATTGTTCTAAAAAACTCGCTTTCAAGGGGCAAAAATATATACGAGTTGCAGTCAAAAATAGAACTGAAAACCAAAGACTTATTAATGGCTTAAAAGATTTTGAAGAAAGCTATTTTTCTTAAAGAAAAACGAAACGAAAGGCTATGATCTATTTCACCTCTGATGCTCATTTAGGCTCTCTTTACCACCAAGATCCCAAACGTGCCGAAAAGCGACTCGTTGACTTTTTGGATTGGGCGGAAAAAGATGCTACTGAGATCTATTTCTTAGGTGATATGATTGATTTCTGGTACGAATATCGCTATGTCGTACCCTCTGGATTTGTTCGTTTTTTTGGCAAAATCGCAGCTCTTACGGACAAGGGAATTCAGGTGCATTTCTTAGTCGGAAATCACGACCTTTGGACAGGCGACTATTTTCAAAAAGAATTGGGGGCAAAAGTACATCATCACGCTCTTGAAGTGGAACTTTTGGGGAAGAAGTTTCGACTTGCCCATGGAGATGAAGAGTGCCGAAAACAAAACTTTAGTTCCAACTTCTTGTACCAACTCTTTCGCAATCGGATGGCTCGTCTTCTAGCTTCTGCTCTTCACCCCCGTTGGTT
>PDWI01001060.1_pt1 | contig 44691 bp, 38 predicted proteins | sample 1430891 | NCBI WGS metagenome assembly PDWI01 (sample SAMN01162508, study PRJNA174530) | Oral metagenome, whole genome shotgun sequencing project. | biome: Marine environment; feature: Marine mammal; material: Swab sample of the gingival sulcus; isolation source: swab sample of gingival sulcus...
CTTCTGCTTCTGCTGTTGCCACTACTACTTTGTCTTGTCGCTCTGCTACTTGAATTAGATGGTCGAGTAGTGCCAATACTACGGCGTGATGGAGTGCTACGGTTAGACTTTATCAGAGGTGTACTACGCCTACTGCTTGATGATTGTCTGACAGAAGTGTTTGGGCGAGGACGAGCAGTCGAATTACCTCTAATATTTGTCTTCTGCCTACGATTGATTTTAGTACTATTATTACGATTGTTTCTATTAATCGTAACTTTTTTATCTCTATTAGAACGACTGTTGGTTATCGATTTACCCCTTCTTATATTTCTATTGGTACTTTCTTTTCTATCAAGGGTTCTACCATTTCTATCCAAACGCCTATCTATACTATTTACTTGTCGGCTATTAGTTCTTCTGACACCACTATTTTGTTGGCGATTGAGACCTCTATTAACAGTTCTTCTGCTGGATATGTTTGTACGACTATTAGTGCGATATACTCGTTCGAAATCTCTACGATTGGCTATTGAGTGATTTGATGAGGCATTGCGTCTGCTAAAACTTCTATCAGGGTAACGAGTGTTGTAATCTCTTCTTGAAATAGAGTTATATGCAGATGAGGTACGATAGTCGTAGTTGTAATGATTTCTATGTCTGTAATGAACATAATGATGATTGCTATAATAGTCGTGTAGATGATGGTAATAATCGTGATAACTTATACTGTGATAGTGATGATAATGGCTGGGGTAATATCCCCAATAATATGGCGAATGCCACTCTACATAAGCACTACTCCACAACCAATTATATATAACTGGTCTGTAAACATATACAGGCTCTATAATATAGTCCGTGCCATATATATAAGGGTCGCCAACTATCTGAACCACAGTCTTATTACGCCTCTTTGATGCTATAATAGTTGCCACATCTTGATATATATCTTCTGCCAAAACGGCTTGTATGACTATGATACGGTTTCTGTTTTCAGACGACTCCAAGACACGGAGATAATCTACCTCGCCATCATAGTTGAGGTCAAGATTGGATATTGGATTTTCCCAATCGTTTATCATTCGTTCAAACTCCTCTAAATTATTGGCTTTACCAAAAATTATCCCTACTGCTTTAAGGTCTAAATGGTCGCTGATGTCATCATTTTTTGCCTCGACAGTGATTCTTGATTGTTGAGCAAATGCTCCCATAGATAGCACAAAGGCTAAAACTATTAATGTTATCCGATTTTTCATAATAAATAAAATTTTATGGTTACTACTAATATTTAGATTATTGTTTGGTTCAAAAGTTTAACGATGATATTTTTTTATAAAAAAAACAGGCAAATATATATCTGTAAAGAATATACTATTTGCCTGAATTCTAAACCTTTGATGTAGGATATTATTTTTTTACAAATTTTTGAGTAGTGCCATTAGTTTTTACGATATACAATCCTTTGGCAAGACTTTTGATGTCTATGGAAATATTTTTTGTATAAGCCACTTGGCTAATGCACAAATTACCATTTATGTCGTATATCTCAACTTGTTGGTAAGGCATAGTCTCTACAAAAATTAAATTTTCGGCAGGATTTGGATATACACTAACACTTGGGATAGCAATATCGGCAACTTTATCAGTAGATGGTTCAATGACCACTTCCTCTATAGTTGGATCCTTTTCGTCTCCAACATACACGCCGTGCTTTTCGTTGTTGAACACTGCTCCTGCGGGTGCTACTATCTTACAACCTTCAAGCGTAAGTGTCGCAAGGTCTAAAATAGAGCCACCGCCGGGTAGGGATTTAACTTTCACATTAGCATTATTTATCACCAATGTTTCGTTTGATACACCATCTGCTCCGCCAATGCCATACCCTGCAACAATATTTACAGTGCTTTTTATTGTAACGGTTACATTTGGATTTATATATATTCCTATATTTTCTGATGAGTTGATATTTAAGCTACCACTACCACTTATTTCTGTGTTTTGAAGACATCTAATGACCTCTGCATTATTAGCAGTGATAGTATTAGTTCCTTCCAAAATAATCTTAAAGCCGTCTATTCCTAAATTATATATATATGTAGTATATTGAGTATGCGTGATAACGACATTGTTTAGAGTTAGTGTTTTTGCATCTTTGTCGTAAATCATACTACCCGACTCCACTCCTGTGGCATTACTTAGGTCTGCAGAGCCATTAATTTTCATACCACCTATTTTTAGGTCATAACTTGTTTGTGCCGTCAGCGAAAGTCCGCATAATAGACATAACGTTAATAATGTTTTGTTTAAAATCTTCATAATTTTACTGTGTTTAATGTTATTTAAAAATTTATTTAGTTAAAAAAATCATCTTGTGGTTCATTGTCTGTTGCGCTGGTCTGAGTGTCCAGTTTCTCCAAATCTGTTGTAAGCCAAATATCAACTCTTTTGCCAAGCACTATTCCCTCACCTTCGGCTGGTGATTGCTTATATACTTTGAAGTTTTGCTTTTCTTCTTCGGTAGTTGGTTGTGGGTCGTCAAAAGCGACATAGCCGACCACCAATTGTTGGTTGGTTATAATATCTTTTGCCTCCGACAAAGTAAGCCCTACGACAGACGGCATACCGCCTATACTATCAGCGTTGTATGTATTACTACCTACTGTCAGCGATAATGTAGAGCCATCAGGTATCTTGTCGCCCACACTCAACTCTTTACCATCACAGTTAATACCAATCACCATATCAGCATATTCCGAAGGGACTATATTCACATTGCCCACCACAAATCCCAATGATTGAAGAGTATAGGTCGCTTGGCGTTGAGATAGATATAGTAAATTTGGTATTGCTACTTGCTTTTTCATTTTGGCATTAATGGTAACAAATATAATCCTATCCCCCTTCACTCTACTATCTGCTTTTGGTGTTTGTTCGATTATAACACCCTGTTCTGCGGTGCGGAGATGTACAGAATCAACAATATCTATCTGCAAATCGGCTTGTTTTAGTATCTCCAACGCCTCATTTTCGTATAGTCCTATTAGGTTTGGTACTTTAATTGATTCGCCATGTCGAGTATATTTTTTTATTCCCCAAAAAGTTACTATCAATATTAAAACAAAAAGCAAAATCGCCACTAAAAGATTCAACCACAGAACCTTACTTTTAAAAAAACCTATTATAGATTTCATATTTTCTCTACAATGTCTAATTTATTATAAATAAAAAACAAAGGTAATGAAATTATTATAAATATTGTATATATCCAAAATTCTATTTAGTAAGTTTGATATGCCAATAAATTTTTATAAAAATAGGATTCTATATATTCTTTTTTTTGTACCTTTGCAGTTCAATTTTTTTTAAACAATAAAAAACTAATTTATGAATATAGTTAAAAATGATGTAGATAGTTGTAATGCAACACTTACACTAACAATTGAGAAAAAAGATTATGCCGAGAAAGTGGATAAATCATTGAAAGATTATCGCAAAAAAGTTCAAATGCCGGGTTTCCGTCCTGGTAATGTACCTATCGGACTTGTACGCAAGATGTATGGGAAGTCTGTTATGGTCGAAGAAGTCAATAAGATAATCTCCGAAAATCTTTTTAATTATATCAAAGAGAATAACATTGATACTTTGGGAGAACCTATAGCAAACGAAACGATACAGAAGCCTATCGATTTTGACAATGATGAAAACTTTGAGTTTGTATTCGACATCGGCTTGTGTCCCGCTATCGAGATAGATGTTAATAAAAAGAATAAAATCCCTTTTTATACGATAAAGGTAACAGACGAGATGATAGATGAGCATATCAAGATGCATGCTTCTCGTTTGGGCGAATATGTTCCAGCCCCAAAGAGCGAAGAGGAGTCTGTTCTCAAAGGTGATTTGATAGAAATAATTGCAGAAGGAGAGCCACTTAATGTATTAGACACAGTGCTTACGCCCAAGTATATGAAAGACGATGATTCTAAAAAATTGTTTGTAGGCAAAAAAGTAGGCGATGTCGTGAAGTTCAACCCTGTGGTTGCTATGTCTAACGAATATGAACTAGCATCATTACTTAACGTAGATAAGGAAAAAGTAAAAGATTATGACCATGATTTTGAATTCTCTATAAAAGAGATAACCAATCACCAAAGTGCGGAGATAAATCAAGACCTTTTTGATAAGGTAATGGGCAAAGATACCGTCAAAAACCTTGATGAATTCAAAGCTAAGGTCAAAGAAGGCATTGCTTCTACTTACGCTATTGACAGCGATTACAAATTCGCTATGGACACAAAAGAATATTTCATCAAAAAGAACAAAGATGCTGAATTTCCAGTAGAGTTTCTTAAAAGGTGGGTGAAGGTGAGTAATGAAAATATGACAGATGAGACTATAGAAAAAGATTTCGACAAAATGCTTGACTATTTAAAATGGGATATTATCCAACGCCGTTTTGTAGAGAAATACGAAATAAAAATTGAAGAGCAACAAGTAAGGGAAATCGCTCGTCAAGATGTATTGATGCGCTTTGCTCAATATGGCATCAACAACCCACAAGATGAAATAGTAGAACCATATCTCGAAGAGACATTGAAGCAAAAAGGGGCTTTTGAGCAGTTTTACCGTCAAGCAATAGAAAAAGCAGTGGTGGCAAAAATCAAAGAGACGGTAACTATACAATCAAAAGAGGTAACTCTTGAAGAATTCAATAAATTATTTAGTTGATTTCGTTTAAACAAATAACATCAAAAAAGACAGATAAAATAAATTAGCAACAATAGTATATGTGCTGTTGTTGCTTTTTTTTAAAATAATTCTCATAAAAAAAATGAAAATAATATTAAAGGATATAGAAATAAAAGCCTATCATGGCATATATGATATAGAAAAGCGAGAAGGCAATAAATTTTCAGTAGATATAGAGTTGGACATAGACGCCAAACTATCGGCACAGACAGATAATATAGCAGACACTTTAAATTATGAGGATATATATCGTATAGTAAGAGAAGAAATGGCTTTATCAGTCAATCTATTGGAAAATGTTGTCTATCGTATCGAAAAAAAGATAAATAAAGAGTTTCCTACGGCAAAAAACATAAGAGTTGCTGTAGCAAAATATAATCCTTTCAGAGACGGTCATGTTGGGCGTGTAGTAGTAATGAATTGAATATTAAGTTCAATCTCTTAAACTGTAATGGCGTAAAAACTTGTATGGCAAGAAGTACTTGGTTCTACTCAAATAAGTTCTCAAAGAATTTTAGTTTCTTTTTGTAAGCTTCGTCCATATTTTTATCAAAATAAATAATCTTTATTCTTGTAGGTTGATTTTCAAGCAGTTCAAACTTATTCACTTCTTTTATGTTAAATCGTGCTTTCCCTGGATTTTTTCCTGCTCTTAATGGTCTATCTTGATAATATTCAGCCAATTCTCCATTTGGCATACTAGAAAAACAAATAGGATTACCATTATATTTTTTGTAAAACAACCCTGAGAATAAACTTGCTATTTTGTACTTTTTACTCATAACTTTATCATATCCATAGCCTTTTGTAGTCCATTTATGTTCCTCCCTCCTGCTGTAGCAAAGTGAGGTTGTCCGCCCCCACCACCTTGAATCTCTTTTGCTGCAGTTCTAATTAGATTTACTGCACTATAACCTTTCTCTACCAATTCATCAGACAGAAAAAGAGTTAGAGAAGGCTTGTCGTTATATACCGCTCCTATAACTATCATAAATGGTTGGTCTGCACTACCCTTTTCGGCTATCAAATTACGTATATTAAAGACCAATCCCTTGACATTGTCTGCCGACATATCCTTCTGTATACTTCTTATCACATTTACACCACCTTCGTTATCTATATTAGACATCAATGTATCTCTAAGCGATATTATACGCTGTTGTTCAAAGACTTCTACTTGCTTTTTGAGTTCTAAATTTTCATTCAAAGAGCGTTCTATTGCTTTGATTATATCTGGCGAATTGTTGTACAACTCTTTTATGCTACCACACATATCTTGTTGGGCGTCTATCATATCTTCTACCGCCCTACCAGTGATAGCCTCGATACGGCGTATTCCTGAGGCAATAGAACTTTCGCTCACAATTCTCATCATACCGATATTTCCTGTGGCATCAATATGGGTGCCACCACACAACTCCGTAGATGTTCCCATACGTATGACACGAACTGTTTCTCCATATTTTTCTCCAAAAAGAGCCATTGCTCCCATTTTTTGTGCTTCTGCAATAGGAATATCACGCATCTCTTCGAGTGGGTAGTTGGAGCGTATCTTACGATTCACCTCTTTCTCTACGGCTCTAATCTCTTCTTTGGTTAGTTTTTGATAATGAGAAAAGTCAAATCTTAAACTTTCTGCACTTACATAAGACCCTTTTTGTTCAATATGAGAGCCAAGTATTTGACGCAATGTTTCGTGTAGAAGATGAGTGGCAGAGTGGTTGCAAGTGATAGCCATACGATAATCTTCATCTATTTTTGCAGTGAAGATACCATCGATACTTACAGGCAGTTTATCAACCAAATGAACAGATAAATTATTCTCTTTCTTAGTATCAAATATCATTGTCTTATCTCCTTTGCTATCTATTAAAATACCTTTGTCGCCTACCTGACCTCCCATCTCTGCATAAAAAGGTGTTTTTGAAAGTACTATTTGATAAAAACTTTTTTTCTTATGAGTAACCTTTCTATAACGCAATATTTTTGTTTCTGTCGTGGCAATATCGTACCCAACAAATTGACTTTCACCTTCATTTAGATGCACCCAGTCTGTCGCCTCCACTGACGCCGCATTACGAGCCCTATCTTTTTGCTTTTGCATCTCTGCGTTAAACTCATCTGTATTAACACTCATACCATTTTCTCTCAATATTAACTCTGTAAGGTCAAGAGGAAATCCAAAAGTATCGTATAGAGTAAAAGCATCTACACCCGATATAACACTCTTACCCTCTTGACGAGATGACGTTATCTGTTTATCTAATAGTTTGATGCCTGTATCCAGAGTACGAAGAAACGATTCTTCCTCCTCTCTAATCACTTTTCCTATCAATTCCTTTTGCGACAACAATTCAGGGTAAGCCTCTCCCATAACATCGCACAACACATCAAGCAGGCGATATATAAAAGCATTTTGCTGATTCAGAAAAGTATATCCATAGCGTACCGCACGGCGAAGAATACGCCTAATCACATACCCTGCTTTGGCATTAGAGGGCAATTGACCATCTGTTATTGAAAAAGCAATAGTACGCAAATGGTCTGCAATGACACGCATAGCTATGTCTGATTTTTCACTCTTTCCATAAGCAATGCCACTATGGTTGGCTATGGTTTGTATTATTGGCTGGAAAATATCAGTATCGTAATTTGATGTTTTACCTTGCATAGCCATACAGAGTCGCTCAAATCCCATACCGGTATCTATTACCTTGGCTGGTAAATCTTCTAGTGTGCCGTCAACCTTACGATTGTATTGCATAAAGACATTGTTCCATATCTCTATTACTTGCGGGTGGTCTTTATTGACGAGAGTTTTACCATCTATTTTTTTTCTTTGTTCGTCTGGACGAATGTCGATATGTATTTCCGAACAAGGACCACAAGGACCAGTGTCGCCCATCTCCCAAAAATTATCTTTTTTGTTACCGTTTATAATTCTATCTTTGTCTATAAGCTGTTCCCAAATATAAGATGCTTCGTCATCTCTTGTGATATTATCGTTTGGAGACCCTTCAAAGACGGTAACATATAGTCTATTTTTATCAAGCTTTAGTACTTCTGTCAGATATTCCCAAGCCCACTCTATCGCCTCTTTTTTGAAGTAGTCGCCAAAAGACCAGTTGCCCAACATCTCAAACATTGTGTGATGATATGTGTCAAGTCCTACCTCTTCGAGGTCGTTGTGTTTACCACTGACACGCAAACATTTTTGCGAATCTGCCACACGGGGATATTTTATTGGGTCATTGCCTAAAATAATATTTTTGAACTGATTCATTCCAGCATTTGTAAACATAAGCGTAGGGTCATCTTTGATAACCATAGGTGCTGACGGCACTATTTTATGATTTTTAGATGCGAAAAAATCAAGAAATGATTGACGAATTTCTTTTGAAGTCATATTTGTATCTTGTTATTAGTGTATTTGATTTTGCAAAATTACAAAAAAATAGTATTTTTGCATCACTATAATTTCATTTTATTACAAATAAATATATTACAAATGGCAAAAAAGACAAAAAAAGCAAAATATCACTTCAATGATGAGACTCTATCTTTTGAAAGGATAGAGAAATCTTTTTTGCATTTTATTAAAACCATTGGCATTCATCTTATTACAGGGGCTATCATAGGAGTGATACTCTTTTTTGTGATATCAAAACTATTTCCATCTCCATTGGAAAAGATGCTTACAAAAGAGAATAAAAAACTGAGGAATAGAATGACTGTTATCGACAGGCAAATCAATGAAATGGGTAATGTAATCAGTGATTTGAGGCAGAGGGATAACAATTTATACCGTGTAATTTTTCAGGCAGACCCAATAGATTTGCACCACTCCACCTCACGACTAACCTATGATGAAATTTCCAAGATGAGCAATGTTCAGTTGATAAACCATATGAGTCGTAGGACGCAAGAACTATCGAAGGACATATATGTGCAATCCAAATCGTATGATAATGTTTTAGACCTTGCCAAACAAAATGAAAAACGATTACTTTATATACCTGGCATACAGCCAGTTCTCAACCAAAACCTGAGCCGTGTAGCTTCTGGCTACGGATACAGGAAAGACCCTGTGTATCATGTCAAGCGTTTTCATGCAGGAATGGACTTCACGGCACCGATAGGAACAGATATATTTGCTACTGGCAACGGGAAAGTAGCCTTTACAGGGTGGAAGCAAGGCTATGGAAATTGCGTTATAATAGACCACGGCTTCAATTATCTAACTTTATATGCCCATATGAGTAAAATAATAGTCAGCAACAATCAAGTAGTGAAAAGAGGCGAGGTCATAGGATTGGTGGGTAATACCGGCAAATCTACTGGACCACATCTGCACTACGAAGTAAGATTAAAGAATCAGCCACAAGACCCTCGAAACTACTATTTTTTAGACCTTTCGCCAGAAGATTACGACAAAATGATACAACTATCTGAAAATTCTGGTAACATATTGGACTAATACTATAAATGTATCCTTAAAATAATGTATATTAAAGATTTTTATACTACCTTTGTGAAATATTTTTTTTAGTAAAATAGCAAAAAAACAAGTATTAGGATATGGATATAGAAGACAAAAATCTTATAACCTCTATTGTAGAAGGAATGCAAGAGACAAAAGCAAAAAAGATATCAATTATTGATATGAGTAAACTTGATGCTCCTTGCCAATTTTTTGTGATTTGTGAAGGAACATCTTCACAGCACATAAAGGCTATAGCCGATACAATGCGAGATTATGTAAGAGATACGATTAAGCAGAAACCATTTGCGTATGACGGCTACGAAAACTCCGAATGGATTGCCCTAGACTATGGAACGGCAATAGTACATATATTCCAGCGAGAGGCACGAGAATTTTATGACATAGAGCATCTGTGGGACGATGCTGAAATTAATAACCTACCTGATGTAGATTAAAAAAATGGACAATTAACGAAAAGTTATTGTCCTATTTTTTTGTACACAAAAACTACTGCTTTTTATCAGAATTTAGCATTATGCATATCGCCTGTTTCGGCAAGAGCCTTGTGCATCTCAAAGCAGTTGTTGAGATTAAGCGGAGTATGTCCCTGCGGTGCACTATTCAGATATTGACGAAGAAGATTACGATAATCTGGATGAACACAGTTATTGATTATCTCCTCTGCTCTTTGACGAGGTGATTTACCTCTCAAATCGGCAATCCCTTGCTCGGTAATAAGTATCTTCACAGAGTGTTCGCTATGGTCTGTATGCGACACTAATGGCACAATAGCACTGATTTTGCCCCCTTTTGCCACCGAAGGACAGGTATAAATAGATATATAGGCATTCCTTGTGAAGTCGCCCGAACCACCAAGTCCGTTCATCATTTTTGTACCCAAGATATGAGTAGAGTTGATATTGCCAAAAATATCAGCCTCCAATGCTGTATTGATAGTGATTAGTCCCAAACGCCTAACAATTTCTGGGTTGTTGGAAATCTCTTGCGGTCTTAGAATTACTCTATCTTTGAAGAAATCAATATCTTTGATAATTTCAGGCATAACATCTTTAGATACAGTCAAAGAACAGCCACTCACAAACCTCACTCTACCTTTGCGAATCAGCCCTATCACAGAGTCCTGTATTACTTCGGTGTACATCTCAAACGGCGGAATATTTTCGTTTGACCCCAAAGCCCCCAACACGGCATTGGCAATGTTTCCAACGCCAGACTGTATCGGCAAAAACTCTTTTGGTATGCGTCCTGCTTTTAGTTCGCCCTCCAAAAATTTTGCTACATTGTCGCCAATTTTAGAAGTTACCTCATCTACCGCAGTAAATGGCTCTATATTAACAGGGTTGTTTGCTTTTACTACACCTATGACTTTACTATGGTCTATCTTCAAAATAGGCGAACCAATTCTATCGTTTACATTACTCAAAGGAATTGGCTGTCTGTATGGAGGGTCATTAGGCTCGTATATGTCGTGGATACCACTAAATGATTGAGGGAAAGCCTCATTTAATTCTATGATAATATGGTCTGCCAAACGGCAAATTGTGGGTGATATGCCAACGCCTGATGTAAGTACAATATCACCATCTTCGGTGATATGACAAGCCTCTATAATGGCAAATTTGGGCTTTGGCATAAAGCCGTAACGCAACTCTTGTGATAAATGCGAAAGGTGCATATCGAAGTACGATACCTCGCCACTATTTAGGGCATTCCGCATATCGCCATTAGACTGATATGGTGTTCTGAATATTACCGCCTTACTCTTGGCAAGAGAGCCATCGAGCAATGCACCGGTAGAAGCACCTGTGTACATTCCTATTTTGAACTCTTTGCCATTGCGGTGCAACTCCTCTGCTCTTCGGGAAATAGCGTCTGGCACTGTGCTTGGGCTTCCGGCGGGAGTAAAACCACTAAAACCAACAATGTCACCATTGTTTAAAAAACTAGCTGCCTCTTCGGCTGTAATAATCTTATATTTCATACCAATTAAATATATTATTATACTTTACGTGTTATATCTACAAAAAAAGGTTTGCAAAGTTAATATATTTTTTTATCGTAAAAAATAGTTATAATCTCTTTTTTTATTGTTTTTGTAAAAAAAAATAACTATTTTTGCCAACCGAATAAAATCTCTTAATGTTATCATATAAAAAAAATTAAATCATATGGAAAAACGAAAGATTAAATTAAGCCTTGTTTATAGGGATATGTGGCAATCCTCGGGCAAGTATGTGCCACGCAAAGACCAATTGGAATTGGTCGCTCCTCACATTATAGAAATGGGTTGTTTTGCTCGTGTGGAGACTAATGGGGGTGCCTCAGAACAGGTCAATCTACTTTATGGCGAAAATCCCAATGAGTCAGTAAGAGCCTTTTGTAAACACTTCAACGATGTTGGCATTCAGACTCATATGCTAGACCGTGGGCTTAATGGTATTCGTATGAATCCTGTTCCTGCCGATGTTCGTAAGTTGATGTATAGAGTAAAAAAGGCACAAGGAGTGGATATCACTCGTATCTTTTGCGGACTGAACGACACTCGGAATATTATACCATCTATAAAATGGGCAAAAGAGGCTGGTATGATAGCACAAGCAACATTGTGTATAACCTATTCGCCAATACATACTGCCGACTATTATATCAAAATGGCAGAAGAACTTATCGCTGCCGGTGCAGACGAAATCTGTCTTAAAGATATGGCTGGTATTGGTCGCCCAGAGACAAACGCTAAGATAGTCAAAGCCATCAAAACCAAATATCCACACATTCCTGTTCAATATCACGGACATACAGGTCCCGGTTTCTCTGTGGCTTCGATGCTTGAAGTAGCAAAAGCCGGTGCCGACTACCTTGACGTAGCAATGGAACCACTCTCTTGGGGTATGGTTCACCCAGATGTCATAACTATTGTGGATATGCTCAAAGATGCTGGATTTGATGTGCCAGATATAAATATGAATGCATATATGAAAGTACGTGAATTGACACAAAGTTTTGTAGATGATTTTTTGGGGTACTTCATTGATGAAAGAAATCGTTTTATGAACTCGTTACTTATCGGTTGTGGACTACCGGGCGGTATGATGGGGTCACTAATGGCAGACCTAAAAGGCGTACACGCCGCCATCAATAGTAATCTCAAAAAAGATGGCAAAGCAGAACTTTCAGAAGATGAACTGTTGGTGCAAATGTTTGACGAAGTGAAGTATGTATGGCCCAAACTTGGTTACCCTCCTTTGGTAACGCCATTCAGCCAATATGTTAAGAATGTGGCTCTTATGAATCTATTCTCTATGAGTAAAGGTGGTGGCAGATACGAAATGATAGATAAAGCAACTTGGGATATGATTTTGGGTAAAGCAGGTAACCTTCCCGGCAAACTTGATGACGAGATAGTTGCTCTGGCAAAGAAAAATAATTTAGAATTTTCTACTACAAATCCACAAGACAACTTCCCTGACGAATTGCCTAAATTTATCAAAGAGATGGAAGAACTCGGTTGGGAAAGAGGAAAAGATGACGAAGAGTTGTTTGAGTTTGCTATGCACGAAAAACAATATCGTGAATACAAATCTGGTGAAGCCAAAAAGCGTTTCTACAAAGAACTCGAAGCAGAGATGAACAAGAAAAACACTGCCTCTCCAAACGCCACTCCTATCAAACTTGACCTTACTGAACTTGCTATCAAACGACACCCTAATGCAGAGCCAGTAAATGCTAATGTTGCCGGAGTAGTGCTTTGGGAACTTGATTTTGAAGGCATATCTATAAAACCAGAAAACGGAAAAATGTTTAAAACTGGTGATTTGCTTTGTGCTATACAAACTCCTGCCAACGGTATAGATTTTGTATATGCCAACTATGACGGTAAAATGATTGACGCTGTCGAACAAGGTAAGATTGTAAAAAAAGGCGATATAATATGTTTTATGGAAAAGTAGTAAAGCATTTTTAACACCAAAACCAAACAAGCCGTTACAAATTAAAGTTTGTGGCGGTTTTGTTTTATTAAATCACCTGTCGTATAATATCCAAAGACTTTATAAATCGAAATTCGGGGAGATGCAACTCTAAAAACTCAATTATCATATCAAAAATCATATTTACTTCGTCTATATTATAATTTTGTTGTAGAATAGTGTCTGTATCGCTATTCAACACAGAGGCAAAACAACTACTCTGCTCCACCGACAAAGTATTTTTATCATTTGCGGTCTCTACAAACACTCCGTTTTGCATATCAAAATAGGTTTTGACACTATATGTATCCATGTTTGGATATATCCCCAGATGCCTACCATATTCGATAAGAAAAGCAATGGCAAAATTTATTGGGGATAAAGTCAAAGCATCAAGTTGCTGAATGGATTGCTCCAAAAAATCATATAATTGCGTATCTCTATATTGTGCCTTTGTGGTGCGATATACCGCCTCTGCCATAAAGAGGGCGACAAGTCGCTTTTCAGCATCTAAATATATATTGCGGAAGACAAAATAAGTTGCTATATCATTGATATACAATAAAGTACCTTTGCTTTTTTTTAGCACAACACTAACCAACGAAGATGGTTCTATCAAGGACTTTTTAGTTGATTTTTTGCCTATCCTATACATTGCCGACATCAATCCTTCTTCTTTGGTATATAGCGTTACAATGGTTTTGCTATCAGAATAAGGAATAGAATGCAATACGATGGCTTTTGTAGATAATATCATTAGAGAGTAAATACTTTTTGCTAAAAATACTCAACCAAATCGAGACAGGATACCTATGAATTTTGCATTTTTAGGCAATGGATATTTATGAGACAAATCGCCGGATAAGTTATCGCTATCATCTTCAAAATCAGGTATCCAGCACTCGTCATAACGCTCTATTATCACTTTGTGAATACGATAAAGAAGTTTATCTAGAAAGGTGTTTTTTGTACCTGTTTTGACCGATATTTGATGTGTGATATATATGCTCAATCGCTTTTTGCACCACAGCCCAAAACGATTGTCTGATATTACAACATCTATATTATACTGTTCGACAATTTTTTTTAATGCAAAATGCTCTTTTATAATGCTATAAATAAATTTGGGAGTCTGATATAGCATAGACATAAACTGTGAAGAGGACTTGCTATAATGCACCTTTGCCCACGAAAATTCTATGGCAAGTAGTTGTGGGAATTGTCTCTTTAATAGTTGCAAAGGATAGCCATCGGCGGCGATTATTACATCTTTATCAGCCTCCAAAAGAGCTTTTATCATTGGCACACAGCGTGTAGCATGTCCTATTCCCCAATTGAGAGGTGCTACCAATACCCTATTGCCATCAATGGTAGCGATAGTATCTTCTAATAATGAATTAGCCATTTATTTGTGTTGTTATGCCTAAATCCTCAACCATTTGTGCTATCTGTCGCAATCTTTCAACAGAGGCTTTCTCTAAATTCTTGGCTGGTGTAGGACGGTCCAAAGTGTACAACATAACGCTTTTCGGTCTTATCTCCTCTATTACTTTCAACCACGCCTCGACTTCTTGGTCTGAGGTGTTGTCTATTGTATTTCCCTCATATTTTCCGCTAAAAAACAATGTTTGTACCGTTAGGTTTCCACCTTCAAACTTTTTTAATTTTTCTACAATACTATCAAGCGAATATCTACCAATAGGCTGATTGATAATGTTTAAAGTATCTTCTATGGCAGAATCTATTTTTAGTATATTATTGTCTATCTTTTTTAGTGCTTCAAACACTTCTGGTTTGATAACTTGTGTGGCGTTAGATAACACCGATATTTTGGCATTTGGTGCAAGTCTATCTCGCAACGCCATCACATCATCGATGATTGTAGGGAAATCAGGGTGTATGGTTGGTTCGCCATTACCGGCAAATGTTATTGTATCAATTGGTTCTCCCTTGTCGGCAAATTCTGTGAGCCTATATTCTAATTGCTCTTTGACATACTCTCGACTTGGCATACGAGTAGAAGTATCTTTGAAGTTGAAACCGCATTCACAATATATACAATCAAAATTGCATATCTTACCATTTTCTGGCAAAAGATTGACTCCCAGAGAGTTACCCAACCGCCTTGACTTGATAGGTCCAAATATTACTTTATCAAACAACATAGAATAATAGTGATTATTAGCATACAAAGATAACACAAAATATTGGCATACCCTAAATTTTATTACCAAAAGATATAAAAAAAGCACTGCTATTTGTTGAGAAAAATTCCTAATAAACAGGATTTGAGCGTGTAAAAAGCCTTTGTAATCTACCGTCTAACAAATAGAAACCATATCGGTTTGTAGCCCGCCATTAACTCTCTAAACATACTCGGATTATAAAACAATGTCGAATTTTCCAATCTCAAGCAGTGCCGTAATTTTATCAATAATTCATATCCGAAAAATCATCTATATCATACTCTTCTTGGTCGAAGATATCATCTTCGTCAAACACACCATCAAATATCGACTTGCGATGCTTGTTGCCCATAATACTGTCCAACGACTCTTCAAAATCAATGCTCTGCACGGGTGGCTCACCAGAGGACAATATACATTTTGCCTTGCCGACTATACTACCCGATGACAACTGCGTCAGTTCTATAAAGAATGAGCGTTCCGTGAGCATATCAAACACAAAAATCAATCTTTGTCCCTCGTCTTCAACAAACTCTTCCAACTTGGTATTTTCCATCAAAAAGATATCCTCTGTCGACTCTGACGACATATCTAAAAGCATTATCTCTTGCTCTTTTTCCCATTCGCTATTGCATATATGGAAAGAGGTCAATTCACTTTCGTTGTAGTTTACGGATTCTAATATTATTTTATGAAAATCCAAAAATGTCGCTTTCGAATCTATCTCAATCACTCTTTCAAAAGACTCTTTTTCGTCAGACAAAAGCAAAAATCTATAAATCATAATATGCTATATTGTTTCTCGTATCAAAATAAGATATTTTTTTTGCAAAAATACAAAAAAAATAGATATAGTAAATAAAATTATTTTATTTTGCCTTCTATAATAGATATATCTCTTTGCAAACTTTTGTCGAGTTTGATTAAATTATCTATCTGTTTGCACGAGTGTATCACTGTGGCGTGGGTTCTTTTACCAATATTCATCGCAATAGCGTCTAACGACAACATTGTATGCTTACGAGCCAGATACATTGCCACTTGTCGTGGTTGGGCTACCTCTGCCTTTCGACTCTTTGAATAAAGGGCATCTTGCGATACTGAGTAGTGCTGGCAGACCAAATCGCATATATAATCAATGTTTACCGTTGTTTCTTCTCTTGGTGTTGTGCCTATCACTTTTTGTGCAAGAGTCAAGGATATATCCTCATCGTTGATAGTGGAATGTGCTAATAACGAAAGTATTACCCCTTCTAAGTCTCTAATATTTTGAGTTACATTATCGGCAATATATTCTATAACCTCATCTGAAATAACAAGACCATTTTGCTTTATTTTATGCTTTAATATATCCTGTCTCAACTGTTTGTCAGGCTGGGTTATCTCCGCACTCAACCCCCAACGAAAACGAGTAAGCAACCTCTCTTCCAACCCTTGCAGTTCGGAGGGCTGACGGTCAGAGGTCATTATTATCTGTTTGCCAAGACGATGTAAGTGATTGAAAATATTGAAAAAGGTATTTTGCGTTCCTTTCTTTGTTGCAAAATCTTGAATATCATCTATTATCAATACATCAAGACTCTGATAGAAGTTAAGGAAGTCATTTTGATTGTTTGTAAGAGCGGCGTCTGTATATTGCAACTGAAAAAGATTAGCCGAGACATAAAGCACCCTTTTATTTGGGAATTTAGCCTTTATCTCTTTGCCTATTGCGTTGCTAATATGCGTTTTACCCACACCTGAACGACCATATATAAACAGTGGATTAAATAGCGTTTTACCAGGGTTTTGAGCAATATTAAGCCCGGCTGTGCGTACTAGTTTATTGTTTTTGCCCTCTATAAAGTTGTCAAAGGTATATATATCATTGAGTTGTGAATCAAAATCAATATTTACTACTGAATCGAACGGCGAAACAAACCTCTTTTGCAAAGTATGGGAGCGAGTTGGCTTTGTCGTTGGCATATCTGTACTGCCTCCATTTTCCATATCGACTACGACACGATATAGCAAATTAACCTCCTTACCAACAACTTTGTTAATTGCTTTTATGAGAATATCGGAGTAGTGTTCTTCTATATATTCATAGAAAAAATTACTTGGTAGTTGTAGCACAAACTCGTCTCCTTTATAATCCAAAGGGACAATCGGCTTAAACCAAGTATCAAAAATATTACTCGAGACATTATCTCGAATAACATTCAGACATTTGTTCCATAAATTAATTACTTCAACCATATTCTCTTAAAAATAGACTGATACGAAACCTTACAAAACGGTTGTTTTCAGCCCATTAAATTAAATTTTTTTATCTAAAAATCTTTCTGCAAAGTTCGATAAAAATTCATCAATAGCAAAACACAATTTTTTTTTGAGCAATTTAAGTTTGGTTAAAAAATTGATTTTCAGTAGTTTTTTTACAATGGCTTATAATCAACAACTTAGAACATAAAGTTTGATTTAACACCTTAAAAAAGAGAAAGATATAAAACTCTATAACTTAACAAATCAATTTTTTGTAACTACCATAAAATAAAGGCAAACGACTTTTTTTAACGCCCCTCCTTATTTAGAATCAATACAAATAAGGCAACTATTCAAAGTACTCTATTTTTTACCGCCAAAGACAGAGAAATGTACATAGCGTTTAGGGTTTTCTTTGAGGTCTATCACAAGACTGTTAGCATTTTCTATTGTCTTATTTAGTTTGTCATAGACTGCCTTGTCATTCATCAACAGCCCTAATGACGATTCAGAATTGTTGAGTTGTTGCATAAATTTCTCCAACTCATTGAGCGATGATTGCAGACGATTGGTCATCGCCTCAATATCGATAGTTGCTACTTTGTCGTTTAGACTTCCGGTAAGGTTGTCAATATTATTCATTGTAGACGGTAGATTTGCCGTAGCCTGTCTTATCTGGATGATAGTGGCATTAAGGTTATTCATCGTGCTTCCAAGAGAATTGATGGTCTGTTCTAAATTTGAGTTTGCAACCAAATCGTTGAAGTGTCTGGTCATAGAGTCCACATTATTGAGGATATGCTCCATCGATGGCACAAAATTATTTATCTTTGCCATAAACCCCGCCTCTTTATCCGAAGTAATGGTATCTCCATCTTTGTAATAGAGACCACTTTGGGTCAATTTAATATTTATCATCTTCCCTCCCACAAGTCCGTCATCAGTGAGGACAAAAACCGAGCCTTGTGGCAACTTAATATCCTTATTTATAGCCAACTCCACCAAAAAAGGATTTTCCTTAGCAAAATCATATCTTATGTGCCTAATCTGTCCTACTTTATAACCCTTGATGCATACAGAATTAGAAACCACAAGTCCATCTATATCGTCAAAGACAGCATAATATTTTTTTTCCGAAGTGAAAATGTTTATCCCTTTCAGATAGTTGAGACCAAAAAACAGTAACATTACAGTAACAACAAAAGTAATGCCAATTTTCAACTCTTTCGTAAGTTTTATATTCATTATTTAGTAGTTTATGATACTTAGTAATTATTTGTTTTTAAACAATAAAATGCAAAATTACATTTTTTAGAGCAAATAAACCACTTTTTTTGTAACTTTGTGAACTTATTTAAGACAAAAATAGTGATATTACAAATGGGTATTACCTTTCAAATAAAAGATATTATAGATATTATACTGGTAGCGATATTGATGTATTTATGCTACATGTGGACTCGTGAGACAACTGCAAAAAATATTTTTACAGGTCTGATAACCTTTGTTTTAGTCTGGTTTGCGGTAACGAGGGTATTCAAGATGGAGTTGCTCGGAGCTATATTCGATGCTATATTTAATGTCGGCGGAATATCATTGGTAGTAATTTTCCAAAGTGAGATACGCAAGTTTTTCTCTAAAATAGGGTCGAGTAATAACTATGGAAATGCTATAAAAGGCATTTTAATAAAATTGCATCTACGCAGAGAGTCGCAAACTATTTCGTTGCCAATCACTCCAATAGTTGAAGCCATAAGAAGTATGCAGAAATACAATTGGGGAGCATTGATAGTAATAGAAAAAAACGACCATTTAATAGACTATATCGAAACAGGCGAGAGGATAGATGCGAATATTAACACTCGACTAATAGAGAATATTTTTTTTAAAAACGCTCCTTTACACGATGGTGCCTTAATTATTTCAAACAACAAACTAGCCTCAGCCGGAGCAATACTTCCTATCTCTCACAGCAATGATATTCCAAAAGTATTTGGTCTTCGACATCGTGCTGCTATTGGAATCAGCGAAAGAAGTGATGCCGTAGTAATAGTCTTGTCAGAGGAGACAGCATTTATTTCACTAATATACAAAGAGACAATCTTACACAACATCTCGCTCGACACATTAGAAAAAGAGATAACACAAAAAATGATGTTGTAAGATGAAAATATTAATACTTTCCGACAGCCTCAATCCCCCATCTTATATTCCGCGCATACGATATATCATTAGTTATTTAGCACAAAGAGGAGACAAAATCACATTATGTAGCGAACTATCTGACTACAAAGGAGATAATGACGAAGTAAACTATAATTTCTTTGAATATATTGGTAATGGAGGAGGTCTGTGGGCAAAAATAGAGTGGTTATTGAAAACAACACTTAATTTGTTTTGCGACCACAAAGGATATGATTTTTTTAGGCACATAAACAAAACATTGGCAAACCAACAATTTGATGCAATTTTTTGTACAAATACATTCCACTCATTTCCTATAACTACAGCAAACCGTATTTCTAAACAGAGGCAAATTCCTTTATACATCGACCTCCGTGATATAATAGAACAGACACCAGCAAATAGCGACAGCATTTTCCGACACCGTTTGCCCACTCCTTTGGGGAATATTATTACTTGGATATACAAACGAACTCACATCAAAAGACGCAACAAAGTACTACCAAATGCAAAGGCTATCACTACTGTATCGCTATGGCATAGAGATTTTATAAAAAACTACAATGCAAATACTTATGTGGTATATAATGGTTTTGATGAGTCTCTATTTATTCCACAAAAAAAAGTTTCAGACCATTTTATAATATCATATATTGGTGGAATTTACGACTTAAATATGAGTTGCCCAGATATGTTTTTTGAAGCGATAAAGTCATTAAAAGACAAGCATCATTGTATTACAAAAGATATAAAAATAGAGTGGTTTACCGATAGGAAGTCAAAAAAATTACTTAAACAAAGAGCATCAGAGTTTGACATAGACAACTTGATGACTTACAGAGACTTTGTATATGGCAAAAAAGTTGTAGAAAAGATGAACGAAAGTTCTATACTACTTGTTTTGAGCCACAAAGCGTCCAGTGATGAATATAATGGCATAATGCCAACAAAATTTTTTGAGGCTATAGGGGTCAATCGTCCAATATTGATAACCCCTCATAACGACAACGAACTGACTCACACATTGAATACCATCAATGGGGGACTGGCGAGTTCTAATAGCGACGAGATTGAACAGTTTATATTAGAAAAATACGATGAATGGCTATCCAATGGCAGTGTTTTGGGACAAATAGAAGACCGTGTAATTCAAATTTTTTCTCGCAGAGATAGTGCCGAAATTACACGAAAAATATTAGAGAAATAAAGCTATTTTTTTAGCCACAGACCTCTTTGAATACTCTCATAAAATTGCCACCAAGTATTTTAGATATATCTTCCTCTTCAAACCCCTCTTTTATCAATGCCTTTGTGATATTGATAATCTCATTTTCCGCAACACAACCCAATATCTCACCGCCACCATCAAAATCGCTACCAACACCAACATAATCGACCCCAACAAGAGATTTTATATGCTTTATATGTTCGACAGCATGGGTGATAGAAGCCTCCTGTCCAACATCAGCCAAAAAATGTTTGTACAGGCAAACTTGTACCACTCCTCCTCCATCGGCAATGGCTTTTATCTGCTCATCTGTGAGATTTCGAGGGTGATTCCGCAATGCACGACAACACGAATGCGTGGCTACGACAGGTTTCGATGAAGTTGCTATAATATCCCAGAAACTTTTTTCCCCTGCATGAGAAATATCTATCAACACCCCCAACTCGTTTAACTTACAGACAACAGTTTTGCCAAAATCAGACAATCCATCATTCTTCTGTTTGCTACTCATAGCCGAATCACAAATAAGATTATCTCCATTATGACAAAGAGTGATATATCTTACTCCCATATCATAAAAACATTGGATATTATCAATATCATTGCCTAATGCATATCCATTTTCTATACCAAAGAAGATGGTAGGCGTATCAGTTGTCTTAGCTTTTTCTAAATCTTTGTAACTACGTCCTAATACAACTTTCCTGCCAGAGGATAAAATCTGTTTAGAGACCTTATTTATAATATCTATTGCTTTTTGTGTTGCTTTTTGGTGCGACAACAAATCCAAATTGCCTTGTGGGATATAAGCTACCTCAAAAACGGCATCAACTTTGCCTTGTTTCATCTTTTTAGCATCAACCTTCACCTCGTAGCAAACAGGCTCATTGCCTTCCATATCGACATCAGATGGGGATACAAATATTTTATCATTATCAACTACATTGACCTCTGGATAAGCAAAAAACATTGGCGTATCGCAGTGTGAATCGACTACAAATGTTCGCCTATGTATATTTTTTGCTTTTTGGTGTATCTCCGCCTCACACACAAGCCAACGAAAAAGATTTAAATGTGGCATATAAATATCTTTGTCCTCTACTCTGCCCTCTTCTTGCCCAAATGATATACCCGACAAATGTTCGGGGTGCCACTGAACTCCTATCATAGGATAACTAATAGCTTCAATGGCTTCACACAGCCCATCTTCGGCAAAAGCAACAGTTCTAAACCCTTTGGCAATATTACAAACGGCTTGATGATGAATAGAATTGACAGACAAATGCTCCTCTTTCACTATACTATACAAAAGACTATCAAAATGTATCTTAACACGTTGAGTAGGAATGTATCTTGCCTCTTTTTGTGAATGGTCAAGAGGATTGCCATAATATTGAGTCTTGATGTCTTGATAAATATCTCCTCCAAATGCTATATTCAACACTTGCATTCCACGACAAATACCTAGTATTGGTACTTGATAATCTTTCGCTAAACGGACAAGAGAGAGGTCATACTCATCTCTGAAATCACAACTTTCACCACTCTCAGCTATTGGCTCTTGTCCAAAATATTTAGAGTTTAAGTCGCCTCCTCCACTTAATATGATACCGTCAAGTTTTTCAACGATAAAATCAAGCATCGCTAAATCATTGACAACAGGTATAATTATCGGTACGCCTCCAACAGCAAGGACTGATTGATAATAATTTTCCACCAAAGTGGAACGATGCAAGTCGTCATAATTAGCCGAGATACCTATAAGAACTGCCATAATGCCTTTTAATACTTACGGTTAAATATCTCTGAATATACAAATGCTTTTTGCCAATCGGATTGTTCGTTGAGCTCTACCTCAAAAGAGCGGTTGTCGGCATTATTATCTACTATTAGAGTAGTTGTGAGATGATGTTTAAACTTATGATTATGCTCCAAAGCCATAGCATCACGCATTGGCATTGTACGTTGCTTCATCTCGTCCAAAGACGAACTAACGCTACTTGTCGTAGCCTCTTTGGTCATTGTCTTTTCAAAAACATCTTCAATAAAATCCTCAAAATTGGCAACAGGTCTTGGAGGCAAATTAGCGTCTCTCTTTTTGTCTTTTTTCTTGCTTTTGTTGATAAAATTCGCTATCAATGCTATTGCCACAAAAATAATGTATAAATATTTTTCTATTCCGTCTTCCATAATATTTTCTCTATTTAATCATTTTATTATTTTCGCTCAAAAGAGCAATCTCAAATATTTTTTTGTCATTTATATATTCAACATTAATATAACCATCAATAATAGATACCAACCTGGAATCATCAATGATATATGTACCTCTATTATTAACACAATCTGCTTTTGTCAAAGTAAAAATACTTTTTTTGTCAGAGATGGTATATTTACCTACTGGAATATCGGTAGCACTTATAGGTACAACAAACTCTGCCCACAATACAACACCATTTTCAGAACTAAATTTTGTCCTTACGACATTAAATCCCATAGAATAAATATCTCCCATATTGGTAGTTTCAATAGAGTTTTTCTCAACATCTATCACCTCATCTATCTGTTTTGTTTTATCAACAAACATCAATCGCCCACGATACGATACCCTTATGGTTTCCTTTTTTACCCCTTTCACAATATTGTGTATTATATAACTGTCGCCATTTTTTTCTACCTTAAAACTTCCTTGCTCAATAGGTATCGCCGTAGATGAGCCGATAGATGAGTAACCAACATAAGAGCCTCCTACATACGAGTTGCCATCGTTCTGGTAGATATAACCAACCTTGTATGCGTTGGCTATCTCCGATTGGCTGGGGCAGAAGGTTACGTTTTCAAGCATCAGAGCCTCTTGTGGCAGATACAACTCCATATTAATATAGTATCCTGCACCTACTATATTACCATCTGGCTTTATCGCATATCCGTCAGACAACAAACGTAGTATAAACATATTCAAACCATTATCTTTGCTGTTGCCATAATAGTACAACACCCCTTTTGTCGTAGAAATATCTAAACTCACTGGCTCAACCACTACTTTTACCTCTGCCTTTTTATCTCTATACGAAGCGGATATAACACACTCGCCCGAATAGACCGCCCTAACCACACCATTGGCATCGACCCTCGCAACGGAATTATCAGACGAGTGCCACTCCACAGCGTTATAGTCTGTCGCTTCAAACGGCTCAACAAAAAGTTCTATCGTATCAACCTGCCCAACAGACATTTGTATTTTATCAACCCCAAAACGCAATCCCCTGACAGCACTTGACTGACAGGAATATGTGCCAACACAATAGACAACCAATAAAAGATAAAACATTGGTTTGAGAAAATTGTGTAAGTCAAATAATTTTAGCGTTGCCTGTTTCATATTGCAAAGATAATGAAAAATGTGGCAACATAACATTTATATTAAAACATTTAGTCTTTCGTAAAGAAATAATAATATTTATTTATACAAACAAAAAATGATAATGGCTATCTCGCTATAAGTACCTACTAGTAAATCCCAATATAAAAAAATAGTTACCACCAACTAAATCTTTTTTATTAACTTTGCATTCTTAAACATAGAATTATTTTTAATAAAAACAAAAAAAATCATACAGTAAAACAACAATGAAAAAACCATTAATTGCAATGATGATTGGAGGAGCAGCGTTGCTGTCATCTTGTGGCAACGAAAATGCAACATCGGGTATAAATCCCGACTATTTGGACACTACCGTGTCTCCCAAAGAAGACTTTTATCAATACGCCTGTGGCGGTTGGTTGAAACAAAACCCATTGACAGACGAATATGCTCGTTTTGGCACATTCGATTTGCTAAGAGAGAATAACAGAAAACAGGTCAGAGAACTCATCGAAGAATTGGCAAAAAACAACAATGCAGAGGGTTCAATAGAACAAAAAATCGGCGACCTATACGCTCTTGGAATGGATTCGGCTAAAATAGAGGAACAAGGTGCTGAACCTATTCAAGCCGAGTTGAATAATATAAATAAGTTAAAAGATATCAATGGCTTATCTGGCTATCTGGCAGAATCAGCTCTTACAGGCTCTACCCCACTATTTGCTATATTTGGTAATGCAGACCCAGACGATAGCAATCAGTGTATCGCTTGGGTATGGCAAACGGGACTTGGAATAGGCGACAGAGACTATTATTTAGAAGAAAACTTCAAATCCCAAAGAGAGGCTTATGTGGAGTATCTTACAACGCTTTTCAAAATATCTGGCTATAATAAAATTGCAAACATCGAAGGTAGAGAAGAACAAGCGGCACTTGGCGTTCTTGCTTTTGAGACAGAATTGGCAAAAGCATTTTTAGACAAAAACGCTATGCGCGACCCTTTTGTGAAAAGAAATATTATGTCATTTGATGAGTTCAAACAAATGCTACCTGTCATTGATTTAGACCTCTACACAAAAACTATCGGTCTTAAACTTGACAAAATAAATGTCGCACAGGTCAATTATATAAAATCATTGAATGATATTATTAAAAATGCAAATTTCAACACTATCAAAGATTATCTTGCTACAAAAACTATATCAGGTGCAGCACCCTATTTGAGCCAAGCGTTTGTGGATGCAAATTTCAATTTCTATAGCAAAACCCTTTCGGGCATCAAAGAACAACGCCCTCGTTGGAAACGCATCACTTCTGTAGTTGAAAGTGTTCTTGGTGAGCCTGTCGGACAGAGTTATGTGAAAAAATATTTCCCAGAATCATCTAAACAAAGAATGGAACAACTTGTAGCGAATCTAAAAGTTGCCCTAAAAGATAGAATTGCACAAAACACTTGGATGGCTGACTCTACAAAAGAAAAATCATACGAAAAACTTGATGCTTTTATTGTGAAAATAGGTTATCCTAATACTTGGAGAGATTTCTCTGGGCTGACTATTGATAAATCTAAATCATATTACGAAAATTTAGAGAACGCTTCTAAATTTGATGTCGCTTACGAAAATTCAAAAATAGGCAAACCAGTCGATAAAACAGAATGGGGAATGAGCCCACAGACTGTAAATGCATATTATAACCCAACTACAAACGAAATATGTTTCCCTGCCGGTATCCTACAACCACCATTCTTCAACGCTAAGGCAGACGATGCTGTAAACTACGGTGCTATCGGTGTTGTTATTGGACACGAAATGTCGCACGGATTCGATGACAATGGCAGAAATTATGATAAAAACGGAAACCTTGTAAACTGGTGGAGTAAGTCGGACGATGAAAACTTTGCCTCTCGCACTCAAATACTTGTGGATTGGTTTAACGGAATAGAGGTGATAAAAGGAACTTTTGCCAATGGTAAATTCACGCTGGGCGAAAACATTGCCGACAATGGTGGGGTAAACATCTCTTATGTCGCTATGCAAAAAGCCATAAAAGACAAGCAAGTAAACTTAAATGAAATGGACGGCTATACGCCTGACGAACGATTCTTTATCGCTTATGCACAAGTGTGGGCTGGAAATCTACGAGACGAAGAGATAGTACGTCTTACCAAAGAGGACGAACACTCGCTTGGTCGTTGGAGAGTGAACGCTACTCTACCACATATCAATGCTTTTGCTAATGCATACGAACTCAAAGAGGGCGACAAAATGTATCTCGCTCCCGACAAAAGAGCAATCATCTGGTAAGCCATAAAGGTTGATATATTAGAGTCGTTGCACATTCCGTGTAACGGCTCTTTTTATTTGTACAAAAAAAGTATTATAATCATCAATTATTTTTATATATCTTTGCAAAAAAAAGAAACATAGATAGAATGAATATAAAAACATTATTGACTCGCACAGCAAGTGGTATAGTATATGTATCATTGATAGTAAGTTCTATTCTTTGGGGTAAAGAATATTTTGGGGTGGTGTTTAGCCTTTTGGCTATCTGTACTACTTATGAGTTTCACAAACTGACCAATAAGCAAGATGGAGTAAGAGTAATGCCTTATTTGGGGGCATTGATGAGTATGTTGATAATGTGTTCATACAACTTCGGCAATATGATTGGCATCAACTTAGCTGACATCTCGTATATATATCTTACAATATTATTTGTAGCGATGATATTGGACATTTTTCGTCAAGATTACAACCCTATCAATAATGTGGCATATCTTGTGTTTGGACAAATATATGTGGCTTTGCCATTTGTTGGCATGGCATACCTGAATAATATAAATAAGATGCTTTTGTTAGCACTGTTTATTGTTATTTGGACAAATGATACTTTTGCGTACCTTACAGGCTCGATGCTAGGCAAACACCGTATGTGCGAAAGAGTATCTCCAAAAAAATCGTGGGAAGGTTTCTTTGGTGGACTAATAGGGGCTATTGTAGTATCCGTAATTTTTGCTAAAGTAACAGAAACAATCTTTTCTCTTGGAGGCTGGATTGGATTTGCCGTTGTGGTGGTTATATTTGGTACTCTTGGCGATTTGTTTGAAAGCCTTATCAAAAGAACCGTTGGGGTAAAAGATTCAGGCAATATAATGCCAGGGCATGGCGGATTTCTCGACCGTTTCGACAGTGTAATATTCTCTATTATTCCTGTTATTATTTATATTTTTATTTATAAAAAATTATTCTATAATATTTGATGATACTTTTAGCTTTTTCATCTCTCTTACCAACAGTGTAGTAGAAAATACTATTGATATAGCATCTGATATTGGCATTGCAAACCAAACGCCATTGATGTGAAAGAATTTAGGTAGTATAAGCAACAACGGAATAAGAAACACTACTTGTCGAACAAGGGAAAGGAATATTGCTTGTCGAGTTTTGCCAATACTTTGAAATAGGGTCGTGGCAACCATCTGAAATCCTATCAGTGGATAGATTAGAAAAACAATCCTTATGCCACGCTCAACTCGGGCTATCAATATTTTATCAGTAGTGAATAAATTGGCTATTTGGTTTGGTAGAAGTTCTGCAACAAGAAAACCTATTGTAGTAATGGCAGTTGCTACCAACATCGACTTTTTAAGCACCTCCAAAACTCTGTCGAATCGTTTTGCTCCGTAATTGTAACCCGCTATTGGTTGCATACCTTGATTTAGCCCCACCACTATCAGTATAAACAACATCGACACTCGATTGACAATACCGTATGCCCCCACAGACAAGTCGCCACCATAAGCCAACATACCACGGTTTATAAGGATTATTATAACTGTTCCCGCCACATTCAAAAAAAATGGAGAGAGTCCAATAGAAAATGATTCTAACACTATAGTACGATTGAGCCTATATATTCCTCGTTTGAACTGCAAGATGCTTTCTGGTTTTTGCAAATAGTATATTTGCCACATAAGGACTAGTAGTTGTGATATTAATGTAGCAAAGGCACTTCCCTTTATCCCCCAATCAAAGACAAAAATAAATATATAATTTAACACAACATTTATAACTACTGTGCTTATAGTCGCATTCATCGATATTAGAGGCTTACCCAATGCTCTTATAAGCGAATTGAGTCCAAAATACAAATATGTAATAACATTGCCCAAAGTCATTATAAGCGTAAATTCATAAGCATAAGAGAGTGTCTTACTACTTGCACCAAACACCAATAATATTTGTTTTAGAAACGGAATAGATATAATGGCAAACACAATGGCAACCACTATACTCATTACCACTACATTACCCAATATTAAGTTGGCACTTTCATAATCTTTCTGACCCAACCTAATAGATAGCAAAGCGGATGCCCCCACTCCTATCAACAACCCAAAAGCAAAGGAAAGTATCAACAAAGGGAACGAGATGGTAATACCAGCAAGTGCATCTGTACCAACGCCTTGTCCTATAAATATACTGTCAGTAATATTGTAGATGGCGGAAGTTGCAGTGGCTATTATTGATGGTATGGCATACCGTATCAATAATTTACCGACAGACTCTTTTTCAAGTTCTAAACACTTATTATTCATCTGGTTGTTTTTTGTTTTACAATATTTTATTTACCTATCATCTTTTTAGACTTACGACATATCCAAACCCGATGAAGTTCGCCCAGTCAATATCCTCCGACAACAAAATAATATATTTGTATCATTGTAAAATCCAATACTAAATGATTGCTGTCTTTATATTACACATAGTTTATTAGAATGCAAAGGTAATAAAAAAACAAAATTAAGTATGTTACTATCAATAATAAAAATATTGGTAAGTATTATTATACAATATCGGATTTCACTATTTTAATAGATTATTTACTACCTTTGCACTCTAAACGATATTAAAAAAAACAATAATTAACAAGAAAAACAGTTATTAAAGTATGAATACGAAAACTATTTTAATAGGCATTTCATCATTTCTATTAGTGTTGTGCACTATGCCTTTGGGACATGGTATGATGATACTAATGGAGCATATTATCGACAAGCAATATCTTTTCTACGCCTCCTTTGTGATAGGTGCTGTTGGACTATTTTTGACCATCGTTGGGGTGTTTGTCAATGGCGACACCAAACAAACTATTTTTGGACTATTTGGGGGACTGCTATTTTGGACTGGCTGGATAGAATTCGCCTATGTCTATTACGCCCACCGTTTTGATATAAAGCCACTTATCGATGCCACCACAGGCGAAATCATCACCAAACCAGAATACCTTATTATGCCATCTTCGATAGGTTTTTGGGTAATTTTCATTGTTTTGTACACTTTTAGTATAAAAACGGGGTGTAATTTCTTCAACTATATACAAAAAAAACTTTTTAAAAATAGCAATACAAAAATAGAGATAAAGCCTATTGCCAGACATACTTCTTTGGTAACTTTTATGGAACTAAATCTATTACTTTGGACGAGTTATTTGCTACTATTATTTTGTTATGATGATAATTTTTTGGGCGACACTCACCCCATCACCACCGCAGTAGCCGCCATATGCCTTGTCGGGTCTATATATATGTTTATAAAACAATTGAAATACAAAAAATGGGGATATGCCATTCGTTATTCAATAGCCACTGTCATAGTCTTTTGGACTTTCGTAGAGGTGTTGGGCAGACGGAATATTTTTCAGGAAATATGGGTACACCCACTTGAATACCAAAACGAGATGATAGCAATATTAATTGCTTTTATAGGGCTTTGGGGTGTACTTATATACAACTCTAAACATAAAAAGCAACAAACAACAAACGACAACTAACAATGGCAACTCTATACCTCATTCCCACCACTCTTGGAGAGGGTGATTTAGACTCTGTTTTACCATCAAACAATGTAAATATAATAAAACAATTAAGTTATTTTATTGTAGAAAATATCCGTTCGGCAAGACGATTTCTAAAAAAAGTAGACAGGAGTATAGATATTGACAGTCTGCATTTCTCCGAACTCAATAGGCACACCAACATGGCGACAATAACCTCTTTTGTCGAACCGCTAAAAAAGGGCTTTGATGTTGGCATAGTATCGGAAGCGGGTTGCCCTGCCATAGCAGATCCCGGAGCAGATATAGTGGGATTGGCTCAAAATATGGGGGTTAAAGTTGTGCCGTTGGTAGGTCCTTCTTCTATACTTCTATCTCTTATGGCAAGTGGATTCAATGGGCAAAGTTTCGCTTTCGAAGGCTATCTGCCCATCGATAAACAAGCAAGAGTCCAAAGGATAAAACAACTTGAAAGGAGGATATCCTCCGAACACCAAACTCAAATATTCATAGAGACACCATACCGCAACAATCAACTGTTGCAAGACCTAATATCAACTCTCAATCCTAAAACTAAAATATGCGTTGCCTCCCAATTGACAACAGCCGAAGAAATGATAAAAACAATGTCTGTTGTAGAGTGGAAAAAAAATAAAATAGATATTCACAAAAAACCGACTATTTTTCTAATTTATCAATAAAAATAAAATTATTATCTTTGCAAAAAAACATAGATAAATTTTTATGAATATACTAAAAGGAAAAACCGCTCTTATAACAGGAGCATCACGAGGTATTGGCAAAGCAATTGCCATTAAGTTTGCACAAGAAGGGGCTGATATTGCTTTCACAGACTTGGTTAGAAATGAAGCAATGGAAGCGACCGAAAAAGAGTTACAGTCGATGGGTGTCAAAGCCAAAGGATATGCTTCTAACGCTGCCAATTTTGCTGATACACAATTGGTTGTAGCAGAGATAGAAAAAGACTTTGGTAGAATAGACACTCTGATAAACAACGCTGGTATCACCAAAGATACACAACTCAAAAGAATGACCGAAGAGCAATGGGACGCTGTGATAAATGTAAACCTCAAATCTGTATTTAACTTCACAAAAGCTGTTCAACCCATTATGTGGAGACAAGCATCTGGTAGTGTGGTGAATATGAGTTCTGTCGTAGGGGTTAGTGGCAATGCATCGCAGTGCAACTACTCAGCCTCAAAGGCAGGTATCATTGGCTTCACAAAATCGGCAGCCAAAGAGATGGGTATGCGTAACATTCGCCATAACGCCATAGCACCGGGATTTATTCTAACTGATATGACGGAAGTGTTGCCCGAAGATGTAAAAAAAGCGTGGGAAGACAAAATTCCGCTTCACCGTGGAGGGACCCCCGAAGATGTAGCAAATGTTGCTCTATTCTTGGCGTCTGACCTTTCGGCTTATGTTACAGGACAAGTGCTAACCTGCTGTGGCGGAATGAATATGTAAATAATATTTGACAAACAATAGATTATATTAATCGTAAAATAGTAAATATAAATTTATTTTTTACAAAAAACATTTATAACTTTGCAGAATTAATAATCAATAAATTATAAGAAATGACACAAGTAACAGACTCAAACTACAAAGAAATTATTGCATCAAATTCCGTATGTGTATTTGATTTTAGTGCCTCTTGGTGTGGTCCTTGCAAAAAACTTGCTCCTGTGGTAGAAGCACTAGCAAATGAATACGAAGGCAAAGCGTTTATAGGCAAAGTCGATGTTGATGAAACCCCTGAATTTACCGAGTTGGTAGGCATAAGAAATGTGCCAACAGTAGTATTCTACAAAGACGGACAATTATTACCTGACAGAGTAATCGGTGCTAGCGACAAAGCATCTTTGGAAAATAAAATCAAAGAGTTGCTATAAGTTTTTGCACAAATGATATTATAAAAATAGGTTGCCTCTACAATTCAAAGAGGCAACTTTTTTGTTATCCACAAATAAGTATGAGTATCTTATCTATTTATTATTTCAAAAAATATGATTAACTTTGTGGATTAATTTTATAAAAAGTATTGTGATGGCTCTATTTAATTTTTTCTCTAAAAAAGACAAAGAAGTGTTAGACAGTGGTTTAACCAAAACTAAAACCTCTATTTTTTCAAAAATATCTCGTGCCATAAGTGGCAAGTCTAAGGTTGATGACGATATTTTAGATGACATCGAGGAGGCTTTGATTACCTCCGATGTTGGAGTAGAGACCACTCTTAAAATAATAGATAGATTACAAAAACGCATCGCAAAAGACAAATATGTATCTACCGAAGAGTTGCATAATGTTATAAATGAAGAGATAACATCGCTTTTGGCAGAAAATACCAAAACTAATAATTCATTCGAAGAATTGCCTTGTATACCTTATGTAATACTAGTTGTAGGTGTCAATGGAGTCGGCAAAACAACAACTATCGGCAAATTAGCAAATAGATTTAAAAAAGCAGGTAAAAGTGTATATCTAGGAGCGGCAGATACTTTTAGAGCCGCTGCTGTTGACCAACTTGTGGTCTGGGGACAAAGATCAGATGTGCCTGTGATAAAGCATAATATGGGCGCTGACCCTGCCGCCGTTGCTTTCGATACTCTGTCGTCTGCCAAAGCCAACAATGCTGATGTAGTAATCATTGACACTGCAGGAAGGCTACACAACAAAGTCAATCTGATGAACGAACTTACAAAGATACGAAATGTAATATCTAAAATAATGCCTGACATCGAACCAGAGGTATTGCTCGTCCTTGATGGCTCGACAGGGCAAAACGCATACGAACAAGCCAAACAATTTTCAGAAGCAACAAAAGTTACAGCATTGGCTGTAACAAAACTTGATGGCACAGCCAGAGGCGGTGTGGTCATAGGAATATCAGACCAACTACAAGTGCCTGTCAAATACATTGGTCTGGGCGAAGGAATAGACGACCTCCAACTATTTGACAGCAAAAGTTTTGTAAAATCACTCTTTACAAAAGACTAAAAACAACTATTTTTATAAAAAAAATGATAGAGGTAAAAAATCTTTGGAAATCCTTTGATGGCAAACAGATACTCTCCGATGTTTCAGCGAAGTTTCACACCGGACAAGTAAATCAAATAATCGGACAAAGTGGAAGCGGTAAGACTGTGTTGATGAAAACTATAATAGGGCTTTTCAAAGCAGACAGAGGCGAAATCCTTTACGATGGTAGAGATTTAAGCAAAATGTCAAAAAAAGAGATTAAAAACATACACAAAGAAGTGGGAATGCTATTTCAGGGGGCTGCTCTGTTCGACTCGAAAACCATACTGGAAAATGTAATGTTTCCACTGACAATATTCTCTTCGCAAACAAAAAAAGAGATAGAGGATAGAGCTAGATTTTGTCTTTCAAGAGTGGACATAAACCCCAATGCTATCAACCTATTCCCCTCAGAAATCAGTGGTGGTATGCAAAAGAGGGTTGCCATTGCCAGAGCCATCACTCTCAACCCCAAATATCTTTTTTGTGACGAACCAAACTCAGGCTTAGACCCTGTAACATCTTTGCTAATAGATAGCCTGATAGAGGATATAACCACAGAATACAATATTACTACAATAGTAAATACACACGACATGAACTCTATCATGGAGACAGGGGCTAATATAATACTCGTACGAAAAGGGCAAGTGGCTTGGCAAGGCTCGAAAGACACCATATTTCAAGCAGACAACGAGGCTCTAAACGACTTTGTATTTGCATCAGAACTATTCAAAACAATAAGAGACAAAAACAAATAACATTCATCATTCAAAAAAATTAAAACATATATATGTACAATTTTGAACATACCATACAATCTTTAAATTGGAACCTAAAACCTATAAACCTATATCGTCCAATAGAATACACTTTGGAAAGTGGGGGCAAAAGACTTCGCCCTATGTTGGTCAATATAGCCAGTAAGATGTTTGGAGGCTACGACCAAGAAACAATCGATAAGGCTGGACTTGCTATTGAAGTTTTTCACAATTTTACTCTTCTGCACGATGACTTAATGGACAATTCGCCCTCTCGCCGCAACAAGCAAACAGTACATATCAAATGGAATGCAAACACCGCCATACTCTCTGGCGATGCAATGCTTATCAAGGCTTATGAGTTTTTGCAACAAATACCGCAACGCTATTGGTCCAATGCTATCCCGCTGTTTACACAGACGGCTATCGAAGTTTGCGAAGGACAGCAATACGATATGGATTTTGAGAAAGACGACAATGTATCTATCGACCAATATTTCGAGATGATAAGACTCAAAACGGCAGTGTTACTTGCCTGTTCGCTAAAAATGGGAGCAATAGTGGCTGACGCTACTGTCGAAAATCAAAAAACGATATACGACATTGGTATTGCTCTTGGCATAGCATTTCAGTTGAAAGATGACTATCTCGACACTTTTGGCTCTTTTGAAACGCTAGGCAAAAGGATTGGCGATGACATTTTGTGCTATAAAAAGACTTTTTTACTAATATCAGCATTGAAAGAGGCTGATGATAAAACTCGGCAAAAAATACAATATATCGTTAGGGCTAAAGATATATCTGACAAAGATAAAATTTCATTTGTTACAAACATATTTAGAGAGTTGAAAATTGATGAATTATGCGAAAAGGAGATAGATAAATACTATACAAAAGCAACCCAGTTGTTAGATGATTTATCGGTAGAAGAGCATAAAAAAGAAGTACTCCAAGCACTCATCAAAAAACTGAAAGTCAGAGATAAATAGATTTTATTGCAAAAACGCACAACAATATGCCATACAGACGATTGCCTGCCACATATACTACTCGAATAGAGGCTTTGCGTATCTTCGCCGACATCAAACAAGAGTCAGCCACAGACAACTCTATAATATCACAAGAGTTGCTCAACAACGCCGAGCAGTCTTATCGTATGCTTGAAAATGCACTAAATATATACAAACAGGCTACCGATAGACAGCAGAATAGCAATCATAAATATCGTAAAACACTTGCAGAGTTAGAAGCACATATTTTAAACTTTGTGGAAAGTTGTCAGCAAAAGTGTGCCGAAGGGCTGTTTGACGAGCAAAGTTTTAGTTGTTATGGAATAGAAAAAGAGGGAACACCAGACCTTTCTACCGAACAAAAGACACTGGATTTAGCACAAAAATTACAAAAAGGAGAAAGAGAGCGTATCATGAAAGGAGGTATGCCTATGACCAATCCGACAATATCTAATGTTAGTATATTTCACGATAAAATGATAGATGTTATCGTTTCACAAAAAACCAACGACAACTTCATCAATCATACACGTAAAAAACTAAAGGAGGAATCCGATAAAGCTGATGTTATCATCAAAGACCTATGGGACACCATAGAATCTACCCATTCGCACCTCCCCGCCGACAAAAAAATCGAAGAATGCAAGAAATATGGTATCATATACTACAAACGGTCGAGCGAAAAAAAGAAGCAAAAAGACAACCTCCCCACTCAGGAAATGCCCTTCAAAGATATTGTCAAAAAGGCTTTTGCTCATAGTGCCAAAGACAGTGTAATATTTCCGACAAAAAAAGAGAATGCTATTACCTCATACAATGAGAATAGCTCGCAGGAAATAAATATAGTAGAAATCCCTCTGAAATCTCAAAAAAACAAAAAAGAGACAAAACATAAATGTAAAAAAGACAAAGAGAGCAACAACCTCCCTGAACTACCTTTTGAGTGGTAAATTGTGGATTATATTTTATAATTGATGTAAAGTAGTACGATATTTACAATCATAAAAAAGCACTACCTTTGTGCTACAAAACAAGATAATTATATGTAAAAACTAAAAATAAGGAACAACAACGATGTTAGATTTAGCAATTATTGGCGGTGGTCCCGCAGGTTATACAGCTGCCGAGAGAGCTGTTCATCTTGGTCTAAAAGTAGTGATATTCGAGAAGAATAGTTTTGGAGGCGTGTGCCTCAATGAGGGCTGTATCCCTACAAAAACACTTTTGTATAGTGCCAAATTATACAAAAATGCACAATCTGGTAAAAAATATGGGTTTTCGGCAGAAAATATCTCTTTTGATTACGCAAAAATCGTTTCAAGGAAAAACAAAATTGTTCGTAAATTGAATGCTGGTATTAGAGCAAAAATGGGCGATGAAAACATAACTGTAATCAATGGTAATGCAATAGTTGACAAATATTTAGACAACAAAATAGTTATTTCGTGTGATGGCGAGAAGTTTGAAGCTAAAAAACTATTGATATGTAGCGGTTCGCAAGTCTCTATACCACCCATCAAAGGCGTTGATAATGTGGAGTATATCACATCGAAAGAGGCTTTGGAACTCAAAGAGATACCTAAATCTATAGCCATCGTAGGCGGAGGAGTCATCGGTATGGAGTTTGCTGGGCTGTTCAACACTTTTGGTACAAAAGTTAGTGTCGTAGAGATGGCAGAAGAGATTCTCCCTCCTGTCGATTCTGAAATATCTGCACTATTGCGTACCGAATATGAAAAAGAGGGAGTTGACTTCTATTTAGGTGCAAAAGTTACTGAACTACAAAACAATAAACTAATATTTACCGACAAAGATGGCAACACACAATCTCTTGATGTGGAAAAAATATTGTTGTGTGTTGGGCGTAAGCCAGTACTCGAAGGACTTGAAGCGTTGGCATTAAAACCATTCCGCAATGGTATCGAAGTCGATGAGACAATGCAAACCTCAATACCTAATGTATATGCTGCGGGGGATATAACTGCTTATTCGATGTTGGCACACACTGCTGTAAGAGAAGCGGAAGTAGCAGTAAATAATATAGCCGGTATCCCAGACAACATGTCATACAAAGCTGTTCCTTCGGTCGTATATACCAACCCCGAAGTGGCTGGTGTAGGCAAGACCGAAGACGAACTTAAAGCAGATGGTCGTAAATACTCTGTAAAAAAACTACCTATGACATTTTCTGGGCGTTTTGTAGCCGAAAATGAGGGAAGTAATGGTCTTTGTAAGTTAATTTTTGACGAAAATAATATAATAATTGGTTGCCATATGATAGGCAATCCTTCGTCTGAAATAATTGTATCTTCTACCATTGCCATTGAACAACAGATGAGTGACAAAGCGTTTGAGAAAATTATATTTCCACACCCTTCTGTTGGCGAAATCATCAAAGAATCGCTATTTGTATAAATTTACTAAAACAATATTATTACAAAGAGAGTTGTCCAATCTTATTGGATTGCAACTCTTTTTTTATATACAATTTTAATACAAAAAAACATAGTTTGGTATATCATTTTTATTTTGTACCTTTGACAATATTTTTTTATACAAAAAACCAAATAAAACAAAATAAGAATTATGTCAAAAGTAACTGTGGTAGGTGCAGGTAATGTAGGTGCTACTTGTGCCAATGTGTTGGCTGTAAATGAAGTAGCCAATGAAATCGTATTGATAGATATAAAAGAAGGATTGTCAGAAGGCAAGGCAATGGACGTTATGCAGACGGCTCAACTAATGGGCTTCGACTCTGTGGTAAAAGGTGTTACCAACGACTACTCTACTACTGCCAACTCTGATGTAGTAGTCATCACCTCTGGTATTCCTCGCAAACCAGGAATGACAAGGGAAGAACTCATAGGTGTCAATGCTGGTATCGTCAAGAGTGTTGCAGAAAACATTCTTAAATATTCACCAAATGCTATTCTTGTAGTTGTCTCTAATCCTATGGATACTATGACTTATTTAGCCTATAAGATGCTTGGGCTACCACGCAATAGAGTAATTGGTATGGGCGGTGCATTAGACTCATCACGCTTCAAATATTTCTTATCACAGGCTTTGGATTGTAATGCTAATGAGGTAGAAGGCATTGTTATCGGCGGACACGGCGACACTACTATGATACCATTAGTTCGTCTTGCTACATACAAAGGTATCCCCATATCAAAACTATTGAGTACAGACAAACTCGAAGAGGTGGTAAAAAATACTATGGTAGGAGGTGCTACCCTTACTGGATTACTTGGCACTTCTGCTTGGATGGCACCTGGAGCAGCGGCATCTTTGGTAGCAGAGAGTATCATCAAAGACCAAAAGAAGATGATTCCTTGCTCTATATTCCTTAACGGCGAATATGGTGTCAGCGATATTAATATTGGTGTGCCTGTAATAATTGGCAAAAATGGTGTAGAGAGAGTTGTAGAACTTGAGTTAACCGATGACGAAAAGGCTAAATTTACTGCATCGGAGGTTGCTGTTCGCAAGACAAATAGTGTTTTGTCTGAAATGAACATTATTTAGACACCAGCAAATCCATACAAACAATAGTACTCAATCTAAAACAGATGGATTGGGTACTTTTTATCTAAAACCAATCATTATCTACCCACAATAAGCATTTTATAAACAAATAAAGCCGTTATTTTACAACTATTTATTACCTTTGCAAAAAGATTTTAGTTTTATGAAAAAGAGTATCGTTATACTTATTTTAACACTTTGTCATACAATAACATATGCACAAAGGACTACGATAATACCATCGTCTTATATAGCCGGCAATGCCTCGGTTGCTTACGATAAGACATGGTTACCTTTTCATAACCCTGCATCATTGGGAAGAATCAAAACGACTGGATTTTCTCTTTTGTACGAAAATAAATACATCACCAAAGAGTTGTCCAACAAAGTCGCAAATATTTGGACAACAACACCTTTAGTCAATATAGGAGGTAGTTTTTCTCATTTTGGCTATGCTCAATACAACGAAATACTTGCATCTTTGAGTTTTGCCAAAGAGTTTGGAAAACGCTTCTCTTTGGGAGTTGATGCCATATACTACAATGTTTTTGTTGGCGAGAACAACACACACAGACAGACATTCACGACACAGGTAGGTGCATCAGTACGATTGAGCGAGACATTTTCTGTTGCTTGTTCGGCATTCAATCCTATTTTTTCAAAAATCAAAAGCGAATATACTCAAAAAACACTACCTACTCTATTCTCTATTGGGTCTCAATATAAGTTTAGAAACAGCGTCAAATGGCTCGTACAACTCGACAAAGAGATAGCCTCACCCATGCGGTGGGCAACTGGATTTGAATATAGCCCGGTAGAACTGTTTTGTGTGCGTATTGGAGGCTATGGGTATAACGACTTTCGTCCTACAATAGGCTTAGGTATCAATATTGATTATGTTAGCATAAATATGTCGGCTGACTATAATAGTTCGCTTGGTTTTGCTATGTTGGGTGCGGTAGTCTTTGAGTTCAATAAATAATTTTAGCAAAAAAAATGATAGAGAAGAATATGATTGAGACTATACTAACGGGCATTGTGATAGGCGTTTTGGTATCTGCACCAATGGGACCACTGGGAGTATTATGCATACAACGAACACTCAAAAAAGGGCGATTGGTAGGCTTCATCACAGGGCTAGGGGCTACAACATCAGACTTAATATACGCTATTTTAGTTGGTTTTTCTATGAATTTCATAATCAATTTCATAGAGCAACATCGGTTGATAATACAAATTCTTGGGAGCATCGTACTATTAATATTTGGATATATTACTTTCATAAAAAAAGAGAGACTATCTGACGAAGTTGGCACGGCAAGTAGAAACTATTTAAGCAGTTTCTCATCTGCTTTTGGCCTATGTTTTAGCAATCCTGCAATTATTTTTCTTTTCATTGGTCTATTTGCTCGTTTCAAATTTTTCTCACCTAACTCTAACATATACGAAGTATTGATAAGCCTTTCTACTATTATTGCAGGGGCTTTATTGTGGTGGCTGACGCTGACCTCTATTGTTGGAATTTTCAGAAATAAAGTGAATACAAAAAGTTTGACAACGCTAAACAAAATAACAGGTATAGTCCTTATGATTATCGCCTTTGTCGGAATTGTAATAAGTATTTTAGATGCTTTTTAACATACAAATAATATGAAACTATCTGAACTAAAACGCCTCCCAGACTTGTGTGGCTTTATATCAACCATACAAGAGGTAGAGACACACTCTACAGTAGGTAGAAAATTACTTTGGGAATCTGATTTTATGACCGATGCAAAAGCCATAGAAGATGAATTTAAAACCACTCAATACTTAATAGAAATAATATCTCAACCATCTCACAAACGAGATTTGTCTGCTCTACAAATGCAGTTTGGCGACATACGAGATATTCTAAATACACTATTAAAACTATCAGCCAACGACACCCTCAACGATATTGAACTATTTGAAATAAAGCACTTTGCCTTTTCTGCAAAAAGAACTTTCGAATTAATACAACAACTGACAAACAACACTCTTATCGACAACATTTGCTTTTACGAAGATATATTCGACAAAGTGATAAAAATATTAGATCCAGAAAACAGCGGAGTATCAACATTTTATATATATGGAGCATATAGCCAAACACTTGTTCGTTTGAGACGAGAAGAAGCGGCATATAGCGAAGACCCTAATTTACTTGCCCTGACACAAGCAAAAATAGTCGAGGTAGAGCAAGAGATAAGAGTCTCTTTAAGCAATCGCCTGACAATATATTCACAAAGTCTTATAGATGCTATCAATACTATTGCCTACACAGATTTGCTTTTTGCAAAAGCCGAATATGCTATGCGTCTAAATCTCTGCTTACCTAAAATTTCAACAGACAAAACAGAATATCTCGGTCTGTTCAACCCCGAAATAAAAGAAAAAATAGAGGAAAGAGAAGGCAAATATCAGTGCATAGACATAACTTTTGGCGACTACCCTACTCTAATCACTGGCATAAATATGGGCGGTAAAACACTAATGCTAAAAACATTATATCTTTCACAAATGCTATTTCAATATGGCTTTTTTGTTCCTGCACAAAAAGCACATATTATGGTAGTAGATGAAATAATGTTAAGTTTTACAGATGAACAGAATCAAGCACAAGGTCTTTCATCTTTTGCCGCTGAGATGAGACAAATAAGCCAAATAATCAATGAAATTTCCGACCACAAAAAGCACCTTATATTGATAGATGAACTCGCTCGAACCACTAATCCAAAAGAGGGAGCAGCCATTGTGTCTTCTATGTTGGAAATACTACAAGAACATAATGTGAGTTCTTTTATCACAACTCACTACGACATCACAACATCGTGCAGAAGATTAAGGGTCAAAGGGCTGAAAGATGACTTCAAGCAAAATCATCTACTGAACATTGTACAGTCTAACAACCATAAAAAAATTGCTCCTATGGAGAATGTAAAGTTTTTATTAAAAAACATAGACTATCAACTCATAGACGATATGTCGGATCAAACACCCAACGAGGCTATTCGCATAGCAGAAATGTTAGGTGTAAACCAACAACTTATTTCAAAAGCAAAAAATAAATTAAAAAAATAGGTTAAAATCATTGCTAAATTCATTTTTTTTTGTAACTTTACGCTCTTTTGTAAGTCAAAATATAAGTTGGCTAAACGATTAAAAAACAACAAAATAAAAATTTAGATGATAGAAAAAGAAAATCTTATAAAGGTCGATATTGAAGAACAAATGCGTTCTGCCTATATAGACTACTCTATGTCTGTAATTGTTTCCCGAGCATTACCTGATGTAAGAGATGGCTTTAAGCCTGTACATAGGCGTGTTTTGTATGGAATGAACGAACTTGGAAACACCAGTAATCAACCATATAAAAAATCCGCTCGTACCGTAGGTGAGGTGATGGGTAAATATCACCCGCACGGCGACTCATCTATTTATGGGACGTTGGTACGTATGGCTCAGCCGTGGGCAATGCGCTACCCTTTGGTAGATGGGCAAGGGAACTTTGGCTCTGTAGATGGAGACGAACCAGCCGCAATGCGTTATACCGAAGCCAAACTGATGAAACTGGCAGAAGAGATGCTACACGACATCGATAAAAACACAGTCGATTTCAAAGCAAATTTCGATGAGACGCTCAAAGAACCTGTAGTGCTACCAGCTCGTTTCCCAAATCTATTAGTTAATGGGTCGTCTGGTATTGCCGTTGGTATGGCAACTAATATGGCACCACACAATCTGTCTGAAAGCATAGACGCTACCATAGCATACATACACAACCCTCTGATCACAGTAGATGAGATAGTAGAACACATCAAAGCACCAGACTTCCCTACCGGAGGTATCATATATGGTTATTCAGGGGTCAAAGATGCTTTTGAAACAGGGCGAGGCAGAGTGGTCATTCGTTCTAAATGCGAAATAGAGACAACGTCAAACGGACACGACAAAATCATCGTTACCGAAATACCTTATATGGTAAACAAGGCAGAGTTGATAAAGGCTATCGCAAGTTTGGCAGAAGACAAAAGAGTTGAAGGCATATCCAACATCAACGATGAGTCTGACCGCACAGGACTTCGTATAGTCATTGACCTCAAAAGAGATGCTAATGCTAATGTTGTATTAAACAAACTCTACAAGTTTTCGCAGTTGCAAAGCTCTTTTTCGGTAAACAATGTTGCTTTAGTAAACGGACGTCCTCGCACATTGAACATTATTGACATTATATCTAATTTTGTAAATCATCGCCACGAAGTAGTTACTCGTCGAACTCAATTTGAACTCGACAAAGCACTCGAACGAGCCGAACTGCTTGAAGGATTGATGAAAATCCTAAATAATCTTGACGAGGCAATACAGATAATAAGAGACTCTAAAACCCCGAGCGAGGCACAAGAGCGACTTATCGCTCGTTTTGACCTCACAGAGCGACAAGCATCTTATGTGGTGGAGTTGCGCTTGCGTCAACTTACCTCTATGGAACAAGACAAGTTGCGTTCTGAATACGAAGACTTGTTGAAAAAAATAGAGGATTTGCGTGATATTCTCGCAAAAAAAGAGAGAAAGATGCAAATAATAGAGACCGAACTCATCGAACTAAAAAACAAATTTGGAGACGCTCGTAGAACAGAGATAATATATGCATCCGAAGAGATGAACCCCGAGGATTTCTATGCCGACGACGAAATGATTATTACAATTTCTCATCAAGGATATATCAAACGAACTGCTTTGGCGGAGTTTAAAGCACAAAACCGTGGTGGAGTTGGCTCAAAAGGAGGAACTACCAAAGATGAAGACTTCATCGAATATATCTACTCAGCATCTATGCACAACTATATGCTGTTTTTTACACAAAAAGGTAAATGCTATTGGTTAAAAGTCTATGATATACCCGAAGGCAGTAAAATAAGCAAAGGACGGGCAATCCAAAATCTTCTCAACATAGAGACAGATGATAAAATTAACGCATTCATAAAGGTCAAAAACTTACAAGACCCTGAATATAATATGAACCACTATTTGGTCTTCTGTACAAAAAATGGAGTCATCAAAAAGACAAGATTGGAAGCGTATTCTCGCCCTCGTCAAAATGGCGTGAATGCTATCAACATCAGAGAAGACGACCAAGTAATAGAAGTTCGCCTAACAGATGGCAATAGTGAAATAGTTATAGCAAACCGTGAAGGTCGAGCAATCCGTTTCCCCGAATCGAAAGTGCGTGAAATGGGTAGAACAGCAACAGGCGTAAAGGCTATGACGCTTGACGACACTGCATACGATGAAGTAGTGGGAATGGTATCTGTATCTGACAAATCGCAAACAATACTTGTAATATCCGACAAAGGTTACGGAAAACGCTCTATGCTTGACGAACTTGACGAAGATGGAAATATCAAACTCGATGAAGAGGGGAATCCGATTGCTATATATCGTGTTACAAACAGAGGAGGAAAAGGAGTTAAGACTATGAATATCACAGAGAAAACCGGCAAGCTGGTGTCTCTCAAACTTGTTGACGACTCAAATGATATAATGATTATCAACAAGAGTGGTATGACCATCAGAATGCATGTAGAAGACATAAGAGTGATGGGCAGGGCTACACAAGGTGTTCGACTCATAAACCTCGAAAAACGAAATGACACCATCGCTGCCGTCTGCAAAGTAGATGCCGACACCGAAGAGGAGGTATTAAGCGTGGAAGATGATGCCAACGAACAATCTAATAATACTAATGAATAGTTATATTTTAATAAAAAAAACCATATCTTTATAAAAAAATAAAATTGTAATTAACATAAAATAATACCAATAAAATGAAAAAGTTATTATCACTATTATTATTGAGCGTTATCATAAGCACTTCGGCTTTTGCTCAAAAAAAGAATGTAAAGAAAGCTTATAAACTTTCTGAAGCGTATGAAAATCCTGATTTCTATGAAGCAGAATCGCTAATAGAACCTGCTCTCACAGAGCCAACAACAGCAGAAGACCCATACACTTGGTGGGTTGCTGGACATATCTTCGACAGAAAAATTGCGTGGGAAAACGAAAAGGCTCAACAAGGTCAATC
>PDWI01001061.1_pt1 | contig 44690 bp, 34 predicted proteins | sample 1430891 | NCBI WGS metagenome assembly PDWI01 (sample SAMN01162508, study PRJNA174530) | Oral metagenome, whole genome shotgun sequencing project. | biome: Marine environment; feature: Marine mammal; material: Swab sample of the gingival sulcus; isolation source: swab sample of gingival sulcus...
GAAGAGACCCACAGCTGTTGCTTATTATCTTTAAGCACCCTATGTAGATTAATGCCTAAAACGATATTATCGACAAGCTCTAAGTTAGCTAAGCTGATGACTGACAGCCTATCATCATAGTTAGGAGCTCGATAACCTCCAGAGTTTGCAACGTAGAGATAGTCGCCAACGACAGCCATCTCCTCGGGTTGATAGCCAACGCTTGTCCGTCGCTCAATCTCAAGGCTTGCCGTATCAATCTGCAAGACTTCCCCACGTGGAGCTTTGGGGTCTAACTTTATCTCCCCAACGTAACTACTCACATAGGCCTTACCTTTATTAAAAGCAATATAACGACAATTAGCAATATCAATCTTTTTCAGACGCTTAGCAGTGCGTGCATCTAGCACTTCAAGCTTGTGCGAAGCATTGACAACGACATACATCTTCGAGCCATATATCTTAATATCATTGCCAACATCTCCTAATTCCTTAATGGCATTAGGGTTACGTTCAGCATAAATGCTACGCTCAAAAGTGCCTTTGTGCAAGTCAAGGTAGTCTAGCGAAGCTTTGTTTTGCCCCATTGAACCCTCACAAAGCAGATAAAACCCTCGAATCTTACTATTAGGTGTTGGGTTCAAGCCCTCTGGCTTACTGGCAGTACTCTTAAGCAAGACTTGCTCTTTACGACAAGAAGCTAAAGAGCTTAGCAGAAAGAGGCACACAAGGCTATAGAGAAAAAAGCTCTTACGACTGCCGTCTCTCTCTAAACTTCTGAAATATCGCTTTATACTTAACATTTTCTTATTCTTTATTATCCTGAAGTAAAGATACTTATTTTTTCTTATTCATCTTGAATAAAGCACTTTATTAAAGCAGACAGCAGTTATTTTATTCAACTGCTAGCCAGATAATCTCAGAAGAAAGTAGTACATTTGTATTGTATTTAACAGATTAAAATAAGCAGTATAATGAAGCGATACAAAAGAGTTTTGCTCAAGCTCAGTGGCGAATCCCTAATGGGCGAGCAACATTATGGCATTGATAATAAGCGTTTGGAGGACTATGCCTCAGACATTAAGAAAGCAACAGAAGATGGTACACAGATAGCTATTGTCATCGGTGGGGGCAATATCTTCCGCGGATTAAGTTTTGCAGCCAAAGGCTTCGACCGCGTTAAGGGCGACCAAATGGGTATGCTCGCAACCGTTATTAACAGCCTTGCACTATCTTCAGCCCTGACTGCTGTTGGCGTGAAAAATTCCGTGATGACGGCTATCCGAATGGAACCTATCGGCGAATTTTATAACAAATGGAAGGCCATCGAAAAGCTGGAAGCAGGGCAGGTAGTCATTCTATCAGCAGGAACGGGCAATCCTTTCTTCACAACCGACACAGGCTCTTCGCTTAGAGGCATTGAACTAGAGGCAGACGTGATGCTCAAAGGTACACGCGTTGATGGCATCTATACGGCTGACCCTGAGAAAGACCCAGAGGCTAAGCAATTCAAAGCCATCTCTTACCAAGAGATTTACAATCGAGGCTTGAAAGTAATGGACTTGACAGCGACAACGATGTGTATGGAGAACGACTTGCCAATTGTCGTTTTCGATATGGATACGAAAGGCAACCTCCTCTCTGTACTTGCAGGGAAGAAGATTGGCACTTACGTTGGCAATAGCGTTGAGGAAAGCGTACTTTACTAATCGCTAGAAACATCAAATAAAAGGCTTGCACATTCACTTGCGCAAGCCTTTTTCGCATTATTTCCGCCCCAAAATAAGCTAAACAAGAACAGATACTAAGCCAAAAATTACTTAACTTAACGAGGCTAAAGTATTAGTATTAGGAACTTTTTTCGTATCTTAGCACAAGATTTAAGAATATAAAATTAAAATATACAGAAATATGATTAATGCAGCTATAACAGCTATTGGTGGTTACCTACCAGAAGGACGCCTAACAAACGCAGACCTAGAGAAAATGGTTGACACCAATGACGAATGGATTATGACACGTGTTGGTGTCAAGTCTCGTTGTATCCTTGAAGATCCAGAGAAAGGAGCTTCTTACCTTGCTATTCAAGCTCTAAAGAATATGTTTGAGCGTAACGATATTGACCCAACAACTATTGATGGGATCATCCTAGCAACGAATACAGCTGACTACCACTTCCCTACAACGTCTTCTATGGTAGCTTACGAAACAGGTTGTACAAACGCTTTTACTTTTGATTTGACTTCGGCTTGTCCAGGTTGGATTTATGCCCTAGAAACAGGTACAAACTACATTCGTTCAGGACGTTATAAGCGTATCGTTGTTGTAGCTACAGAAAAAATGTCTGCAGCTGTTGATTATACAGATCGTAATACTGCACCTCTCTTTGGAGACGGAGCGGGCTGTGTCCTTCTTGAACCAACTGAAGAAAATGTAGGTGTTATGGACGCAAACTTCGCTACCGACGGAGTTGGTCGTACAAACCTTATAATGAAAGCTGGAGGTTCTGCGAAACCAGCTTCTGTAGAAAGCGTTGAAGCTCGCGAGCATTTCGTTTATCAAGAAGGAGCAACAGTCTTTAAGTATGCCGTTAAGGGAATGTCTTCTAGTTGCCGTACAATAATGGAACGCAATAAACTTACAGACAATGATATTTCTTGGGTTGTACCTCATCAGGCAAATCTACGTATCATCGACGCTGTGGCTCGTATGATGTCAGTGCCAATGGAACGCGTAATGGTAAACATTGAAAACAGAGGTAATACAAGTTCAGCGTCAATTCCTATCTGTCTTTGGGAGAATGAAAAGAACCTTAAGAAAGGCGATAAGCTAATCCTAACAAGCTTCGGTGCTGGATTTACTTGGGGAGCTGTTTATCTTGTTTGGGCTTACGACGGTAAGTAAGTCATATCATTCGGATATAGAATTTAATTTATCGGAGGCAGTTGCCCTAATGGGAGAGCTGTCTCCGATTATTATTTAAGAAAATTATGTTAGAAACAACAAAAGAACATCGCTCGGGCTTTGTTAATATCGTCGGCAATCCTAATGTGGGTAAATCAACGCTGATGAACCTTCTTGTTGGGGAACGTGTCTCAATCATCACCTCTAAGGCACAGACAACTCGTCATCGCATTATGGGGATTGTCAATACCCCTGAAATGCAAATCGTTTATAGCGACACCCCTGGGGTGCTACGTCCGAACTACAAACTTCAAGAAAAGATGTTGGAGTTCTCAGAGTCAGCTCTGGGCGATGCCGATGTCTTGCTCTACGTTACCGACCTTGTCGAGACGCCCTGCAAGAATGAGGAGTTCTTGGCTCGTGTGCGTAGCCTAAAGTGCCCCGTCTTGCTCGTGATTAACAAGCTAGACTTAGGCAATCAGGAGGAACTTATTAAGCTCGTGGATTTCTGGCACGAACAGCTTCCCAAGGCAGAAATTATCCCGATTTCTGCACTTAATCGCTTCAACGTTCAGCCACTAAAAAAGCGCATTGAGGAACTAATCCCTTTGTCGCCCCCATTCTTTGAGAAAGACGCTCTGACAGACCGCCCTGCACGCTTCTTCGTAACGGAGATTATCCGCGAGAAAATCTTACTTTACTATAAGAAAGAAGTACCTTATGCTGTGGAGGTTATCGTTGAAGAGTTTAAGGAAGAGGCGGACATCATTCGCATTCGTGCAATGATTGTAACCGAGAGAGAAAGTCAGAAAGGTATTATCATTGGACCAAAAGGTGTCGCCATTAAGAAAGTTGGCACGCTTGCACGCCAAGATATTGAGCGTTTCTTTGGTAAAAAAGTATTTATCGAACTTGTCGCTCGTGTGGAGAAAGACTGGCGCAGTCGCGACAAACTGCTCAAACGTTACGGCTACCAACTAGACTAGCAGGCACTACAAAGCGTAATGTTTTACATCAAAAAAAGCTGTCCAAATGGACAGCTTTTTTTTGCCTTTGCTTAGCCTTCCAAAAGTTTATGGGAAAAGTCAAATGACTTTAGCGCTAAACTTTTTTGAGTTTTCCGCTAAACTTTTAAAAGTTTAGCGGAAAGTTTTTTACAGCACTCCAGGGGAACTACCAACACGCTAACTACAAGCCATTTAACAAAATCTTCTAAATTAGGTTTACTAGCCCTGTTTTCTGAAACTTAATTGAGTTGCAAAGCAAGAAATGATAAATTCCGTTAATTCAAAAGAATATTGAAATAAAAGCAATACCATACATCAACAATTATAAACAAAACAGGAAACAAAACATCTCATTACAGCACTATTAGATTATTTTTCGTACCTTTGTCGCGGACATTTGTCCGAATAATTAGATTTACACATTTAGGGTTTACACGAACCCAGTTAATCAACTAAACAAAAATTTATGACGAAAAGATTATTACCTTTTTTGCTTTTGTCGATGCCTGTTCTGATGAACGCGCAGACAAACAAGCAAGACTCGGCGCGTCGCCTTTCTGACCTAGAAGTGGTTGCTGATGCTCCAGAAGTACAATTTTCAACACTTTCTCGTAGCAACGTTCCTTTAGAGAAGTTGCCAATCTCAGTTAGCACTCTTGATATGAGCCAGCTTTCTGACCGCAACCTTTTTGAAGTAAAGGACGCCCTTCGCTTTGTACCAGCAGCTACAATGCGTCAGACTTACGGAGCATTCTGTCGCTTCGACGTGCGTGGTTTCTCAGACCAACCTGTAATGGTTGATGGTCTTCGTAACGAACGTTCAACGTGGAATTCTTATCCAATGTCTGACCTTAGTGATGTGGAGCGCGTAGAGATTCTTAAAGGACCTGCCTCTGTTTTACAAGGGCACTCTTCTATTGGAGGTGTACTTAACATCGTTCGTCGTCAAGCAACAGAAAAGACTTCTCTAGGTCTTCGCCTTGACTATGGTAGCTGGAACAATATCTATTCAGTATTAAGCTTCGGCGGTAAGCTAAGCAAGCATTGGAATGGTCTTGCAGTTGTTAGCTATGGAAAAAAAGACGGTTGGCGTTCAGTTAATGACAAGCGTTTCAAAGTTTATGGAACATTGAGCGGGCACTGGGCAAATGACAAAGTTGATATCCGTGCTAGCTACAACAATGACTACTACGCGACAGAAACTGGTTTGCCAGACATTCATTACACTGACATTTACAATACGAAAGATGGTTCGGTCTTCTTAAAATCAGGTGAAATAAATCCAAATTATAAGCGAGATGCTCGCTATAATAATGAGAGCGACTTTATGTACCATAAAGACTTTAACCTCTCAATGAAATGGCAGCATACTTTCTCTGACTTTTTGAAACTTAACGAATATATTTCATTTGATAAAGGGGCTATTGACTATTTTAGTTCAGAGAATCTATTATACAAAAAAGGTCCGAATGCTCCTAATGCAGCACATTATTACCTAGATAAAAATGGAGCTAAGGTACCTATTGACTTAGGACACCTAACGCTTGACTTCCCACTTCGTTTTAAGTGGCAAGATAGAGCCTTACAAAACCAACTTAGTCTTGATGCGAACTTTAAAACAGGGTACATCAAACATAATCTAAGCCTTGGTTATGACCTAACTCTATTTAAGACGACTTACCTTTCTGGTTATAATATAAACGGGTCAGATAATACCGCAGATGTTTATGGGCCAGGTGTCACAGGTGTGATAGATGCTTACAATCCTGTGAGCACAGGACCTATGACAACTCGCTTCAGTAAAGCTCAGCCTCGTACAATGAAATCTCACGGCATATTCCTAAGCAACCTTTGGGAGTTTGGCAAGAAGGTTCAGATGCTGACAGCTGTACGCTATGACATCTATGCGTTCCAAAAGTATGATGCAGTAAAACTTCTTGAAGAAAATAGAGAAAGTGGACTTTACAAATTACCAACAAAGTTTGACAAGACCACATCTACAGCTTTAACTTATCGCTTTGGATTAGTTTACCAACCTGTTAAAAACGTAAGTGTATATACGTCATTCTCTAATTTATATAAGCCATATAATAAGTTCTACTCAAAGAATACTATTTATTATGACAATAAGGGCAAGGTTATTGATGCTGAAGAGAATGGAAAAGTTTTTGACCCTAAGACAGGTTATCAAGTTGAACTTGGGACACGAGCAAATATCACAGATTGGTTAGAAGTAACTGCATCTGGCTTCTATATTAAGCAGAATAACAATCTCGTTTATCTTGGAGAGAAAGATGTTAATGGAACTATGATGAAACAGGTTGCTCAAGTTGGGACAATCGCTTCTAAGGGAGGAGAGCTTTCACTTATAGCAAGACCTTTGGAAGGTTTACATCTTGAAGCTGGTTATAGCTTTACTGATGTTTCTATTACTAAATTATCTAATGAAGAACGTCTTGCAAAATCTGAGATTGAAGATTATAAGGAAGCTGAAGGTCGTCAACTTCAATGGATTCCAAAGCATCAGGTTTATAGCTTAGGTTCTTATGAGCTCTCTAAAACAGTACTTAAAGGGCTAGGAGCTCACTACAGTCTAAGTTATAGCAGTAAAAGACGCTTCAACAGAGATCACAAAGATTTCAAACCAACATATTTTGATGGTTATGCTCAGTTTGACTTAGGGCTTAGTTATAAGTTCCTAAACGACCATCTAACGCTTGGCTTTGATGTTTACAACGTTTTGGATACTGAGACGTTTCAAACGGCTCTTGGCAACCAACCAATTCCAAACAAGCCACGTAACTTTATGGTTAGTCTACGCTACAAGTTGTAAGCAGAACTAATCAAGTATAAAAGCATAAAAATAGGCTTAGCGAAAATTCGCTAAGCCTATTTTACTTATTATCTCTTTACTTAAGGGATTGGCAAGTAAATCTTCTTCAAGCACTCCTCATACTCTTCCTCTGCTCGGCTATTAATCGTGATACCGCCCCCCGAACGATAATAATACTTTCCAGCTTCGTCTTCCTCTATAAAGCGAATAAGTACCGCAGAATCAAGGCTCTTACCATCAAAAATGCCCCAAACACCCGTATAAAAACCGCGTGCAACATTGCCCTCTGCTTCTTTAATAACTGAGCAAGTCTTTACTTTTGGAGCACCAGAAATAGACCCTGCTGGAAGTAATTCCTTGAAAATATCGCCGATATGTGCAACCCAATCGTCATCCAGTTTGCCAACAACTTCACTAGACATCTGCCAAATACTCCCCTTAAGCGTCTCAATAAGTGAAAGAAACTTAAAGCGCTTGACACGCACCTCTTTGGCAACTCTATTGAGGTCGTTACGCATTAAATCAACAATGGTATAATGTTCGCAAGTCTCTTTGTATTCTGTCAAAAGGCGCTCCTGAGCATTGGGCTCACGAGCATCAATCGTCCCTTTCATCGGATAGGTCGCAATCTCTTGCCCTTGAATACGCACAAAGCACTCAGGCGAGAACGATAAAAAACGATGCGGAAGGTAGAGTTTATAAGGAGCGAGGCAATGAGGATAAAGCTGTTCAAGACTTGTTGATAAGCTAATAGGAGTTCGTAAGCTAAGGTTTAGCAAAAAGCTATCTCCATTGTGTATAGCTTTATGCACAAGCTCAAAGCGTTGTTGATAAGTGCTAAAATCTTCTGCCTTATAATCAGTAATGCAAGGCTTTGTCCCTTGTGGTTTGGGCATTTCTTTAGGAAAGTGATAATGCTCTGTCTCAAACATCAAGTCACTCTTGGCGTCGAGTTCGTCGAGAGCTAAGCACAGTCCCTCTTGCCCTTCGTAGTCTAGCACAAAAAAGAAAGGCTTGGACTTTTGTCCAAGCTCATTCATTCGTTCAAGGCAAGCCTTAAAACTGGAAGTAGATAAAGGGTTGGACATCAGCAGAACGCATTTGAATGACCAAAACAATTAATGCCGTTACAATAAGCACCTGCATCGGGAAAGAAGCAGAACCGATATAGTTGCGGAATTTCTCTTCTGATCTCTTGCCCATAAAATGCAAGACATACCCCAAGACCATCAGCGCGAAGACAATACGATAACCATCAATAAATTGCAGTATGACCTCGGGGTGAAAACTATTCCATATCTGTCCAAGCATTTCGATAACCCGATCCATATTCTCCGCACGGAAGAAGATGAAAGTAAAGACGACAAAATGGAAGGTAATCAGACGTGGCAACCACAGTCTCCAAGAGACTTTCTTCGTTGCCTGCTCTTTAGCCCAACCAAGCTTTGCAAGCACACTTCTATAGGCTTTATGAATAGCTAATGCGACACCGTGCATTCCACCCCAAAGGATAAAGCGCAAGGCAGCGCCGTGCCAAAGACCTCCTAGAAGCATCGTAATGAAAAGGTTCACATAAGTACGGAAGCGCCCTTTTCTATTTCCTCCAAGCGGTATGTAAAGGTAATCCTTAAGCCAAGTAGAGAGCGAGATATGCCAGCGACGCCAGAACTCAGTAATGCTACTAGATTGATAGGGAGAATCAAAGTTTATATTAAAGCGGAAGCCCATCAGTAAGGCAATACCAATAGCAATATCCGAGTAACCTGAGAAATCACAATAGATTTGTAGCGAGTAGCCATAGCTTGCCATTAAGTTCTCAAAACCAGTATATAAGGTCGGCGATTCGAAGACTCTATCCACAAAGTTAAAACTGATATAATCAGAGATAATAGCCTTTTTGAAGACCCCGCTGATAATCAAAGCCAAGGCCTCCGAATAAAGCGCTTTGGTTAGTATTGGTGTCTTATAGATTTGAGGAATGAAGTCTTTCGCTCGGACGATAGGTCCTGCCACAAGCTGAGGGAAGAATGAGACATAGAAGAGGTAATCGAAATAAGACTTCAAAGGCGTTACTTGCCTGCGGTAGACATCAATGACGTAACTCATCGTCTGGAAAGTATAGAAGGAGATCCCCACAGGTAGGAGGATATTCCATCGAGACCAAGTAGTCTCTCCGCTCATCAAGCCAAGATCCTGCAAGAGCATAACGAAAGTGTCGCCTAAGAAATTGAAATACTTAAAGAAAGATAGAACACTTAGGTTGATGATAACACTCAGCATTACAAGTCTCTTTCTAAAGCTATCGTCATCACTATCGTGCATCACGCCAGCAATAAGGAAGTCACTCAGCGCGGCAAAACAAAGAAGAATAACATGCCAACCACTACTCTTATAATAGAAAAAGAGAGAGAAAGCTAAGACATAGACGATACGCAACTTAAGATGATTGCGCAGTGAGCCATAAATAGGCAAGAAAAACAAGAATAGAATAAAGAACAAACCACTAGTAAAGATAATAGGACTATCAGCGTGGTAAGTTAGTTGTTCAAGGAGCTTCTCCCAAGAGATTAAGAACATTCTTTAGTTTTTTTTAAGAGGATTGATTCTGAGGTTTAGAGTCTTCAACGAACTTGATTAGCACCTCTGCAATCGCCTTCCCGAACGTATTATAAGCTTCAGCCGAGTAATGCACGTGATCTTTGTTCATCAGCCCTTCACGTAGCCACGTCTGTGTTTGCTCCAGAGAGCCATAGCGTCCGTAGAGGTCTATAACAGCAAAATTCTTACTGCGCGCAAGATATTTAAGAGTCCTGCTTGCCTTTGCCGTCTGCCTATTGTAGCTATAATAAGTCTTGTATCGACGGCGACGAATACGTGTACGATATCTTAAGTAAGAAGCAGGAGGCGTGGTCAAAATAACTGGCAGGTTAGGGAGCTTTTCTTCCAGCATAGTAAAGAAGACCTCCATATTAAACCTCATATTTTGAGGAGAGAAACGATTAGAGTAACTATCATTTGTGCCAAGAGAGACAATCATCAAATTAGGTTCAAAGTCCACAATCTTTTGAATCTTCTCACTCGAGCTAAAGGTTACAAAGGTTGCGCCGTTAATTCCCATTGGCTCAACCTTGACCAGGTTTCCATAATGCTTCTGCAGTTCATCACGAATAGGGTCTGTACAGAAGCCCTTCTTAATGTGGCTATCTCCCAAATGCAGAATGCGAATCGGCTTCCCTTCGTCTTTACTCTTGCGCAGAGTATCAAAGACTTCTGCAAATTCATCTTTGGGTATAAAATCTTTTTTCTGCGCTTTCAGACCTTGGTTGAAACCAAAGCTAAGGAGCAAAGAAAACAAGATTACTTGCTTATATAACTTACTTATCATAATAATCTTTTTCAATAATTAGAGCATCATAAAGTCGCTTACTGATAACCGCACCGCCTTTGTGGCTGAGGTGCGTGTAGTCTTTCGCCGCCAAACCTTTCTCCGTCAAGACCTTGACACCGCCCATTTGCTGAACCGCATCAAAAGTTGACCAAAATGGCAAGCCTTTAACCTCTGCTACTCGGCGCTGTTGCTTCAAGAGTGCAAGGGTGTTTTGATGAAGCTGATGCTTAGACTTCTCATCACGGTCTGAAACGCCCAAGAGCAAGATATCCGTATCAGGGTAATACTTTTTAATCTTATTCACGACGATGGACATCTGTTTACGATAGCCTGAGTAGTCTTTTCTATTTTTGCTCACAACGTTAAGCCCATACTCTAGGACAATAAGATCATAAGGACGTAAAGAAGCAAAGGCTTTACTCAAGCCATTATCAATGCCCCCAAGCTGAATACCTGAAGCACCTCTCAGAGCAAAATTATCTAAACTAATCCCGTGCTTAGCCTCAAGCGCAAGACCAAAAACGCGTAGCGTACTTGCTCCCTCTAGAACAGATAAAGTAATGCGCTTCTGCGCTTGCCCATTATAGAGGCTGAGACTTTTCATCGCGCCACCTGTACTGCGTAGTGTTCTTGCCGTAGTCTCGCCAGCAATCTTAACACTGATTGTCGCATCTTGCCTAGAGCTATAATAAAGCGTTGCCTGCTCAAAGCAATTAGCGTCATTAGGCATTCTGTAATCTGCCCAAGCTCCATCTTCTGCCACGAACTTATGTCCTGAGAAAATCTGTCTTCCATTTCCAGAATACAAAACAGACTTATCAGACCAATCCTTAAAACGATGAATGATGGATCTTCTATAGGCAACAGCCTCTGCACTTAAGCCCATAAAACCAACGCCTAAGCCTCCGAATTGCTTTTGCAGACGCTCACGTAAAGGTGCTGTAAAAATATCCGATTCAATAAATGAGTCACCAAGGAAAGCAATGCGAAGAGGACGGTCTAGTTCATTCATATTACGTAATTGCTTATAGAAGCGTTCCAAACCGTTTGCCTCCTTGCTAAAGTCCTCTATCGCAAGAAACTTCTCAGGATCAAAGCCACGTTGCCTCATTGCCTTCGTGATTAACTTCTGACGGCGCTCTTGTGCTGTAGGAATAGGCTTGGGTGCTTCTCGAACAGGTGGTTGAGGTTTATTTTGTTTTTCCTCTTTCTTTACCATCGGAGTATCCTTTTGAACTTCCTCATCTGTAGCACGCACATCAGCAAACATATCTACGGAAGAGAACTCTGTATCTGTTGGTATTAAATAATTAAGGAAGAAAAGGGAAAGCAAGACTGCAAGCATCAGCAGGCAGAAGCGCAGAAAATAATTCGTCCCCCTATTATCATTGTGGCTCATTTTGAATCTTTGTTGTTTATTGTATTTGCTTTAATTTCTACAAAAGTAACATAATTTCTCTAGTCTTTATAGAGCAACATCTGACAATTTTTGCAATCAAAGTCAAGGCGCACCCTCTGACCTTCTCGCTCCAAGAAAAGTGGCTCTTGGTAAGGCATCTTCTTCGCGCTGTCCACACGATGGCAATAACCAATCTCATAACGCAGACAATGCTTCGTAGTCATCAACTTAGCATCTGCAACAGGTTTAAGTTCATAAGCCTCCTGAATATCCTTGTAACCTAAGCTTTGATAATGCGCCTTGGCTAAACCATTAGCGACATTCGCACGATAATCTAAAGATGCTTTGAGCGGCTCAAGCTTGCCTTTCTTTTTCTTCTTAGCAATATGCTGGCGATTGCTGAAGAAAGTCAGCAGAGCTTTATGAAGGCGCTCCGTCGCTGCTCGTCTGAGTTCGCCAAGACGTGATAGAGGAATGAAGAGTTCACGCCCAGCAAAGTCTATCTCCAACTCCGAAACCTTAAAAATGCTATCGCCAAACTTAGACAATTCCTTCTTAATACGCGCTTCATCAAAACGCTTCGCCTCTTCAATCGGTAGTTCAAGGCTCACCGTCACCTCCAAGCGAGGCAAGGCAAGAGGACGCAAATCTAGGGCAAAGCCCCACGCAGTACTGCGCAGTCTGACGCCTATCTCCCAAGTCCTTGTAGCTGTATTGCCTGCAAGCTGTCGCTCAAACTCAATATCATAATTGCGAAAAATCTGCGAACCTTTTGGCAGACTCAGAGGACGTGCTAAGGTAAACGAGCCATCTTCATTAACTCTATTGACGCGAACGCCTCCGCTCTCGCCCTCGGGCGTTATATAACATAAGCCATCGCCATTATTTAAGCTCTTGCCAAGCTTTCCTGCTAGTTGCCAAGTCTTAGCTTTGGAGCTTGTCAGCTTAGAGAGATACTCGCCTTGGCTCTTCGGCGAATGTGGGTTGATGAGCGATGCTCTGGGCACAGTCATTCCCTTGTGCTTATTTTCTAATTGGTAGTCTGTAAAGCCACGATTGAAGCTTTTAATCGGATTAGGTTCAAAGCTTATTGCGCTCTTGCCGAAGCTTGCACGTCTGTATTGCTCAGGCTTAGCCTCAATAAGCTTATCCAAGGCTTGACGGTAATAGGCAACGATATTCTTAACGTAACTAATCCCTTTCAAGCGCCCCTCTATCTTAAAAGAAGAAACGCCAGCCTCAAGCAATTCGCCTAGTATGACAGAGCGGTTAAGGTCTTTGGGCGAAAGAAGGTGTTCATCTTGACGAATGACTGCACCTTGAGCATCAACTAAGCTATACGGCAAGCGACACTGCTGAGAGCAGTTGCCTCTATTGGCAGAGCGCTCGGTAAAAGCCTGCGAGATATAGCAACGTCCACTATAACTAACGCAGAGTGCTCCGTGCACAAAAACCTCTAAAGGTTGCGTCACCACCTCACTGATTTGCCGAATCTGCTCAAGATTCAGCTCACGCGCTAAGACAATCTGCTCAAAGCCCAAGGCTTCTAACTGCTGAGCTTCGGCAGGAGTAGTGGTATCACATTGCGTACTTGCGTGGAGAGGAAGAGGCGGAAGCTTCATTCCTAGCACGCCCATATCTTGAATAATAAGCGCATCAACGCCTGTACGATAAATCTCCCAAATAAGCTTCTCGGCTTCTGCTAACTCGTGGTCGTAAAGAATTGTGTTTAGGGCAACGTAAATCTTAACGCCGTAAGCGTGAGCAAAAGCAACTAGTTCGCGGAGGTCAGCCAACGACACCCCAGCAGCAGCTCGCGCACCAAAGCGAGGCGCACCAATATAGACGGCATCAGCACCGTGAAGGATTGCTTCACGTCCTGTCGCTAAGTCTTTCGCTGGTGCTAACAGCTCTATCGCTCTTGCCTTGCTCATTTTTGATTGATTAATTTATTCTTCGCTATTTTAGAGTAAATTGCTTCCCTCTAATTCTATAGCGAATAGCTAGGAGGAGACTTACGCTTCGGTCGCTGAGCTTGTCGGAGCGTCGAAATGCCGAATAACATCTCCCTGCAAAGCTCCCCATCTAGGGAAACATCTGCAGTTCTATAGAAGAATAAGCTACAAAGAAATACATACCGTTACATAATAAAAAGAAAAAAGTCTCACAGGAGCTTGCATCATTGCTTTAATACAAGCTCCTATCGACTATAAAATAGCTTCCCCCGAACAAGGGGAAGCCTTAGTTTCTGCCTAGACTATCCTTACAGTTTCGTACCGTAAGCAAGGTCGCCAGCATCGCCCAAACCTGGGACAATATATGCCAATTCGTTCAGCTCTTCGTCAATAGCAGCAACCCAAAGGTGAATGTTCGCTTCAGGATAACGCTTCTCAAGATACTCTACCGACTCACGGCTCGCGATGATAGACACGAGGTGTACTTCCTTCGGCGTTCCCTTAGTAAGCAATGCCTTATAAGCAAGTTCCATAGAACCGCCAGTAGCAAGCATTGGATCAACAAGGATAAGCGTCTTGTCGTCTAGGCAAGGCGAAGCGATATACTCGATGAAGATGTCAAAGTTCAAGCGGTCTTTGTGCTTACGATATGCCGAAACGAAAGCGTTCTCTGCAGAGTCAAAGTAACTTAGGAAACCGTGGTGAAACGACAGCCCTGCACGGAGGATTGTCCCTAACACAACATTATCTTGAATCTCTGCACAGCTTGCTACTCCAAGAGGAGTCTGCACGTCAACCATTTTATAATCAAGGGTTTTACTGATTTCATAAGCCATAATTTCCCCTACACGTTGGACATTCTGACGAAATCGCATTGGGTCTTTTTGCTTACTTGTACAACGCATTTCTGCAACAAAACGGCTTAGAAGTGAGTTTTCCTCGATTAGATGGATTGTATTCATACGCTTTAATCTTTATTATGTAACTATATATGATACCTGAGCAAAGGTACAAAAAAAAAGGGACTTTAGAAAAAATTTTTATTTATTTCGCAAGCAAAGAATCGAAGTCTCAAGCTACCTAGTTTAGATGACAAATCGAGGCTTTTCGAAGATTTTATACCTAAAAGTTGGTAGTTCGAGAAAAATGTTTTACCTTTGCAGACATAAGAAAGAAGTAAAAGTCTTATCACTTAAACGGTTTTTTATTATTACAGCTATTATTCGCAGTAGTATTATAGATAAGCTTTTCTCTTGATTTGAATATCTTCTGAATATTGTTTGAAGATAAAAAGAGAACATATTACTTGTAGTTTTTAAGTTTGAAAGAAGGAGGGTTAGTGTCTATGTGAATAGCTGCTAACCTTCAACTTTTTTAGCACTCCCCAAAACCTCTCCTCTCCCTCCCCCTTTCCTCTTAAGCAAAGGAATTCGTTCCTCGCACTTGAGCCCCCCTCCCCTTTCTTGAGTATGGGGACAATTCCCCTCCGTGGAAGGAGTGGCAGGCGAATGCCTGACGGAGTGTGGCGACGCTTCAACAGGCTCAGCTACCGTAGGGGCAATGACCGAAAAAAAGATTTCGCTCAGACGATAAAACAAGGCTTAAGGCATACTTCAAAAAGTTTAAGGGAAAAGTCAAATGAGTTTAGCGTTAAAGTCAAAAAAGTTTTCCGCTAAACTTTCAAAAGTTTTTGGGAAAGTTTTTTAAGGGTTTAAAGCACTCTCATTAAACATCTAAGGCAAAGGCTCTTATAGCCGAAAGAAAACAAAATAAAAACGCCTTCTAATTCCAGCATTTTCTTAGACTAGAAGAAAATAATCAAAGACATAACTAAACCCAATTAACATAAACCAAACAAGAATAAATTAGCTATAAAAGAGTGTTTTATTGAATATTTATAAAATAACTATTGCTCATCCCATTTTATTTTACTAATATTGCAGGTAGATAGAATAAGTTCCCCCAATTATTAGGAGGAGTATCATTGTTTAATTATAGATTAGTTCAAATGAAAAGTCTAAGAAGAATTTTGTATTTGACGCTACTATGTACTCTATTTTTAGGGACTTTGGTAGCCCAGACGACAGTCAAAATCGTCGGAACAGTCAAAGACGTCAAAGGAGAACCAATGATTGGCGTTCAGGTCATACCTGTTGGGGCAACTCAGAAAGGTGCTTTGACCGACCTTGATGGGAAGTATGTCCTGAACAATATCCCAAGTTCTGTAGAGAAGATTACCTTCCGCTACATTGGGTATATTACTCAGACAGTTAAGATTAAAGGACGTAAGCAAATCAATGTTATTTTGAAAGAAGATAACAAGATGCTTGACCAAGTAGTCGTAACCGCTCTCGGTATTAAGCGTTCGCAAAAAGCGCTTAGCTACAATGTTCAAGAGCTGAAAGGCGACGCACTCCAAACGAACAAAGACGCAAACTTCGTTAGTTCGCTCAACGGTAAAGTTGCTGGGGTGACGATTAACCAAAGTTCGGCTGGTATTGGTTCAGCGGCTAAGGTTGTGATGCGTGGTTCTAAGTCTATTGAGAAGAGCAATAATGCGCTCTATGTCATTGACGGTGTGCCAATCTATTCAACAACAGCTAAGCAAGGCTCGGGACGCTTCAACTCTACGGGTTCGACGGAGGGGGCAGCTGATATTAACCCTGATGATATTGAGTCTATCTCGGTTCTGACAGGGGCTTCTGCAGCAGCCCTCTACGGTTCGTCAGCTGCAAATGGTGCGATTATCATCACGACTAAGAAAGGTAAGAGCGGAGCTGTGAAGCTTGGCTATGCTTATAACAGTGAGTGGGGAGAACCTCTTCGTTTGCCTGAGTTCCAAAACACTTACGGATCAGACGGTCAGCTTGAGAGCTGGGGACATAAGCGCCTTAACCCTGAGCAAGCTTACAGCGTAAAAGACTTCTTCCAGACATCACGAATGGAAAGCCACAGCGTATCTTTCAGTGGCGGTACAGAGAAGAACCAAACTTACGTTTCTCTGGCTGCGACAAATGCTAAGGGCTTAGTACCAAACAATGCTTACAATAGATATAACATTAACGTACGCAATACAACTTCTCTGCTTAATGACAAGCTTAAGCTAGATGCTTCTGTTACTTACGTTAATCAGTATCACAGAAATATGATTAACCAAGGTCAGTATATGAACCCAATGGTTTCGGCTTATCTGATGCCTCGCTCAGAAACGAATGCCTCAGCCCAAGCTTTTGAGACCTTCGATGTCAATAGAAACATCTACGTTCAGAACTGGCGCTATGGTGCAGGGCATTACACCTTGCAGAACCCTTATTGGATTGCCTACCGCAACCTAAGAGAGACAGACCGCGAACGCTATATGCTCTCTTATACAGCTAGCTACGAGATTATGAAGTGGTCAAGAGCTGATAAGTGGAATGTTTCTGCTCGTGTCCGCTATGACAATACGAATATCAAATCAACTGACAAGCGTTATGCCAGCACAGATGCCACACACGACGTAAGTGTTAATGGTTTCTACGGCGAGGTCAAAGGGAAAGACTTGCAGACTTATGCAGACATCATCTCTACATTTAATAAAGGCTTCGACATTGGCAACGATAACCGCTTGAACGTTAATGCAACGCTTGGTGCTTCTATCCAAGATTCTCGCTACGACCAAAGCTTAATTGAAGGTCCTCTTAACGTGAAGGGTATTCCTAATGTCTTTAATATCTTCAATATTGGGCAGACAGAGAATAAAACAAATCTCATTCCTTTCGGCTGGAAGGAACAGACGCAGTCAATCTTCGCTTCGGCTGAAATTGGCTTGAATTCTTACCTATACCTAACCCTTACTGGACGTAACGACTGGGCGAGTCAGCTCGCAAATTCGCCAAATTCTTCGTTCTTCTACCCATCTGTAGGGCTTTCTGCAGTGGTGACTGAGATGCTATCAAGCAAAACGAAGGCAGCGCTTCGCCCTTATCTGAACTACCTCAAGGTGCGCGCTTCTTACGCTTCTGTAGGTTCACCATTTATGAGAGGTTTGACTTCGCCTACTTATGAGCCAAATAAAGACAGTAAGACTTATAAGTCAATCACTCACTACCCTATCGGTGAGCTATTCCCTGAGCGTACGAACTCGTATGAATTTGGGATTTCGTCTCGTTGGTTTGGCGGTATCTTAACGCTAGATGGTTCGCTTTACCGCACGGTTACTAAGAGCCAAACAATGGGTGTCGGCGTTCCTCCTGCTTCTGGTTATGATAAGATTTACTTGCAGACAGGTAACGTTCAGAACCAAGGAGTTGAGTTGGCACTAGGACTTAACCTAGGTAAGCAAGACGGCTTGCACTACAGCACAAACTTCACTTTTGGCTACAACAAAAATGAAATCCTAGAACTTGCCGAAGATTACCGAAACCCAATCACAGGTCAGAAAGAATCTAAGAAATCCCTTACTTATGGCGGTCTTGGATCACTTTCTTATGAACTTAGAAAAGGTGGAACACTTGGCGATATTTACACAAATGCCGACTTCAAGCGCGACGTAAACGGCAATATCTATGTTGATGAAAACGGAGTCATCTCCACAGAGCAATTCAAGGACGGAGAAAAGAAAAAGCTTGGCTCTGTTCTCCCTAAGGCAAACTACGGTTGGTCACACGAGATTGGCTACAAAGGACTGAGCATCGGCGCTATGCTGATGGCACGTCAAGGCGGTCTCGTTGTATCAGCAACGCAAGCAGCACTTGACGATATGGGAGTTTCTCTAGCAACAGCAGAGGCTCGTGATAAGGGCTACGTTCGTATTGGTAATCAAAGCCTAGATCCTAAGCTTTACTTCCAAGCAAGAGGTAAGAACAATGGGCTTGCACAGTACTATACTTATGATGCAACGAACATTCGCCTTGCAGAGGCACACATCTCATATAAGTTGCCTCGCAAATACCTATTCAATGTGGCAGACTTAACGCTTTCACTCGTAGGACGCAACCTAGGCTTCCTATATGTCAAAGCACCATTCGATCCAGAGAGCATCAGTTCGACTGGCAACTATTCACAAGGTCTTGATTACTTTATGATGCCTAGCCAACGTACTATTGGTTTCAGTATTAAAGTTGGATTCTAAGACTAAAAGGAAATTCTTGATATGAAAAAGATATTATTATTGGTTGGTCTAACGCTATCTGTCGTTAGCTGTACCAAAAACTTCGAGGACATCAACAAGTCCACTTATGGTATTACGGACAAAGAGCTTGAACGTATTCCTAATGGGGGGGCTCAGATACAAGATGCTAGCATTTGGATCTTGCCAGACCAAGAGAACGGTTGGCAAATGGGAATGGATCTAGTTGGGATTTATTCAGGCTACTGTGCTGCGAATCATTTCATCGACGACTTCAATTCTTATACACCTCGTGCTAGTTGGAATGAGTATCCTTATTCAGATACTTATAAGCATCTCTATCCAAACTACAACCCTATTAAGGCGAAAACAAAGGGTGATATGTCTAAGCCTGAGTTTGCATTGGCGACAATCATTCGCTGTGCAATTACGCAACGCTTGACAGATATGTACGGACCTCTGCCTTACTCTAAGGTAAACGGTATAGACCTTCAAGTGCCTTACGACAGTCAGAAGGACATTTACTTCACGATTTTAGAAGAATTAAAGTCGGCTTCAGAAGCCCTTGACAAGCTCCCTGCTAACTATCGCCGTTATAAAGATTATGACGTAATCTTCTTTGGCAATATGCAGGCTTGGGCTAAATATGCACGCTCTATTATGCTCCGTATGGCTGTCCATATGGCTAAGCAAGAGCCTGCTAAGGCGAAAGAGTACGCAGAGTATGCCGTGGCGCAAGGTGTCATCACAACGAATGCTGAGAATGCTCTGAAGACGTCAAACGACAATCCTCTATTTAAGGTTTCACAAACTTGGGGAGACTCACGCGTTTCAGCAGACATTGTCTCTTATATGACGACCTTCAAAGACCCTCGACAAATGGCATACTTTACTCCTGTTGCTGCTCGTGGCAATAAGCCTTTTGGCTTCCGTAACGGTAGCCCAATAAAGGCAAAGGAAGCTTCAGAGATTATCAAATACTCTGCTCCTAACATAACGAAGACTAGTCCTATCGTTCTTTTCTCTGCAGCTGAGGCTACTTTCCTAAGAGCTGAAGGCGTGATGAATGGCTGGGACGTTGGACAAGGTAAAGATGTTAAAGCGCTTTACGAAGAGGGCGTTAAGCTTTCTTTCGAGCAATGGGGCGTTGATGAAGCTAAGCTCGCAGACTATCTAGCAAATGAGGATAAGGTCGGTGCTTTTGTTGATGAGCTAAACACAGATCTAAATGCACCAAACTTCAAGTCAGACATTACTGTAGCTTGGGACAACGCTGGTGGAGATGCAAGCAAACAGCTAAGCAAAATCATCACACAAAAGTGGATTGCGATGTTCCCTTACAACACAATTGAGGCTTGGACAGAGTGGCGTCGTACTGGTTACCCTAATATGATGTCCTCACGAAATAACAAGAGTGCAGGGGCTGTGAAGAAAATCGAACAACAGGATGGCAGAGATACCGGAGGTATGCGTCGCTTAAAGTTCGGTAAGACGGACTGGGAACAGAACACAGCTAACGTAGAGAAAGCCGTGGGTTACCTTGGTGGTGCAGATGAATATGCAACAGACCTTTGGTGGGCAAAGTAATAGAATAGCGATGCTTAAGCCTTAGCTTAAGAGCGCCAAGGCTTAAGCATTATCAACAACATTAAATAGCACAAGAAATGAAAACGAAATATCTGATTCCTTTTTTACTGCTCGGTGCTGTATCGTGCCAGACAAAGGAAGAACCTATTGAAGTAATTGCTCCGAAACCACAGCAAGAGCTGAACGTGGAAGCGCTGAAGGCCTTCAAGACTACGGCAGAGCAACGCACGCAAGTCATTGCGATGTTCTCTGATTGGGGGCAAGCGCCGTCTTACTCTAGCCTATCAGCCTTACCTGACAGCTTGGACATCGTTGTCTTGATGAACAACTATGATGAGCTGAATGAGGCACGCCAAGCAGACCTTAAGCTCGTACAAGAGCGAAAAGGGACGAAGGTTTTGCTTGAGCTTGACCTGCAGAAGCCAATTGCATCAAGCGCTAAGATGGCGAAGAAAGCTTTCAAAAAAGAAAAGCAAGCTCTTCAGGAAACGTGGGGCACAAAGCCTCCAGCTGATGCAGATATGCAGATTGAGAAGCTAAAGAAAACGGTTTTCGCTAAGCACCAAGAGGAGCTTGTCAGCAAACTCAGTCAGCAAGAGCAAGCACATATTGCCTTGCTTAAGCAGTATGGTTACAAAGGGCTTAGCCTAAAGTTGCCTTACAACTTTAACTTCCTTCCTTCTGACAAGGTAAAAGAACTTGTGAAGATTTACACCGACGTGGCAGGAAAGGGCAAAGATGCTATGCTTATCATTGAGAACCCAAAGACTGAGCTTCGCGAACTCGTAGAGATGGCAAACTTACTCGTGATGTCAAAGCCTGATGAAAACTTGATTGCAACTTTTGATAAAGAGGCTAGCGAGTGGGCAAACTCTGCTTATTGTCCATCTTTCGATAAGTTAGACCAGAAACTAGAAAAGGGGTTTGAGGACTTCACAATCCTTGGGGCGAATGGTAGTCTACCAAAAGACCTCTACCTTGCTAAGTGGACGGCAGACAATAAGAAAGGCATTGCCATCTACAACGCTGAGAAGTACTATGCTGAAATAGAGAATATCAATGGCTACGTTCTGCCATACAGCACGCTACGTCAGTACATCAATTTTGTTAATGCTCAATAAAAGATAGACTAAGAATATGAATACAAATTTCAAATATCTAACGCTCCTTGCCCTAGCAATGCTGACTTTCGGCAGTTGTCGTGATAGAGACGAGAAAGAAGGGGGCGAGCTTATTGAACAGAATGCGACCTTCTACTCTGTAGAGCAAGGCGTCAATACTCGTGCGAATTTCTACAAAGTCAATGCGACTGAACTAGAAGAGGCTGAGATGAACGAGGTAACAAAAACCTTTAAGGTAGACTTCGCTAAGCCTCTCACACAGGACAGCAAGCTGAGCTTTAGCCTCTCTGACAAAGGCGTTACTGAGTATAATAAGGTAAACGGCACGAACTATCCGATGTTGCCAAAGGAGCTGATTACGCTTCCAGAAAATGTAATCATCAAAAGTGGAGAGATTGCCTCTCCTGAGCTAAAGCTAAGTGTGCAGATTACAGACGCTATCAAGCTTAATCAGCCTTATATCTTCGTGCTAGAGCTTGGCGATATGAGCGCAAGCGGTATCCGTCTTTTCCACGACAATAAGCGCATTGTCTATACGCTTATCCGCAATGAGGAATCAACAGAGCTGAAGAAGAGTCTACAGATGACGCGAAAATTCTTCCTTCGCTCAGATAAGTTATCGGAAGTGCTCACAAAGGAATATGGCAATTCTTCATTCACACTTGAGACCCTCATCAACGTGCAGAAGTTCCGCTCGGCTGCAGATCCAGGGGAAGCACAGATTTCTACGCTCTTCGGTGTAGAGGGTAAGACGCTTTTCCGCTTTGGAGATGCTGGTATCCCTGGGAATATGCTCCAAGCTGCTGGACGTAAGATTGACTTCGTCTTCGGCACGAATAAGTGGTATCACATAGCTATCTCTTACAACAAGGATACGAAGGATATGCTTATCTACATCAATGGTAAGGAGGCTGAAAAGCAAACAGGAGTTAATGCCTCGCTCAGAGCTGATCTAAATGACCCTAATAATAACCGTGGTTGGTTTATTGGTCATAGCTGGAGCGATAACCGTGGCATCAAGGCTCGCTTTGCTGAAACCCGCATTTGGAAAGTCGTTCGTTCTGCGGGACAGATTGCAGACTCTATGTACGGCGTTAATCCAAAAGACGCTAACCTCATCGCTTATTGGCAGATGAATAAAGTTAAGGATAACGTTTATATTCCTGATGTTACTGGCAATGGCTTCGATATGAAGCTAGCAGCACAAGCTAGCAATGCACCTACGACATTGACTATTACGAATGAAGCAGAGCCAATCTCTGTTGATTAGTGCTTGTAAACAATTAAAAAGATTATGATGATGAAAAAAATAATTTTCTTATCTCTTGCTCTGGCTTCGCTATCGCTTTCGTCTTGTAAGCAAGATAGTTTAGACTTTGAGCTACCAACTCCTCCGGGGATACCTCAAGGACAGCAGGCAAAACTTTCGCTCACGAACCCTGCAGACGAGGGGGCAATACTGGCAGTACTTAACGAAGATGTTTCGACTGTAGAGCTAAAGCTAACAATCAATAAACGTCAAACAGACTATACGCCTACTGTTCTAGGGACAGAGAATCTGGCAAATTATGTCAAGGCTTATGCTCAGACGCTAGGTGTTCCAGAGCTAACCCCACTGCCTGATGATCAAATTGAAATCATAGCGCCGACGATTAAGGCTGGAGAAACCGAAGGAAAGGTTATCTTCAATCTTAAGCATTACCAAAAATTAGATTATGGGACGTACTACGCTCCTGTAGTTATCAAGGACGGACTTATAGAGGAGAGCTTCCTCATTCGTGTAGATAAAGATGGTGAATACGTTAAGCTGACAGAGGAGCATAAGAAGCCTCTGCCTCCGAACTATAATTCCTATACAGAACCGTTGAAGATGGTTGCTTACGTTGAGACGAACGACTATGACATTCGTAATATGGGGCAGTTTATCTTGAAGGATACGAAAGAGCCTATCTTCGATATGGTTGTGCTATTCGCGGCGAATATGAATTACGACCGAAAGAAGGATAAGCGTTATATCTTCTTCAACGATAAGCTCCAACCAATCATTAAGAACCCTGAGATATACATCAAACCTCTTACTGATCGTGGCATTAAGGTAATCATCGACATCTTGCCTAATCACCAAGGTGTGGGCTATCACAACTTCCAAAACTATGAAGAAGCTCTTGAGTTTGCTAAGGAAGCAAAGATGTGGACGGATAAGCTTGGCATTGATGGTTGGGATATTGATGAGGAGTATGCAGAATATAATAAACTCCCTGAGTACCCATATACAAGAGCTTCTGCTCTTTGGTATATTAAAGCGATGAAGGAAGTAATGCCTGACAAGCTTTTGACTTGCTATGATTATAATAATCCTCTAAGTGCTGGTCAAACAGATAGTGACGGTAAGACGCCTAAGGACTATCTTGACTTCATTGTCTCTGACTATTGGGTGCAAGGAGCTAACTCGCTTGGTATGTCTCCTAAAAAGTATGCCGCTTACTCTGTCGAAGCTAACCGCGTAGGTACTCACGTAGCAGAACGATCAGCTAAATACAACCTTGATTCGGGTAACGGTGGTATGATGATCTTTGCCATCAAAGGTCCAGAGATTGCAAATGGAAAGACAGCAAAAGACCTTTCTAAAGCAACGAAACTGTTCTATGGACAAGAGTGTATTTTCTCTGGGAAGTACCACAAAGGTCCTAAAGACTATGGCAACTAAGAGCCTAAGCACACAAAAAGTCTCCTAATCCGAGGCTTAAAAGTTTTCCTATAAAGTCAAGGCTAGCACCGTTGTGGTGCTAGCCTTGACACTTTTAATAAATCCCTCATTCTAAGAATAATAACAAACCTTCTAAATAAGTGCTAAAAACTTTCCCATAAACTTTTGAAAGTTTAGCGGAAAACTTTTTTGACTTTAGCGCTAAACTCATTTGACTTTTCCCTTAAACTTTTTGAAGTATGCCTTAAGCTTTGTTTTATCGTCTGAGCGAAATCTTTTTCTTGGTCATTCCCCCTACGGTCTCAGAGCCTGTCGAAGTGTCGCCTCACCCCGTCAGGCATTCGCCTGCCCCCCTCCCACAGAGGGGGGGGGAATTGTCTCAGCAACAAGCTTCTTGTGTATAAGGACGCTTCTAAAATCTATCATTATAGGACTGCCGACTTTCAGGAGATTTTTTCGTCAAAATATTTTATTTATGCTTTTGTCAAAGGAGGTCAAATTACTCACGCTGAAAGAAAAGAAGTCTTAAAAGTTGATGAAGAAGATAATATCATTTGGAGCTTTTCTTTAGCCTCATTAGGAGACACTGATTATGCTGTCGGAAAATCAGATAGAATTGCTAAAATTCTTGGAGTTACACACGGAAAGGTCTGGTTTATAACAAAGTTTGATAGGCTTGTTGCTTTAGATATAAGAAATGTTCCATTATTGAGCGTTATAATACAAAAGAGGCTGACCCTAATGGTTTAGGAGCATATAATGGAGATGTCTTTAGTCCGAGACTTCAAGGAGATTACTTTACTTTTATTGGCGAGAGAGGATATAGTCGTTTTAGATGGGCAGGCATCTATGACTATAAGGCTTGCAAGTTAGTTTGGGAAGGTGAGATTATCAGTAGAGAAGAATATGATACAACTGGCAACCATTTAATTGCTCCAGAGCCATTGTATATGGAAGGAGATAAGTTATATATCAAAGATGCTTATGATAAGCTCCATATATTTGAGCGAGTAGAAACGAACCCTTTCAAACGGCTTTTCAGACGCTAAACTATACCAAACAAAATACTGCCATTATTTCAATGTCTAATGACCGAAATAATGGCAGTATATTTAGAGAGGCTTAGAACCTTATCTTATTCGTAATAGCTAATCTCTCGCACAGTAATACTTTGTGCAATGCCACCTGCACTTTCAATCTTTTCAATCCAATTTCCTTGCTTGTCGTACTTATACTGCGAAAGCATTCTATCTGTCTGCTTACCTTTGGCATTATACATTGTCCACGCCTCTTGATTACTCTGCTTATCGTACTCACAGATGTTTTTTCCTACTAAAGCATTGTCGGCATCATACCAGCAAACTTCCATCTCATTACCCTTGCTATCATACTGAATAGTACGCCTATTCGTTAGTTTGTCAGAGGCATTGTAAGTCGCTTCTTCAAGCACTTTCCCCTCTGGATTATAGCGATAAGTCTCTCGACCATTACGACTTCCATCGGGCGCATACCAAGCCCATTCTGTCTTATTGCCTTGCTTGTCATATTTATAAGTTTCAGTTCCATTCAAAGAGCCATCAGCTTTATACCAAGACATTTTAGCTATATTTTCTGCCTCATCATACTGATAAGTCTTTTTCCACTCCAAGTCATTCTTGCCAGTATAAGCCGTTTCACTAATGAGCTTGCCCTTATCGTCATAGTCATAAACAATTTTCTTTATGAGGACATCGGCAGAAGTGTAGACCAAACTCTCAGACTTATTGCCTCTATCATCATACTTATAAATGAACTTTTCCAATAATGAACCCTCGGAATAATAATGCTTGATTTCAGTCTCATTACCTGCGCGGTCGTAGTAAGTAATAGAGTAAGCATAACCTTCACAATCTGACTGCATCTCTCCCCTAACCGTCTTGCCGAACTTATTCAAAGCTTCGTAATCGGCTATCTTAACAGACTTAACTGCCCCTTTCAAATCAGCCTTTTCTCGATCTGTTTTCTGCTTTACTTCTTTGTTTGAAAGCGAACAAGCACTCAAGCTTACAAGTGCCAGTAGCGCAACGCTCATCATTTTTATTCCTTTCATTATTTTATTTTTTTATAGTTACAGGGCAAATATACTCTTTTTTCCTATCATTCGTCATCATTTACCGAAGTATAGCTAGGGAGAAAAGCTTATCTTTGTAGCTGATGACGAAAGAATTGAAATTCAAAGCTGTAGAACTTGCAGATAGAGCACGCATACAAGCCTATACCTTGCAGGGGCAGTCGCAGATTTGCGACCTTGCCTTTGCGAATCTTTTTGCTTGGGGTAAGCGCTATGGGACGTCTTGGGGTATTCTTAATAAGGCATTAGTCATACGCTTTAATCCACAAGACCGCCCGCACCCTGCCTATCTGCTACCTATCTGTCAAGATAATGACAGCCTTCGCGCTGCGCTTGAGACGCTGAAAGGCATTTGTCAAGAAGAGGGCTATCCCCTTGTACTGATGGGCTTACCGCCGAAATGTCGCGAACATCTTGAGGAGCTTTGCCCAAAGACTTTCCATTTTCTGAACGACAGAGCAGGCTGTGACTACCTCTACCTAAGGGAAAAGCTCGCAACCCTCTCAGGAAAAAAGCTACAGAGCAAGCGCAATCACGTCAATAAATTCAAGAAACTCTACGACTATACAGAGGAGCGTATCAACAAAGCAAACGCTCACGAATGCTTAGAGCTAGCGCGTGCTTGGCTCAAAGCGAATAAAGAGCAGGCAGGAGAGAACGATGAGTTCGTGATGATTGAGCGAATGCTGATGAACTTTGAAGCGCTGGGACTGCTCGGATTACTGATTCGTGTAGAGAGGAAAGTCGTAGCTTTTAGTGTCGGTTCGCCCATCAATGAGACGACTTTCGGCGTACATATAGAGAAAGCCCTTGTCAGCTATGAGGGTGCTTTTGCAATGATTAACCAAAGCTTTGCGCGCCTTGTCCCAGAGCAGTACATCTACCTCAATAGAGAAGAAGACCTCGGACTAGAAGGTTTGCGGAAGAGTAAACTCTCCTATCGCCCTGAATTGTTGCTTGATAAGGGTGCTGCCGTCCTGCGTTACGACAAGGAAGACTAAGCTGAGCACAAAAGCTTACGCCTTCTAAGGCAAGCCCGCACCGAACTGTGCTTGCATAAATCCTGATAAAGACATATCTTTGATTAGATAATTTTATAAAAATAGTTGGTAATGAAAAGAATCATCAGCGCACTAGGGCTATGCTTAGTCCTTTCCATTCAACTGATGGCACACCCAGTTGATGCAAAAAGCGCAAAGGCTTTTGCCAAGCAGTTCATTAATGTAGATGAAGAGGATTTGCGTTCGGCGCAGTTCAATGAGCAAAAGCATCAAGATGCTTATTACATCTTTAACGCTCAGGCAGATAAAGGTTTCGTCATCGTTTCAGGCGAAGACAGGCTACCTCTGCTTGTTGGTTACGCAGACAAAGGACATCTTGATAAGAAGCATTTGCCTATTCAGCTGAAAGCCCTCTTAGCACGCTATGCAGAGCGTGTCAAGGCTGTGCGCCAAGGTCCAGAGGACAACCTCCGCAGTCAGCAGGTCTTTATGCACAAGCCCAAGGCAAAGGTCGCACCGCTCATCAAAGCTCTTTGGGGACAAGATCTGCCTTTCAATGATGATGCGCCAGAGATACACGACGGCGTGCGTGCCGTATCGGGTTGCGTTGCCACGGCGATGGCTCAGATTATGTATTACCACAAGTGGCCTAAGCAAGGTAAGGGCGCACATTCTTATACACCTAAGGCATACGGCAAGAATTTGCTTGTTGATTTCTCCGAATCTTTCTATCAATGGGATAAGATGCGTGATGAATACAAAATCAAGCGTCACCAAAAGGTTAATGGAGAGATTGAGATTATCAAAGAATACAATGAGGAAGAAGCCAAGGCTGTAGCGAAGCTTGTTTATGACCTTGGCGTATCGGTGTCAATGCAATTCAATACAGACGCTAATGGCGGTAGCAGTGCTTCGACCTATACAATGGCAAAGTCCTTGAACCGCTACTTTGACTATAGCTCGAAATACATTCATCGTGCTTACACGGCTCACAACCGCTTTATGGAAGTCATCAAAAGGGAGCTTGAAGCCCACCACCCCTTGATGCTCAGCGGAGGCGAAAGCAACATCGGACACGCGTGGGTCGTTGATGGCTATGACGAGAACGATTACCTACACTGCAACTGGGGTTGGCGAGGCATAGCCAATGGCTTCTACAGCCTAGACTTTATGGTGCCAGCAGATACAGGCATCGGCTCAGGGCTTGGACGCTATAATGATGATCAAGGTATCGTCATCGCTGTGCCAAATAAGGCTGGAGCTAATCATACGATTTCGAATATTAGAAACCTTGCTTTCAGTGATGATGGCAAACTTGCTTATACAGGTAGCACAGGCGAACGCATTGCCTATAACCTCGCTTTCAAGGCAACGAACTTTGGGAACTTTGACTTCAAAAAATTCAGAGGCTCTCTCGCTCTAGGCATTTATAAGCAGAATGGCGATTTTATAGAAGCGCAAGACATCTTTAATCAGATATTTCTAACTGCTGGGCGCTATTATCAAGAATTCACAAGGTCGCTCAGTCTCTCAAATTATAATGCAGGACATTATCAAGTGCGCTTAATTTGTAAGGAGCAAGGGCAACAAGATTGGCAGGTTATCGAGGCTGGCAATACTTTGAAGTTTGAAATCCGTAGCGGACGCTTCTACATCACAGACGATGATAATGAGCTGAAATTTAGGCACAGTCAAGCTCCTCGTGAGCTAACGACAGCTTACACCAAGTCCAAAGGAAGCACAAGCTTAGAGATTGAGAACCTCTCAAACCAAATTATTGAGGGGAAGATTAAGATGAAGCTTCACAGTCAGGCAGACTTGGGAGACCATACAATCAATCTACCTTCAGTAAAACTTTACCGCTTCTCAAAGAAAAGCATCAACATCACCTACGACCTTTCACGCCTCAGTGGGCTAAAAGCAGGCACTTATGACCTTAGCTTCGAACTTGAAGTCCTTGAAGCTGGACAGTACCGAGGCAAAACTATTGAAAACCCTTTCGGTACTTACAGCATTAAGGTGCTTGACGCTGACAATATGCCTCGGCTAAGTGTTAAGAGCCTTGAGTGTAAACAAGGAGGCGAAGAGCTTAGCTCTTATCACATCACGAAGGAAAGCATCAAGAAAGGTGCGCTTCAAATCCAAGCTGTTTTAGCTAATAAAGGAGCATTGACTTTCAAAGGGAAGCTGAACTTCAGCCTTAAGAAACTTTCGGACGGAAGCTTTACGGAGCTAGGCACAAGCAAAGAGATAGAGCTCTATGGCGGACAAGAAAGTTCGGCTAATGCCTGCTCTGTGGAGATAGACTTGAAAGAACTTGAGCTTGAAGACGGAGCTTATCAGCTCTGCATTTCGGCAGAGCATAATGGCGAAAGCTTTGACATTTGGAATACTGAGCTTAGACGTTACAACTTCCTTTGGGAGAAGGACAAAACTACAGCCCTAATAGAACAACTGACACAAAGCAAAGTAAAAATCTACCCTAACCCAGTTGCCAAAGAGCTACACATTCAGGGCGTTTACCGAGAGCTTGCCATCTACTCAATGCAAGGCGAGCGAGTGCTTTACCTTGCGCCTAAGCAAGGCGGAACGAGCCAAACTCTAGACCTTAGCTCCTTAGCAAAAGGCTTGTATATCCTACGCCTACATCAAGGAAATTCTTGGCAGAGCTTACGCCTCTATAAACGTTAAACAAGCATTAAAGCAATGTTACTCAAGAAAATAGCAATCTCTGGTCTTGGAGGGGTCGGCGGTTATTACGGCGCTTGCTTGGCTGAAGAAGCTCAGCGCGAGAGCTTAGGGCGCGAGATTTATTTCGTTGCACGGACGGCGCACGCCGAAGCCATTCGAGTTAAGGGGCTAGAAGTCTTCACGCCGACAAGGCATTATTTCGTTCAGCCTAAGGCAGTCATCGACAGCCAACAGGACTTAAAGAGCGCCAAGGCTAAGGACTTACCCACGATGGATTTAATCATCGTTGCCACGAAGAGCTATGACCTTGAGGCAAACATCAAGGAACTAAGCCCATTGATTGGAGCAAATACCATTATCCTACCCCTGCTAAACGGCGCGAATATCAGCGAACGCATTCAGGCAGTCCTCCCTCAGAATAAGGTATGGCACGGTTGCACCTACATTTCTGGACGCAAAAAAGGCAATGGACAGATTGAATTATTGGCGGAGAAAGAGCTTTTCCTTTTTGGTTCTGGGCAAGAAGTTGCCAGCGCTGAAGAGTTAGAGCTTGAAGAACTCTTGCTTCGCGCTCATATCAAAGGCGAAAACCACCGCGATATTAAGACGAGCATTTACCGAAAATTCGCGATGATTTCCTCAACTGCAACGGCGACCTCTTATTTTAATCAGACTGTAGGCGAAGTACTTAGGGAGCATAATGCCGTGATGACAAGCCTCGTTGATGAAGTCTGCACGCTTCTTGAACTGAAAGGCTTGCAGGACATTGACGAAGCGAAAGCCTTCGTCCACAAAAGGCAGAGGATAATGCCTCAGCACACAACCTCATCGATGCACGTGGACTTTCAGAATGCTTCAAGAACTGAGCTGGAAAATTTGACTGGCTATGTCGTTCGTGAAGCCGAAGCCTTAGGTTTAGAACTCCCCACCTATAAGGAAATGTACCGCGCGCTCAAGGAAGAAGCTTATCCACTTGAACACAAAGCACTAGAGGTATAAGATGATGGCAAGAGACAGGGCACAAGTACAAAGACGAAGACTAAGACTAAAAAGCTTTTGGCTATGTGGGCTTATGTTCTTTTGCTTAGCGCTACCGCGCTTGAAGGCTCAGACTGTACTTGAGACCGTTCTGCAGAAAAAGGTTTCGAGTGTGATTTCAAAGCGCGAGTTCAAACGCTTACAACGCTACCGCCCTTTGCCTCCTTTTGATGAAAGTCCTTTCTATTCTTTCCTTGACATACCCCTAGAAGAGAACAATAAGAAGCCTTCCCTACTCGGACGTATCCTATCAGATATTCTGGTAGGTCCAAGCTTTCAGCTGACGCCAAAGCTCAAGCTCAGCTTAGACGGCTTAATCTATCTGCTACCTGACTACAGCAGAAAGGAAGGCTTATGGCTCGGTTATGAGGCAATGTTCGAATATAAAATTGGCTTAGGCAAGAAACTTATTCTGCGCACAAGCAATAATTATACGACCAAGAGCCGAAACTATTACCACGAGCATAAGCTGTATTATTATTTCAATCCCGAACAAGATGGTTTGCTCTTGCTCTCAGGGGGACAGACCTCTCGCGAAACATTGCCCGAGACTAAGAGTGAAATCTACACGCAGAAGTTCATCAATCCATTGGGCACGAACAACAGCCTGCGCGACTATAAGAAGAGCTTCGTCTCGCTACGAGGGACACAGTATCTAAGTCCTAAGCTGAATGCCACGCTCTCTCTGCTATACGAAGACAGAGAGCCTTGCTTTGATCCGAACTTATCAGGGAGTAAGCTCCTGCTGGCGGAGGCAAACCTCCTCTATGACTTCGCCCCCAAAGCACCAATGCTCGCCAACTATCCGACCAGCATTCAACTACCTTACGGATTCTATAGCCTTGCCCTTGGGCTCAATATCAAACAAGCCTTCAGACCCTCTTTCCTCAAGGCAAATGTCAATGAGCAATTCAAACGCTACACGATGCTTGAGGGGACGCTACGCTCTGCGTGGGCAGACAATGTCTTTAGGCATCGCTTGGCACTCTTCGGCGGAGGCTTCTTCCGAAATGGCGAGCAAGGTCTTCTGGACAGTCGCCACTTCCGCAGTATCTCCATCGTTATGCCTGCGACCTTTGACAACGCTTGGGCAACGCTCCCAAACTATTATTTGCTAGACAAACAGTGGGGCGGCTTTTATTGGACTGGGACAAGTCAGAAATTCTTACTCACGCGCACCTTCCTAGGTACTAAGGGATTAGGCTTTGATGAGAGCTTACACCTGAAATATATTACCGACCTCAACAATCAAAACTACGCTGAATTTGGTTATTCTATAGGCTGGGATAATTTCTTCCGCTTGGGCGTTTTCCTCGGCACAGACTTCACAAGGCGGAGACCTAATTGGCAGTTTGCAGTGAACATTCCGATTACACTTCTGATGAGCCAGTGGGGCGAGCGCTACTAGTTTTCCGCTAAAATTCTATAAAGCAGTATCAAATTCTCTTATTTGATACTGCTTTTATTTTTGGCATAAACCTCTTAATTTATGATACTTAAGCAACACATTCCGAAGCGCGTCCAAATACTTCCAAAAGTTTTCCCATAAAGTCAAACGACTTTTCCCATAAACTTTTTTGAATTTAGCGCTAAACTTTCAAAAGTTTATGGGAAAACTTTTTCTCCTTCCCCAAACAACCCCATAGCCCAGTCTATATCAATTATTTACACCCACAGATTCATACTTAAGAAAAGAGCAAAAAAAGCGGAAAAGTCAGCCCTGAAATGCGCGAAAATCTTAAAAACATTTGGTTCTTGTTAGTTTTTTTTTACATTTGCGTATGAGAACTTTAACTCATAGAACTATAATTAATTACACAACAAACACAGAAAAAAAAATGAAGAAATTTAGATTTTTAGCCCTAGTGGCTACGGTATGTGCATTGGCATTCAGCTTTTCGTCTTGTGGAGGCGATGACGAACCAAAGAAAGACCCGCAAGTAGAAAATCCGACAGAAAAACCTAAAGTCATCAACTTAGATGGTAAAATGTTTAGGTCAGACCCTGTAAATGTGCAGTATGACGATCAATATGATGTGGATTATGCTATGCATGCTAACTTTACAGCTAAAGAGGTTGAGATAACTTTCGCTTCAGATGATGGTGATGGAGGAAACACTAGACATTATAACTATACTTATGAAGTGAATCCTAAGACTTTTGCAATCAAATTATCGCTTCGTAGTAATGCTACTGATAGGGAAAAAGCCTTATTACAGAAGGTTAAAGCTTTGGAGATAAATGCAGCTCTAACAAGACTTACCTACAATGGCAATGACCCTTTGAGAGCTCAAGATATGGAAGTAAATCAAATGGAAGTTACTTATTTATTGAAGCTCAAGAAATAAGCCTTTTTAAGTTTTTCAACTAAAGCAAATGAGGGCGTACCGTTTTCGGCACGCCCTCACGCTTTTATTAAGAATTTATGAGAAATTTATGCTTATTTCTTTACGTAGTCTTCCCACTTAACGTTGCGCATATCGCCACTCTTCTGAATTTCTTGATGGAAAGCAAAAGCAGCTTCCAAGCATTGTGGTGTTTGTCCTTGAGGCGTTAGCTCAAGATACTGACGCAATAGCTCTCTGTAGTCAGGGTGCACACAGTTGTTGATAATCTCTTCAGCACGCTGACGTGGGCTCTTAGCTCTAAGGTCTGCCACACCATATTCCGTGATGATTACCTTCACTGAGTGCTCACTGTGGTCGAGGTGCGACACCATTGGTACGAAAGCACTAATCTTACCGTCCTTAGCCGTTGATGGCGTTGTGAAGATTGAGATATAACCGCTACGTGTAAAGTCTCCAGAACCGCCGATACCGTTCATCATACGCGTACCATTAACGTGCGTAGAGTTGATGTTACCGAAGATGTCAGCCTCAAGCGCTGTATTAATTGTAATGACCCCTAAGCGACGCACAATCTCTGGATTGTTTGAATACTCTTGAGGACGAAGCAAAATGCGTTCCTTAAAGAATTCCAAATCATCATAGACAACGTCAAGAGCCTCAGGGCTAAGAGAAAGCGAGCAACCACTCGCGAAATGCACTTTCCCCTTCTTCATTAGGCTAATTACAGAGTCTTGAATCACCTCTGTATAAACATCAAATACAGGGATATTTGGGTCATCTCCAAGAGCCGCAAGCACTGCATTAGCCACGTTACCTACTCCACTTTGGAAAGGTAAGAAGCTCTCTGGCAAACGTCCTGCCTGCATCTCGCCAACGAGGAACTTAGCCACATTAGCACCAATCGCCTTCGTCACATCGTCAAGAGGCGTAAACTTCTTCTCATCAACAGGCGCATCTGTACGCACAACCCCCACAATCTTAGCTGGATCAACCTTAATATGATCCTCTCCAATGCGATCATCTACATTATAGATGTCGAGCGCTTTACGATGTGGAGGATCAAGAGGTTCTGCAATATCGTGCATTCCTCGGATTTCTTTTGGGTGCTGACAGTTAAGCTCTACGATAATCTTATCTGCAAGACGACAAATTGTTGGCAAAATACCTACTGCCGTTGTAGGAACGATTTCGCCATTTTCAGTTACGTCAGCTGCTTCAACGATTACAACGTCCACTTTCCCTAAGAAGCCATAACGCAATTCTTGGGCAATTGTTGAGAGGTGCATATCATAATAAGGAGCTGTACCAGTGTTGATTGCAGAGCGCAAATCCTTATTTGTCTGGTAAGGCGTACGGAATTTAATCGCATCGGCTTTTGCCAAAGCTCCATCAAGATGAGGTCCTGTACTTGCCCCCGTAAACATACCGATTTTGAATGGACGACCAGCCTTATGCTCTTCTATTGCACGCTGTGCGATAGCCTCAGGCACAACCTTCGGACAACCTGCAGGTGTAAAGCCACTAAAACCGACATTATCGTCGTGCTGCACCAAAAGTGCAGCTTCTTCTGCTGAAATAAATTTCAAAGCCATTATTTACTTACTTTATAGTTTGTGTACCAAATGATTTGCCTCAAAAGTACGCATTTTTTCGGGAAGTAAGGCAATATATAAAGAAAAATTTCTTTTATTTTGGAGGTTATTCTAAAATAAGCCTCTAAAAGGAGGCTTAGACAATAGCAAATAGAAGCAAAAAAAGAAGCGGAAGCTTAGGAGAAAACTTCCTGAAATTAAAGGATTTGGATAAGGATATTAATCTTCAAGCGTGAAGAAAGAGAAGTTCACAGAGCCATAGCTTCTATGCTGGGCAAAGTGAGGGTGCTCGGAGAAATCATAGGTCGCTGGGTGCTCCAAAACAAAGAGCCCATCAGCTCTGAGCAATTTATTCTCGGATAGAATAAGGTCAGGCAAGGTGTCCAAGCCTTCAATTTGATAAGGCGGATCAGCAAAAATAAAGTCAAAGCCTTCGCTGGGGAATTTCTTAGACTTAAGCAACTTGAAGACGTCGGCCTGCATCACTTTGTGCTTCTCGCCCTCTTTTAGCTCGCGGCTTATCTGATGAATGAAACGACTATGCTCGCGCCTCTTCTCTACCGAAATAAGACTTCTGCAGTTACGCGAGAGTAATTCGACCGAGATACTACCTGTCCCTGCAAATAGATCTAGGCAATCCGTGCCGTCAAGCTCAATAAGGTTGTTCAGTACGTTAAAGAGATTTTCCTTAGCAAAGTCCGTCGTCGGTCTTGCGTTGAAGCTCTTAGGTACGTCGAAACGGCGACGCTTATACTTCCCTCCTACGATGCGCATACTTAGTCTTCCTCTTTTTTATAATTATGAATACGCTCTACGAGGTTCTGATCCAAGCGCTCAGTAGCTTCCGCCAAGAGACTCTTAATCGTTTCGCTCTCAGACTTACTGCTGACGATTGTAAGCTCATCTTCCTCAAGGTCAAGACCCAGCTCGCTCACAAGCATAAAGAGATAATACATCAGTTCTCCCTCAATAGCTTGAGCGTTTTGCTGTTCAACGATGGGATAGGTATTATAGAACTGCAAAGCACCCTTCTCTAAGAGCCAGCAATCTAAAGCACCGTAGCGCAAGCTTAAGCTTAGACTTCGCGAAGCTTTTTGGCGCGTCTTCAGTTGGCTTTCGGCAAGGGACGGAAGTATGTAAGGCGCAACTTCTAAACGGATATGCGTGCGCTGGAGAAAAGTCAGCAAAGCTTTCGGCAAATAAAAAAGCAAGCTTTTGCCCTCATTGGCAAGCTCCTCTCGGAGTGTCGTTAGCTCTTCATCGTGATTGACGTAGGTCTGCCAGAGCTCATCAAAATGCTCTTGATAAAGCTCATTCGGGATAATCAAACCTTGCACGGCTTCGTAATAGAGCTTAACGCGATGAAAAGGCAAAGCAAGGAAGCTGTGCGTGAAGAACAAATCACTCACACGCTCAGACCAAGCCTTAGGACTTGTGTCAAGAGAGAGGAAGCCTTCCTGCTCTGCTCCGTCAAAGTCTTTGCCTTCGTAAACAATAAAAGTAAGTCCACTCGACGATGGTCGAATGGACATACTCATATTCTCGGCTTGTTCGACCTTGAGCTTTGTTAAGTCAATCTCCGAACGAAGCATAAATTATTCCCAGTTACCTGTTTCCTTGATTTCTTCAAGCGAACCAATCTTCAGACCAGCATAACCTTTACCTTTACGACGCTCTTTCAGAAGAGAGATTTCGTCCTTAAGTAAGTTTTCATCTTGGTCAGCAAGATATGCAGAGCAAGGAACTTTCGCTTCGAAAACAGAGCGTTGAACAGTATCAGTTCCCATAATTTGCTCAATATAAGCCGTATCAATTAAGATTTGACTAGCTGTAGTCTTACCGAAAGCTGGTACAGTGAAAACTTCGTCAAGTTTTGTTTCTCCAAGCAATGTGCTTGCAGGACGCCAAGTCGTATCACGAACAAGTAAGCCCTTAGCAATAATCTCTTCTACAGAAAGACCTTTACCCTTGGCATAAAGTTTATTACCCTTATAAGCTAACTCATTCTCAGACTGTCCCTTTTCACGCATATCAGAGGTGTATTCTCCTTCAGACTTGATTGAATAAACGCTATCTTGAGCCAAGAAATTCTTCAAGTCTCCAAGCGTTGCGAAGTGACCATAACGCTCTTCATAAGCTTTCTGATACTCTACAACCTTTTTAAGCTTTGCCTGCAGTACGTGTTCGCGCTTTGTTTGTGTCTTATCAAACTCAAGTGGACCTGATATACCCTTATAAGTAAGATATATCAAAGTTCCTACTACGATAGCCAACAAAAGGGCTACTACTGATCTCATTCCTTTGTTCATTAGTTAATCTTTATTATAATTATTAGTTTTCTATCTAAACTTTATATTGCTATATTTGTGCGACTTGTTGGTGTGCATTCAATATAAATTTACTCCAAAAATAGGTAATTTTCTTGAAATTCACTAACTTCACAAATACAAATATACAATAAATATATGCTATCTAATTCTATAATCGAAAAATTTTTGGCAAAAATGCCCTATTCTCCCACGAATATCCAGCATTTTGCCCTTGAGCAATGCTCGGAATATCTGCTCGAAGACAATCCCTATGCAGTCTTTTTGCTCAAAGGTTACGCTGGAACGGGGAAGACCTTCCTGCTGCAAGCAATCACTTCGGCAGTAGAAGAGATGGGGCTAAAAGTAGAATTAATGGCAAGCACTGGACGAGCAGCCAAGCATCTTGCTCAGCAGACAGGGCGCGTAGCTACGACCATTCACCGACGCATCTACCGCGCCAAAGACAGCCACGCCCTTGATGGAACGTATCAGCTGACTACGCGCGCCAAAGAGCCAACGCTCTTTATCGTTGATGAGGCTTCGATGATTTCGGGGCAATCACACGAGCCAACGCCTTTTGGCTCAGGTGATCTTTTGGAGGATTTATTAGCTTATGTTTGGGAGTCAGAGCAATGTAAGCTCATTATGGTTGGAGACCTTGCCCAACTTCCACCCGTGGGGCAAGAGCTGAGCGACGCACTCAACAGCCAAGTTCTCGCTGAACGCTATGGGCTTCAAGTCTATGAAGCCGAACTAGATGAGATCGTGCGTCAAGGCTCTGAGTCTAATATCCTGACGCAAGCGACCTATCTCCGCGAACTGCTGAGCAAAACAAAAGATTATGAACTAGGTGAAGCCGTAGACCTTAAATTCAAGATAGAAAAAGGTACAGACGTCAGCCTCGTCAGTGGCGTTGATTTAATTGATTGCATTGATTCGGCTTATCGCAACTATGGACGCGAGAACTGCCTCGTCGTAAGCCCTTCGAACAAAAGAGCCTTAACCTTCAACCAAGGAATCCGTGCGCAGGTCTTTGACTACGAAGAGCGTATCGTCCGAGGCGAAAACCTCATCGTAGCACGCAACAATTACTACTATGCCAAGCGAAGAGACAAATCTGACTTCATCGCCAACGGAGAAGCCTTGGAAGTTGTGCGCATACATCATCATATTCACAAGTATGATTTGGACTTTGCTGACGCGACAATCTACCTACCAGACCGCGACAAAGAGCTTGAAGTTCGCCTCTTGCTGACGAGCTTAGACGACGAAAAGGCGCAACGCAGTTACAACGACCGTAAAAAGCTCTACGATACCCTCCGTGCTGAATACGGAGAAACACTCTCAGGGCGTAGACTCAAGCAAGCCATCGCGAAAGATCCTTACTGGGGGGCTTTGGAAGTCAAGTATGCCTATGCAGTGACGGCACACAAGGCGCAGGGCGGACAGTGGGCTTGTGTCTTCATTGACTTTGGGCTGGTTGGCACTTATCTGCCTATTGACAAGCAAATGCTTCGCTGGCTCTACACCGCTGTTACGCGTGCCACGCAGAAGCTTTACCTCATCAACGTTCCGCAGAAGCTTCTTGACGAAAGCGATTAAAACGCATCAATTCCCCTTCTGAACTTCATAAAATTCACGTGGCGTGCCGAGGTGTTCAAGAAGGAAGCTCACTTGAGAAGGCAAGAGGTTACGCACACGAGGGCGGTAACCACGCTCCACTAAACCCGAATAGAGAAAAGGATCGTCGCGCAATAATTTTCGGAAACAGCGAGAGGCATAGACAGCGCTCAGCTTAGGGAAATAGAGGCAAGCGAGTTCTTTCATTGAATAAACGCGAAACTCTTCTAATGCCATAGGAGGAAATACCTGAGCCTCAGGCTCAAGGTTCAATGTTTTGTTCTTCATAATCGTCTGAAATAAATACAATAAATAATAAAATATACCTGACCGATGGCTCATTGAGCCTTGGTCGTAATGCAAAGAAAATGCTTATTTCCGACCTGCGCAAGCCTCGTTTTTATTAAATTTTTTAGCTAAAATATATAAGTCCTTTAGCTTTGGCGACTTGTTCTTTTATGAAAATCTTTATATCTTTACAAGAGGAAGAACTACACACTGTAGTGTGGTATATTAAGGACATTCAAAACAAAATAAGATTATGGCAAATTCAAGTGGAAAATTTACGCTTGGGCTACTCCTAGGAGCAGCTGCAGGTGTGGCGGCAACTTATTTCTCTGACAAGGACAAGCGCGAACGCTTCTCTGAAGACTTCTCTGAAGGAGTAGATCGTGCGAAGGACTCTTTACAAGAAAACTACGAAGTAGCAAAAGCACGCTACGAAAAAGCACGCAAGCGTCTGATGAAAGAAACGGAAGATCTTCTTGAAGAAGCTGATGAGCTACAGGAAGAGCTTCGTGACGAAATCAGAGAAGAAGTCAAAGAGCTTCGCGAAGAAATCAACGAATAGTTAGAGCTAACTTTTCAATCACTAATTTAGTAAGACAATACTGCCTCTATCTATTATTTAATAGGTAGCAGGCATTATTGTGTTCGTACTTACGCCATATTAAACTTAATCATTATGTCTGAACAATCTCTCGGCGATAAGAAGATACAAAGCATCAAAGATAACATCATCTATCTTCTGCGCTATCGCCTAAACGACCTAATCGGCACAAGCGGAGCGAATAGCTCCAAGCTCATTGCCAGTATCATTTGGCAAACGCTCTCTTTCGTCGTTTGCTTCTTTATATTTCTTGTCATCAACATTTTACTCGGGGTCTATCTTGCGGACTTCTGGGAGGGTTCTCTCCTTGCAGGCTTCGGCTGTGTGCTTGCGGGTTATACCTTCCTCTTAATTCTCTTGATTCTCTTTAGGAAACCACTAGAGAATGCCATTCGTCAGAAAATTTCTGCACGTGTCATCGCCGTTAAGGAGCAAGTCAATGAAAAGCTCAACGCTGTGCCTGAGATGAGCGTCAGCTCTGCACCGAAGGAGCAGTTCAGAGACATCGAGCCTGCGCTCAAACCGCACGAAGCTCTTCTTAAGAGCAACGAGCAAAACCGCCGTGAGGCTGAAGCAGCACAGGCACGTCTGAAAGAAGACTTGGTTTATGCCAAGGATAATTACAAGAAAATTGCCTTCACGATTGCTACGGATAGGGTCGAGAAAAACGTACCAATGGGGCATTACATCGCCTCTCTAATGCACTTTATCGAACCTTCAGAACACAGATCTAAGGCAAAAGACAAGCCCTCCGTTTGGTCAAGAATGCTCCCTAAAAAGCTGAAAGATCCGAAAGTTGATGAGCAGCGCACAAACGTAGTGCGTAAGATTCGCCCTTATATGCCTTACCTCTCTCTGCTGTGGAAGGTTGCAGGTCCTGTCCTCTCGACAGTTGCAATCTCTAAGAGCCAAAGCTTACTCCTGCGTAAGCTCTTGAGAAAGAAAAAGAGATAAGGGGACGTTAAGCGACTTCTAACAAGAAGATAAAAAGGCTTGGCGATAAACTCGTGTGAGTTTATCGCCAAGCCTTTTTATTCACTTAATGCACTTGCCCTAAAGAGCCTATTAAGTAGAAGGTAAGATTAGCCAAGCAAGAGCGGAATTGCCTCTAAGAGACTTGCCATATCAGGGAAAACGAGGTCTGCTCCTTCCTTCCACAAAATACTGTCTGCCAGAGGTCCTGTATTAACAGCAATAGTAAAGCAATTCGCTGAAGAGGCTGAACGCACACCCTTAGGCGCATTCTCAATCACAATGGTCTCACAAGCTTGTAGCCCTCCTTTTTGCATTCCCATTAGATAAGGCTCAGGATTAGGCTTACCAATCTTAACGTCCAGTCCCGTCACGATGCGGTCTTGGCTGAAGGCATTGGGATAAGCCTCGTTCAGCCTACCAAGGAGCGAGCTTTGCGATGACCCTGTTACGATAACTCGCGTTAGACAAGCCAAAGCCTCTACAACCTTCGGTGCATTAGGAATAACCGAACCATCATTATACTTGACAAAAAGCTCCGTCTTACGAGCATAAACAGCTTTCTGCTCGTCCTTCGTCGCCTCTCGTGCAAAAGCTCTTTGATAGAGCAGATTAATGGAATAAACGCCCGTCTGCCCTTCAAACATATAACAGTCTTCTTCGTTCATCGTCAGACTAAATTCCTTTGCAGCCTCCTGCCACGAACGGCTATGCGCTGGCATTGAATTATACAGCACGCCGTCCATATCGAAGCACACGCCTCGGAAGTTAACCTTTTCTATCTGATGCCTTTCGGCAAAGCGCTTAAGCGCCTGCTTAATATCCTCTTCTTTCATTCTTAATCTCTAATTCGTCTATCCTAGTACTTCTGCATTGATAGTTGTTTCGCCAATCATTTTAGTCTTTTGCCTAGGTGCTAATAATTCCCCTTTGTCATTAAGGTTTTGTGAGAAACCATTCCTCCCTTGCTAGTTGCTTGTCAGAAGCCTCTCCCCTTCATTTTGAAGGGGTGGATTGCGAAACGAAGTGAGCAAGACGGGGTAGTTTCGTGTAAAATGCTTTTTATCGTTATTTGCTGACAAGACTACCCCGTCATTTCGGTCGCTATACTCCCTCAATGCCACCCCTTCAAAATGAAGGGGAGAGGCTTCGCTCATTACAAAAATAACTACTGTTCAAAGCTCTGCCAAGGGAGGAATTGACTTCTACTCAAAGGGCTCATAAGAAAGGGCTTATATCTAGACAATTGCCTAAAAAAATAGAGAGCTATACTTTTAGGGTATAGCTCTCCATATTTCTAGTCGTGATGACTATTTCTTTTTACCTTGATTAGCTACAGCGTCCATAAGCTTTTTGATTTCTTCTGGGTCGCCCAAGAAGTAATCCTTAACAAGGTTAAGCTCATCGTCGAACTCAAACACATAAGGAACAGCTGTTGGCAAGTTCAAAGAAACGATATCCTTATCGCTGATACCCTTCAAGACCTTGATGATACCACGAAGGCTGTTACCGTGAGCAGCTACAAGAACGTCATCGTGCTCCATTAGCGTTGGCAAGATGTTGTTCTGCCAGTAAGGAAGCGTACGCTCTACGCAGTGGCAAAGAGCTTCTGTAGATGGCACGTAAGCTGGCACAACCTTTGCATAACGTGGGTCAGCAAATGCGCTACGCTCGTCACCCTTTTCGATTGGAGCAGGAGGAACGTCATAGCTACGACGCCAAATCAATACTTGCTCGTCGCCATACTTCTCAGCTGTCTCAGCCTTGTTAAGTCCTTGAAGCATACCATAGTGCTTCTCGTTCAAGCGCCAGCTCTTCTCTACAGGAATCCAATCCAAGTCCATACAATCAAGGATTTGGTTAAGCGTCTTAATCGCACGCTTTAGGTAAGATGTATAAGCCTTACCAAACTTAAATCCTTCTTTCTTAAGCAATTCCCCTGCTTTCTTAGCTTCTTCTACGCCTTTTTCTGATAGGTCTACGTTTGTCCAACCAGTAAAGCGATTTTCTTTATTCCATACACTTTCGCCGTGACGGATAAGTACAATTCTCTTCATATCTGTTTTTTGTTAAATAAATTACTATTACAAAGATAGGGATTTTTCTTAAAACTTAAAAAGCCCAAAGAACTTCATCAATCCTCTAATAATGGGAGATACTTAGCATAGCCCTCTGCCTGCATCTTTTCTTTGGGTATAAAACGCAAAGCAGCGCTATTGATACAGTACCTTAGACCGCCTTTTTCCCTTGGTCCATCATTAAAAACGTGTCCCAAGTGAGCATTCCCTCGCTTACTGCGCACCTCTATGCGCCTCATATTATGCGAGTTGTCCTCCAGATCTAGCAGAAGCTTTTCGTCAATAGGCTTCGAGAAGCTCGGCCAACCGCAACCCGAATCAAACTTATCTGTAGAGATAAACAAGGCTTCCCCTGTCGTAATATCCACGTAAATCCCCGCTCGTTTCTCGTCCCAATAGTCATTACTAAAGGCAGGCTCTGTGGCATTCTTCTGCGTAACGGCATATTGAATAGGCGTCAGTTTATCCTGTAGCTCCTCATCGCTAAGCATCACAATCGGCTCATCTTCAAAGCTTTTCTGTGCCGTTTCAGCATTAGCTTCCTTGGCATATTTGAAGAGCTCAAGCGAGATATGGCAGTAACCTGAAGGGTTTTTATCTAAATAATCTTGATGATAATCTTCGGCAGGATAAAAAGACTTAATCGTCTCGCACTCAACAGCCAAAGCTTTGTCATAAGCCTGAGCCAAACGCCCTAATGAAGCTTTGATAATAGGCTCATCAGCCTTGTCTTGATAATAAACGCCTGTTCGGTATTGAGAGCCACGGTCATTGCCCTGTTTATTGAGGCTCGTCGGGTCTATCGTCTTATAGAATAAGTCCAAAAGCTTTGCAAGGCTAATTACCTTGGGATTATAAACGACCTTAACCACCTCTGCAAAGCCTGTCTCATCGGTGCAAATCTCCTCATAGGTCGGATTTTGGGTCTTACCATTGGCGTAGCCCACTTCTGTCTCAAGAACACCACGCACCTGCTTGAAGAAATGCTCTGTTCCCCAAAAACAGCCCCCTGCAAAATAAATTTCTTTCTTGTCTAATGTCATTTTCTTTCTTTTTTTCTGTGCTTTAAGCGAAGTTAGGCTCAGCACCAGCACTGCCCCTAACAGCATTATAATCGTTTTCTTCATCATCTTAGTATACTTCAGTCTTAGTGCTTTCAATAAAAAAGCCGAATAATCTCAAAGATATGACCAATAAATCAGGTAGACAAAATCCCCAACCCCTCCGAAAAGTTTTCCCAAAAACGCACAGCTCAAGAATAACTGTTAAACAACTATATACTAACATTTTAAGGAGAATATCGTAAAAGACAAAAAAACTTTCCCATAAACTTCTAAAAGTTTAGCGGAAAACTAAAAAAAGTTTAAGGGAAAAGTCAAATGACTTTTCCCTTAAACTTTTTGAATGATGAGCTAAGACTTAATCTAGCTTTCCCTAAGGCGAATTTTACTCATCAAGTAGAAACTCAAACTTAGCAGGGAAAATGCGCAGAGGATCGCCCCAAAGCGCAAGCGAACTAAGCATCGCATTAAGCCGAGCTTTTACTTTCTTGTGAAAGATTTCTTTGCCATTGACCTTAACAATAACAGCTTTGCCCCAAGCAATCCTGTCAAGATACAAGCCGATTTTTCCTGTAACGCCCTTATTCTTCAAGTCTATGTCATAAGTATTGCCGACTTTCTGAACATCAATTTTTAGTTCGCCCTTGTGATGCTTCAAGCCTCGGAAATCTAAATAGTAAACCCCTTGGCTATAATTTACTTCATCATAGTCAGGCGTCATATTGTGATAAGTGTAGGTTAAATGCTCTGGGTAAGTGCGACGCTCCGCCTTCAAGAGGCGAGGCACTAAGGGAAAATAATCAACACCGTGTCCTCGCCCTTTCTGAATGTTGATTTCGTGTACAAAGTCTTTCGGCGAAAGCTTTTGCAAGCTATCCAAAGCGCCCTGCCATTTCTTCGCAAATTTATTTCGCCCAAAGCCCCTATCTAATTCGCCCACTTCCATTTGGAAAGAGACATTACGCAAGTTCTCTGCATAATGATAGGGTTC
>PDWI01001062.1_pt1 | contig 44683 bp, 49 predicted proteins | sample 1430891 | NCBI WGS metagenome assembly PDWI01 (sample SAMN01162508, study PRJNA174530) | Oral metagenome, whole genome shotgun sequencing project. | biome: Marine environment; feature: Marine mammal; material: Swab sample of the gingival sulcus; isolation source: swab sample of gingival sulcus...
GTTTTATCATCAAACTTTTTACCCTTATAGAGATTTGCCCAGTTTTTTGCTGTGTTTTCTGCTGTAAAATCTACCTCTCCTGCTTTAAAAGCTTCTATGATAACACTTTTATCTTTATAGTAGTCGTATCTTATTGTTTTAAAATTATTTTGCCCTTTATTTACATTTAAATCTTTTGCCCAGTAGTTGTCATCTAGCTCATAGGTGATGTATTTTCCAAATTTAAAATCTTTTATCTTATATGCACCGCTTCCTACAGGCACTATGGAGTCTGATTTTAAAAAGTTTTTATTTTTCCAAAAATGCTTTGGAAGTATGGCAAGTTGCCCTACTATGAGCGGAAGCTCTTTGTTGTTTTTTCTTTTAAAATTAAACTTTATTTTGTATTTGTCTATGATTTGTGCATTTTTTATGTCAGAATAGTAGCGTTTATATATAGGAGAGCCATCTTTTAAGAGCAAATCAAAGCTAAACTTTACATCTTCGCTTGTGATTTCAACGCCGTCGCTAAATCTAGCTTTTTTGTTGATATTAAAAATCACCCAGTCTTCGCCAAGTTCCACACTTTTTGCCACAAGAGGGTAAGAGACCGAGCTTTCATCTAAGCTGTCACTCATTAAAGTATCATATATCAACCCTATTCCAGTAGCAGGTGTGCCTTTTAGCGTAAAAGCATTTAGGCTATCAAAAGTTCCTTGGGCAGCTGATTTTAATTCACCTCTTTTTGGTGCATTTGGATTTACATAGTCAAAGTATTTAAAATTTTTTTGGTATTTTGGCTGTGAATTTATACTTAGATAAAACTGCTCCCCAGCGTACAATGCGGAGCTTAAAAGCATGGCTAGGAGAAATTTTGTTTTCATTTTTTTAAACCTTTTTTTGGACTTAGCTCAGTATATAGCACATCTTTTGCGCTAAATATCTCATCTGCAATGCTTTTGATGACTTTACTGTCTATGCCTTTTAGATATCCTTTTAACATCTTTGCTGTGATGATTTTTTGATTAAACTTATAAGATGATTTTAAAGCATTCATGTAAAATGAATTGTACTCCTTGCCTTCATCAAGGGCTATTTTTAGTTTTTTAATGCTAGCGTCTATATAACTTTGCTTAACACCATTTTCTTGTATATCTTTTAGGACTTTTTTTGCATAATCTAAAAGCTCTTTTTTTCTTTTAGGCTCGCATGAGAAGTGGATGGTAGCAGTTAGTTTGTTTCTCATTCTGTTTAGATTTGTCAAAAAGCTTATGCCGTAAACCCCTGATTTTTCTTCTCTTATATACTCTCTAAGTTTTGTATTTACCACATCTTCAAATACCCTTAGTTTAGAAGAGTACTTAGTAGAAAATTTTTTATCTATTTTGTAAGTTAGTGAGATATTTGATATGTTTTCATTGTTTAACTTTCGTATAAACTCTTGTTTTCCTTTTAAATGCTCTTTTTTTCTAATCTTATAGGTTTCATTGTTTTCCCTACTTGGAAGATTTGCAAGATAAAGCTTTGCGTACTTTTCAAAATCTTTTTTTGAAATATCGCCTATGACAAAAAAAGTAAAATTGTTAAAATCGCTAAATCTCTCTTTGTAGATACGTAAAATATCTTTTTTATTGAGCTTATCCACATCGCTTAACTCAAAAGGCGTGTAGCGTTTGTTGTTTTTATAGTAAAACTTTTTAAGCTCTTTTCTAAACAGAGTAGATGGAGTTCTTTTTTCATCTCTAAAAGCCTCTTTTAGCTGTACTTTTGTATTGTATAAAACATTGTCATCTAATTTATATTCGTGAGCAAAAAGATACATGATTTCAAGAAGGTATTTGAAATTTTTTGTAGTTGTGCTTCCGTGAAAACCTTCATAATATGTATTTATATATGGGTATAGTTCGAAAATAGTTCCTGAGTATATTTTTGTTATGTCAAAATAGTTATAATCCCCAAACCCTGAACCATCTATCATCGAGGGAGCTTTGCTTACATTTGCTAGCTCATCTATCTCATAAAGTGAGCTTCCGCCCTTTGAAAATGAGTCAAAAATGATAGCATTTTTTTCATAATCATTAAACTTATATACTAGTTTAACACCATTTTCTAAGGTATATTCGTAAAAATCATATTCTTTATTGTAACTTGTTTTAAGTATCTTTTTAGGTTCAAGCTTTGGTAAAATCTTCTTTGGTAAAATCTTCTCTTTTTTTAGTTTTTTACTAAAAGATTTAGCATTTTTAAACATTTTTTTAAGTTCATCTAAACGCACTTTGTAGTCATCATCCACTGTGACATCCACAATCTTTGAGTTTAGATTTACTATGTTTTTATATGCTTCATTGACCTCTTTTAGGGTTATTTCATCGGTAAGCTTCATGGATATTTTTATATTTTTTTCATCGTCAAGTATGGGGTCATTGTTTGAGACGATATAGGTGTAAGCGGAGGCAAATTGGGGTGAAGTTGTGTTGTTTATATTTTTTAGAGATGTTTTAAAGCCTGCTTGCATATTTTTTTTCATAAGCTTAAGTTCTTTTGATGTAAAACCGTTTTTTTCTAGGCTGTACATGAGTGTTAAAATCTGCTTAAAGGCTTTTATCTCATCTTTAAAGCTTGCATTGAAGTTGTATTGAGTAAGATTATCTCCGATTAAAGCACCATAAGCATTTACTCCTCTAGCGGATGGATTTTTTTGCAAAGACAGCTCGTTGGCTTTTTCGTTAAATAGCCCCAAAGCCATCTGCTTTGTTAACTGCTCTTTTAGTGCTATTTTTGTTGTTATTTTTTTATATGGTTCAAAAAATGTAATGCTTAGGACTTTTGAGTCCATCTCTTTATCTTTAAAAACCTTTATCTCTCCCTCATTTGTCAGCTCAAATGCTCTTGAGTAAGTTTTTTTCTTATTTGTATTTTTAAGGGAAGCAAAACTTTTTTTTATGAGTTTTTCAACTTTTTTCTCATCGAAGTCCCCCACTGCTACAAATGTCATAAATCTTGGCTGATACCAAGTGTCATAAAAATCTTTTACTCTTTTTAAAGGTATATTTTTTATAACCTCTTCTTTGCCTATGGGAAATCTTTTTGTAAATCTACTATCTTTTGCAAAGGTTTCATAGTATTTTTTATATACTCTGTATCCGACTGTATTTGAGGCTCTTCTCTCTTCTTCAACTACTCCACGTTCTTTATCTAGCTCCTCTTTTGTAAAGTTTATACCCCCTGCCCAATCAGAAAATATAAGCATAGCCTTGTCTAAGTTGTTGTTTTTAAGAGGTATTTCGAGTTTATAGATGGTTTGTGCAGGTCCCGTGCTTGCATTTAGGTGTGAGCCAAAGTTCACACCAAGACTTTCCAAAAAGCTTACAAGTGAGTTTTTTTTGAAGTGTTTTGTGCCGTTAAATGCCAAGTGCTCAACCAAGTGGGCAACCCCTTGCTGGTCGTCACCTTCTTCTAATGAGCCAACTTTTACAACAAGTCTTAAAGACGCCATATTTTTTGGCTTATCGTTTTTTTGTATGATGTATTTTAGTCCATTTTTTAGCTCACCTTGCACAGATGAAGTATCAAGAGGCAGTTGTACTTCTGCGTTTAAAAAGATACTCATAGCAAATAACAATGCAATTTTTTTCATCAAAATCCTTTTTATATAAATACTATATTTTATATGATTTTTGTAAATGAATGTTTAAAATCTATCCCCAAAAGCGATTTTTATAGCCATTTATGCTTATATATTCTACTTTTTTACTGCTTTTTTGGCATAAAAGTTTTACAAACTCTTCGCTTTGCTCATCGATGCCAAAGATAAAACCCCTGAGATTTCCAAGCATAACAAAAAATCTATCTTCGGTTTTTACTATGTTTTTTATGCTTTCATATTTTGTATTTAGGGTTGAGTTTTGAGTGGTTGTGTATAAAAACTCATCTTTTGCCTCATGGCTTACTTGGGCATAATCCATGCTCTCGCTATAAAGCATTTTAGCATATTTTACAAGCTCTTTTTTAACACAATGTCTTTGATAACTTGCAATTAAAAATGAAACTAAAACAATGGCTGGAATACAAATGCCAAAATACCACAAAATATCCTTAAGACAAAAACACTCTGTCTTTATCATATAGATTCCACCTGCGATGAAAAAAAAAGAGATAAATTCAACAAAAAATAGCTTTTTAAACCTCCATTGCCCTAACATTTTTCTCGATAAAAAGTTTAAATCTATAAAATCTTGCTCCGTTGTTGTATAGTTAAATCTCATCTAAATTTCCTATGGTTTGATATTTGTGTTTTTATTATAACATATAACATTTTAGTCTTGTTGTAAATTTCTCCATCTACTCTATGCATTATTATTTAAATTTTTAATATTTATTTTTACCCACCTTCGTATTGGTAGTCTTTTTCTTCATTGTAGATTTTTTGAATATTCATGTAAAAATTCCCACAATTATCAATCTTTTTTTTCTCTTTTTTTGTACTTAAAATATAATTACCCATATAAAATCTGTATATTTTAGCTTATAGTAGATAAAAACCTAGAGTAGATGGAGAAAAAATATCTGCTTTAAATGTGGATATATAGCCCTATTTTGCATATATATAATAAAATTTTAAGCTTTATATCTATTTGTTACCAATTGTCTCTTTTTGCAAATTTATTTTACCCACCTTGCGGGTGGGCATACATATCTTTCATTTCCTCATACCAATAATTGATAGGATTATAACAATTTCCACAATTATCAATTTTTTCATTTCTTTTTATAAATTTTTCTTCATATTTTTTCTTCCATTCATCGGCTAAATCATATTCTAATCCATCATCAATATAAATTCCACCTAACAAAGTAAATGTAAAATCTTTTCCTAAAACAAAACTACACTCAGTATATACTCTTCTAACATAATCACTTCCTGATAAAATTGGCTTTTTAAACCCTGCTCTATTTTTGTTTATAACAATATCTTCTTTTTTTAGTTTAACCATCTTAAAGTCAAGATTGCTTTTATCGCTTGGTATCCAGCCTCTTTCATGTTGTTTTTGTTCTTTTTTTAAAACTTCAAACCAGTTAAAATTGTTTATATAATCGCTCTTATAATATTCTAGATTGCTAAAATCATGGTTAATACAATCTTCATTTTCTTCGCAACTATAAGTTGAAAGTTTCATTCTAAGTTTATATTTTTTTTCCATATAGTCAAGAATACCTCTTTTGTATCTCTCCTCTCTTGATAATATTTTGTTTTCTTTAAGACAATATCCTTGTTGATATTTTATGAAATCAATAGGACTAACAACTCTAAAACCATCTTCAAAGGTATAATCAGGAACATTTGTACTAAATACAGCCAAAAAGGCTAATGCTCCTAAAAATAAACTCAATTCCACTATGCGTTTAAATGTATTTTGAAACAAATACAAAAACCCAATGGTGCTTAAGACTATGCAAGTGTAAATAAATGTCAGCTTATATATGATTAAACTAGAGAAAAAATCTATGATACTAAGCAGTAAAAATCAGTATGCAAGAGATAGTGTATGGGATGATTATTTTTATAACTTGTTTCATTTGTTTTTATCCTTTATCTCTTTATTTACTAATCTTTGATATCTATTTTCTTTTGTTATATTTAACTCATTTTTCAAGATATTTCTTTCTGTATATCAATCATGTTGCACCAACTCTTTCCAATCTTTTGAGACTCCTGACATATAAATGCCACAAAAGTTCCAAAGCAACTGCCTAGCAAATTCTGCCCTCATATTATCTTCATATATTTTAAAACAATATTAGCATCTTTGCAAAGTTTTAAGATAAATTTTTCGCTATCTTTATTTAGAGGGAATATATAAACATCATCACTGTTTTTCAATATAAAGATATTATCTTCGGTTTTAACTATATCTTTTATGTCCTTAAAATTAATTCTCTCATTTTTATTTTTTGATATCATATGAAGCGATGTGGTTTTTAATTCATAAGTAAACTCAATATTATTATATTCTTGGTTAAACAATCTTCTAGCTCTTGCTTTACAGATTACCTTATCTCGCCATGTATACATAAGTGCATAGAGCGGACTTACTGATATAAAAAGCAAGTGAAGCTTTATAGTGGATATTAAATGTATTTCATCATAATCAAAAAAACAATATGGAACATAAAGTAATACGCTAGAAGCTATTGTAAATTTTACATAAGCTTTGAAGCTTAAAATACCATCATGCTTTTTTTTAAAAATAAAATAATTTTCAAGATCGTACTGTGAGAGTTTACAATTAAGCTTCATCTTGTCTTCAAATTCTAGTTTCATGTTTAATGTTTTACATAAAATTATATAAATTCTTCGCTTTTTTCATTTTTTTAAATACAAAAGATTTCATGATCGCCAGTGAAACTAAAAGCATTACTAAGGTTATGGTGGCTATATATTTGTAGGTAAAAGCATTAATAGTAATACTAAATTTTACATAATAAATCGCAAAAAATACGATGAAAAGTAAGATAAATTCACAAAAAATGCTTTTATAGATTTCCATTACCCCATTCTCTTTTGTAAGAAGAAGTTAAGATTGATCATATCCTCTTTGTTTACCACATACTTTAGCTTCATCTTATAAATTTCATTCCATCTTCACTTACTTCAATCGCCTTTTTTTCTATTAAGCTTGTTAATGCTCTTTTGTATGCCTTTTTACTTAAGCCAAAGGTGTTTTTTATCTCTTGTGGGTCTGATTTGTAATTGTACGGAAGTTTGTAGTCGTTTTGCCTTAAGGCTTTGAGTACTTTTTGTTCAGCATCGTCTTCGTTTGAACCTATTTTTTGCAAGCTTACGTCTATTTTTAAATCTTTTCGTATTTGTTTGATGTAGCCTACTTTTTTATCTCCTATATTAACTGACTCAAAGATTTCATTGTTATAAAGCATGGCTTCGTGTTTGTTTTCAACTATGACCTTAAAGCCTAAAGGGGTTTTAGCTACCACAAAGAGTTTGACTTTGTCGTTTTTTTTGTAAAATGGTCGTTTGTGAGATAAAAACTTACCAAACTTTTCTACACCTATAAGCCTATCACTTTGGAGGTCTTTTACGACTTTTATGACCTTTTTATCGCCCACTTTAAAAGATGACTTTTGATATTTTTTAGGTACAAAAAGATGTTTTGTAAGTCCTATGTCTAAAAATGCTCCAAAATTTACCACATCAACAACTTCTAAGTAGGCAAATTCATCTAGCATCGCATAGGGCATGAGAGTTGTTGCAGTAAGCCTGTCTTCGCTGTCGTGATAGACAAAAACTTCTATCTCATCGCCTATTTGGTTTTTGATATTTTTATAGGCATTTGGAAGCAGTACCTCTTGCTCATCTTTTGCACTAAGGTAGTAGCCTTGGGGCTCTTCGCGTGTTATTTTAAGCTTATTTAGCTTTCCTACTTCTATATTTGCATCCATCTAATGAAAACTCTCCACTAAGTTGCCAACTAGCAAATTCCATCCATCTACTAGTACAAAAATGAGCAGTTTAAAGGGCAGTGATATCATAACAGGGGGCAACATCATCATACCCATACTCATCAAAACTGAACTCACAACCATATCTATAACCAAAAAAGGAAGATAGAGTAAAAAACCTATCTCAAAAGCAGTCTTAAGCTCGCTTATCATAAAAGCAGGCATAGCCACAGTTAGTGGCACGTCTTCCATATTTTGTGGATTGTCTAGCTTTCTTATGCGAAAAAATAGAGCTAAATCTTTTTCTCTTGTATTTCGTATCATAAATTTTTTAAGAGGTTGTACTCCTTGCTCAAAGGCTTGTTTATAACCTATCTTCTCTTCCATATAGGGCTTTACACCAGCGTCATAGCACTGTTTTGCAACTGGTTCCATGATGAAAAAAGTTAAAATAAGTGCCAATCCTATGATGACAGTAGATGGAGGAGTTTGTTGAGTTCCCATGGCTTGTTTCATAAAAGAAAACACTATAACAAGTCTTAAAAAACTAGTGGTCATAAATATAAGCGATGGAGCTATGGTTAGAAGGGTTAAGACTATAAGCACATTTAGGCTGTTTACAAGCTGTTCAGGGCTGTCAGGTGTGCTTAGGGTTAGATTTACTGTTGGAACAGTAACAGTTGGTTCTGCTCCAAAAGAAGCAGTCAGGAGTAAAAAAAGTAGTATTATCTTTTTCACTTACTAGCCATATCTAAAATAGTTTTTTTCTCTTTTGAGTTCTCTTTGGTTTTAGCTGAGTAAAAGTGTAGCTCAACTCGTCTATTTCTAGCTCTTCCCTCTTCTGTCTCATTTGAGGCTATTGGGTCAAAATTTGCCCTTCCTGAGGCTATTATGCGTTTTGGGTCAACTTTTGCTTTTATAAGCTCTCTTGCTACGCCTACGCCTCTAGCGGTAGATAAGTCCCAATTGTCAGTATAAGCACTTTTTTTATCGGGCATTTGATTGTCCGTAAAGCCCACCACATCAAGCCTTGTGGTTTTTGGCATTTTCTTTACTATAAGCGCTATTCGTCTTAAAAACAGTAGCGCGTCTTCGTTTTCTATGCTAGCTGAGCTAGGTTTAAAAAGAAGCGATGCTGGAAGTTGGATGATAAAACCATCTTGGCTCTCTTCTAGTGTTGCTTGTGGATTTCCTGAGCTTTGCATTATCTCATTTATCTCTTGCATAGCAGCTTGAAGCTTTTCGATGCTTCTAGTTTTTGAGCCTGCAGAGTTGCTATCTTTTTCTATGGGGTTATCTTGTTGTTGTTTTTCACGGCTGATTTCTGTTTTACTTCCACCCTCTAGTACACTTAAAGCACCTGCAAGTGAGCCAAGAGCGTCTTCAACCTTTCTAGCATCCATGCTAGACATGGACAGCAAAAGTACGAAAAAACATAAAAGCAAACTCATCAAGTCGCCAAATGCTGCAAGCCATTGGGGCAGACATTTAGGACATTCGCTTGGGTCTATCTTTTTAGCCATATCAGCTCTTAACTATCAAATTGACTTACTCTCTCTTTTGGAGGTAAGAAAGATAAAAGTTTTGCCTCAAGAGTTCTAGGGTTGTCTCCTGCCTGTATAGCCATGATGCCTTCAAGTATCAAGGTTTTAGCTAAAACTTCGTCGCCGTCTCTAATGCCTAAAATATTTGCTATAGGAGCACCTATGATATTTCCTATCATAGCTCCATACATAGTAGTAAGTAAGGCAACTGCCATAGAAGGTCCAATAGCAGATGGGTCAGCCATATTTAAAAGCATGGCAACAAGACCTATAAGAGTACCTATCATACCCATAGCACCTGCAAAACCTGCCATTTGTTCAAATATACTAGCGTTTTGTTTGTGTCTGGAGCTAGTTTGTTCCATCTCCACCACAAGTAAGTCTCTTATGGTATCTGGCTCGTTTCCATCCACTGCCATAGAGAGACCTTTTTTTAAAAACTCATTTGGTTCATTGTTTGCATCATTTTCTAAGGCAAGTATGCCATCGCGTCTAGCCTTTGTGGAGTAATCCACCATTTTTTTGATAAGATCAGACAGATTTTCTTGTGGAGGCTTTATGGCAATCATAAAAAACTTTGCAAGATTTTTCATCTGCTCCATTTTGAAGCCAACTAGTAAAACTCCAGTTGTACCTCCAAAAACTATCAATATCGATGGAATATCGATATAGGGACCAACGCCCACACCCATAGCCATAGCTCCAACAAGCAGTGCTAAGGTTAATACAAGACCAACAACGGTTGCTAAATCCATATAAATATGCCCCTTTTTAGAACAAATGTAAGTATTTTAGTAATTTTTGGGTTAAAATTTGATAAAATACCCACAATTTAAAGGAGAAACATGAAAATTTCTATAGTCATTTTGGCTGCAGGCTTTGGAACAAGGATGAAATCAAAACTGCCAAAAGTTCTACACAAGATTAGCGGACAGCCTATACTTCATCATATCATCGAAAATGCGCAAAAGCTAAGCGATGACATACACACCATAGTGTATCATGAGCATGAAATGGTTAAAAAAAGCGTAGAGAAAAATTTTAAAAATATAAACTTTCATATTCAAGATGTAAAAAACTACTCAGGCACTGGCGGTGCTTTGATGGGTGTAGATGTAAAGTATGATAAAGTGTTGGTGCTTTGTGGGGATATGCCCTTGGTTACAAATGAGGATATTAGTCCTTTTTTAAGCACAAACGCAGATGTGGTTTTAAGTACATTCAAAGCAAAAGACCCAACAGGCTATGGTAGGATAATCGAAGAAAACGGACAAGTAAAAGCCATAGTTGAACAAAAAGACGCTAGTGAAGAAGAGTTGCAAATAGATACAGTAAATGCTGGAGTTTATCTTTTCAATAAAGAGTTTTTAGTCTCTTCATTGTCAAAGCTAGATTGTCAAAACGCTCAAAATGAATACTATCTAACAGATTTAATAAAAATAGCAAATAATGAGAGCAAAAGCGTAAAATCAGTACTAGTTGATGAGCAAAATTTTATGGGTATAAACTCAAAATATCAACTCTGTATCGCAGAGGAGATTATGCAAGATAGGATTAAAAAAGAGTTTTTAGAAGCTGGGGTTATCATGAGATTGCCTAAAAGCATATATATAGACTCAAGAGTTAAGATAGAAGGCGAGTGTGTGATAGAAAATGGTGTTAGCATAGAGGGAGCTTGCCATATAAAAGATAGCGCCATAAGGGCAAACTCTGTTATAGAAGATAGTTCAATAGAAAGCTCAAGCATAGGGCCTATGGCAAGAGTTAGACCACAAAGCGAGATAAAAAATACCCACATAGGCAATTTTGTTGAAGTTAAAAAGTCGATTTTAAATGGGGTAAAAGCTGGGCATTTAAGCTATCTTGGAGATAGTTTTATAGATGAGGGAACAAATGTGGGTTGTGGAGTGATAACTTGCAATTATGATGGTATTAAAAAACATAAAACCATCATAGGTAAAAATGTTTTTTTAGGAAGTGATACTCAGCTAATCGCACCGGTTAAGATAGAAGATGATGTTATGATAGCAGCAGGTACGACTGTGACAAAAGATGTGCCTAAAGGCTCTTTGGCTATCAACAGAGCACCACTTAAGATAATAAAAGATTTTTATTATAGATTCTTTGGGTAGATGAAAAAGCCTTAAAGCGAAGCGGTTAGCGTAACAAAGTGGAGCATTTCTTTAGTGTTGGTTCTTAGATGGGGCTTTCTCGATACCCTGCGGGGTCTCGTTCCATTGGTTGCTCCACCGTTAAAGAACGTAAAATAGGAGTTAATATGTTAAAAGGTAAAAATATACTACTATGTGTAAGTGGAAGTATAGCCATATATAAAAGTCTTGAGCTTATAAGGCTTTATACAAAAGCAGGAGCAAAAGTAAGGGTTTTGCTAAGCGAAGAGGCGAAGAAATTTATCACACCGCTTACCTTTGAAACCCTAAGCGTACAAAGGGTTTTAAGCTTAGATAGTGAAAGTTGGGTCAATAAGTACAATCATATAAAAATAACAAAAAATGCAGACATAGTAGTTTTAGCTCCAGCCACAGCAAATACCATAAATAAAATCAGCTCAGGCATAGCAGACAATCTCCTTACTCAAACTCTCTTAGCAAACACAAAACCTCTTCTTATAGCTCCCGCTATGAATACAAATATGTACAAACATTTTGCCACAAAAAAAAGCTTAAAAAATCTTAAAAAACATCACCATCTACTCTTGCCCGTAAAAAAAGAATTGGCTTGCTTAGATAAGGGAGTTGGAGCATTGGCTGATGTGGAAGAGATTTTTTTACAAACTTGTAAAATACTCTTAAAAGATAAATCTTGGAGCGGTAAAAAAGTACTCATCACAGGTGGAGGCACAAAAGAGAAGATAGACGATGTGAGATATATAGGCAACTTTTCAAGTGGATTGATGGCAAAAAATCTAGCCCTTGCCTTGTATCTTAAGGGTGCAAATGTTACTCTTTTATCAAGTGGTGAGACTAAAGGACTGCCTTGCAAAATCAAAAATTTTCAAAGTTCCAAAGAGTTAGCAAAAAAAACAAAAAAATATCTTAAGAAAAATGAATATCTGTTTATGACAGCAGCCGTTAGTGACTATACCATAAAGCCTAAAAAAGGCAAACTAAAGAAAAAAAATATAGGCAAAAAATGGAAGCTAGTACTAAAGCAAAACAAAGATATTTTAAAATCTTTAGATAAAAAAGGCAAAAAGATTGTGGCATTTAAGGCGGAATTTGATGAAAAAAATGCCTTTAAAAATGCAAAAAATGCTTTAAAACAAAAGGGAGTAGATGGAGTGTGCTTAAATGTGCTTGGAAAAGATTTTAGTTTCGGCTCTTCAAACTCTCGCATAAGTTTTATAAGTAAAAAAAGGGTGAAAAATTTTTCTTTAAATTCCAAGTTCAATATAGCTTTAAAGATAGCAAAAGAGTCTAGAAAGTTGTAAGTTTGGCTAGTATTTCACGATTTGCAAATGATTTTTTTACTATAAAGTTTAACTCTGCCCTACCCGTTAGCATAGAGGTTTTAAGCAAGGTATCGCTAAATAGATACGAACTTAGTGTGGGTAGACAAGTTATGAAAACAAAAAGCTTAGCACCACTTAACATAGGGGCTAGGTATTGGGGCAATTTCTCAAAAAACAAAGAGGGCATGCTTTGCATAAGTGATTTAAAGCTAAAGCCCAAAGTTTTACAAGATGAGTTAAATTTTTTTGAGTTAAATTCATGGGATACGGTTGAGCAAATATGCACAAATGGTACTAGTTTTTTAAAAAATTGGATACTTGATATGCTTGCACAAACTCAAAATAAGCAAGATTTTTTAACCTTAACATCCATGCTTTTGGCTCTAAATGATGGCATAGTTCATCTACCTTTTAAGATAAATAATAGACCTTTTTTGATTCAATACAAAACTTTAAATAAAAATTTGCTACACTTTTATCTTGCGTATGACACCATGGGTGCCATAAAAGGAGAAATTGGAAGCGAGATTAGGATGAAAGTTTTATACAAAAAGAGTGCAAATTTGTTTGTAAATAAAAAATATGAAGATAAAGATATAAATATAAACATAGCAGATGAGTTAGCTCCTTTATGGCGAGGAGTTGGAGGGATTTTAGATGAAGAAGGCTAATAGCTTAAATCATCTTGCTATCATCATGGATGGAAACGGCAGATGGGCAAAAGAGAGAGGAAAAGCTCGTGTTAAAGGTCATGAGATGGGGGCTAAAAATGTTAAAACCATCACAGAATTTGTAGCAAAAACCGAAGTTAAATACCTAACCCTTTATGCTTTTAGTACAGAAAATTGGCAAAGACCAAAAAGCGAAGTTGAGGCTTTGATGAAGCTTTTAGGGCAATATTTAAAAAGCCAAAAAGAAGAGTTTTTAAAAAATGACATAAGGTTTGAAACCATAGGAGATGAGAGTGCTTTTAGTAAGCCCTTAAGAGAGCAGATACAAAGCTTAAAGGAAGCCACAAAAAACTGCAAGTCCCTAACTCAGGTTTTAGCACTAAACTATGGGGCAAAAGATGAGCTAAGAAGGGCTGCACAAAAGATAAGTAAAAGTGGGCTTGAATTTGATGAGAAAAATATAAAAAATGCCCTTGATATAGGTGTTGATGTGGACTTACTCATTCGCACTGGAGGAGACCATCGTTTGTCAAACTTTTTACTATGGCAAAGTGCTTATGCTGAACTTTTTTTCAGCCCTACTTTGTGGCCAGATTTTAGTACAGAAGAGCTAGAGAAGATAATGCAAGAATATAAAACAATAGAGAGGAGATTTGGTAAAGTATGATAGTATTTTATTTAGTTTTTGGAATGGTTATAGGTTCGTTTTTAAACGTTGTGATATTAAGGCTTCCTGAGGGTAAAAACGTAGCCTACCCCTCTTCTCACTGCTACTCGTGCGAAAAACCTTTAAAATGGTATCATAATATACCAGTTTTTTCTTGGGTTTTTTTAAGTGGCAAGTGTGCGTATTGTAAAACAAAGATAAGCTACCAATACCCACTTGTGGAATTGTTTTGCGGAGTGTTGTTTGCCCTTTGTTTTCTAAAACATGGAGATTTTTACCACTCAATGTTAAATGGTCTAATCTTTTCTTGCCTTTTAGCTTTAGCACTAATAGACCTTAGATATAAAGCCGTACCTGACGCTCTTAGTTTGCCAACCATGATACTAGCTTTTTTCGTTCATCCATTTAGCTTTACTGTGCCTTATGGTTTGATGTTTGCTGGTGGTTTTGCCTTGCTTAGAATGCTAGTTTCATTTGTTCTTAAAAAAGAAGCCATGGGAGAAGCAGACATCATCATAGCAGTCATCATAGGAGTTATGTTAGGAAGTCCACTTGGGCTTGTTGCCATATATATCGGCGCTGTTATATCTTTGCCAGCTTTTATGATAGTTAAAAAGAAGGGATTTGAGCTTCCTTTTATACCATTTTTACTAGCAGGACTTTTGATAACTTATCTTTTTGATGCCCAGTTTTTAGCTCTTATCAAGGAGTATTATGGCTAGTGTAAGCAGGTATCTGCTGTATCATTTTACCACAAATTTTCTCTCATTATTTGGAACTTTGTGGTTGATTATATCCATAACATTTTTTATAAAGATATCTAAGATTACCTCCATAGTAGAGGTAAGTTTTGCCGAACTAGGAAAGCTTTATTTTTTTATACTTCCTGAGATACTGCTTTATACAGTTCCTTTTTCATTTTTCATAAGCCTAGCTCTTAGTCTCTTTAGGCTTTCAAAGGAAAATGAAACTATAGTGCTTTTTACTCTTGGCTTTAGACCATCAAAAATAGCTTGGTTTTTTGGTATATTTGCCTTTTTGCTAAGTGTTTTACTGCTTATTAACTCTTTGGTTTTTATACCCCTTTCTGACCAGCTAAATAAAAATTTTATTGACTATAAAAAAAGTGAAGCAAAGCTTAATATAAAGCCGGGAGAATCGGGGCAAAAGTTTTCTGATTGGATTGTTTTTGTTAATAATTCTAAAGAAGTAGATGGAGTTACAAATTATAAAGATATTGTGCTTTATAGAAGTGAGGATAAACAAAAACAGCAAAAGCTCATACTCTCAAATGACGCTGAGTTAAAAAATGAAAATGGCTCTTTAGCTCTGTATCTAAACGATGGTTTTGCCTATGATGTTAAAGATAAAATCACTCGCCAAACTAAATATTCTAAAATGATAATACGAACTTCAAATAACGATGAGATAACAACTGTGGGCTCCATAGTTGAGTATTGGAAAAAGATAAAAACAAGTCATAAAAGAGCTAAAAACTTCGCCTTATATGTTCTTGTATCCCTCTTTCCGCTTTGTACTTATCTTTTTGCCATAAGTTTTGGTATAGTTACATATAGATATCAAAGAAATGAAATATATGGCTATATTTTTGGGGTGATATTTACCTATTTTATAATGCTTACAAGTTTTTCTAGGTTTTACCCTATAGCTTCTGTATTTGTAATATTTGCCTTGTTTTTTATAATGTCAGCAAAATACTTTCACAAAAAAATACTTAGTTTTTATTGATGAGAGTGCTTGTACGTCTAAGCTACGATGGTAGTAAATTTCAAGGTTTTCAAAGACAAAAACATACAAATAGCACAGTAGCGAATACCCTAGAAGAAGTTTTAAAAAAGCTTGGCATAAACTCATGTGTGATTGCTAGTGGGAGAACAGATAAGGGTGTTCATGCTTCAAATCAAGCCTTACATATAGACTTGCCAAACCATTGGCGAAATCTTGAAAATCTCAAAAGGGTTTTAAACCATCATCTAAACCCAACTATTTTTATAAAAAAAATAACAAGGGTAAAAGATGATTTTCATTCAAGATTTTGGGCAAAAAAAAGAGAATATAGATATATCTTTCACCATGGGCAATTTAGTCCATTTTTGGCTTCTTATGTGGCTTTTTACCCTGATTTTGAGTTAGAAAGATTAAATGAAATCTTAGCCTTATTTAAAGGAAGGCATAATTTTGAATATTTCAAAAAAAATGGAAGTGACACAAAAGATTTTAAAAGACAAATCTTTAAAATTAAAGCTATAAAACATAAAGATAAAACCATTATATCCATACAAGCTGATGGCTTTTTACGCTCTCAAATACGTATGATTTTAGCTATAACCATAAAGGCATACGAAGAAAAGATTACAAAAAATCAAATCAAAGAGCAGTTGGCAAAACAAAAAATCTACTCTCAAGAGCTTTTTAGCCCAAATGGACTATATCTTCATCGTATATTTTACGATAAAGATATATATTTATAGTTTTTTCATCCTAACTTTTACGTCTTTTGGCTTTGCATGATATGGCGAAGATGTGACTAAAAAGTCCACTCCACTTTTTGCAAAATCTTCTACATTTTTTTCTGTTATGCCCCCAGTTGCACTTATGCGTAAGCCTGGATAGCTCTTTTTTAACTCCACGCATCTTTTAAGCTCATCTATGCTCATTTTTTCACATTGAAGTATATCGACACCTAGCTTAGCAAAATACAAGGCCCCATCATATCCATCTACTTCTATGGCAATCTTTTTTTCATCAAATTTTCTTTTTAGCTTCAAAATCTTCTCTTCAGTCTCCTCTTTGGAGTCCATAAACTCTAAGTGTTGAGCGAAGATTAAAATACTATCATAAAGCCCTAGCCTATGTATAACCCCTCCTCCATCTACTACAGCTTTAACCATAAGCTTTTTAGCACTTGGCATGTTTTTTCTTGTGGTTGCTATGTTGATATGTTCGTTGTGTTTTCTAGCTCTTTGTACTAAGTCATGGGTGTAGCTTGCTATGCCACTTGAGTACTCTAAGATATTTTGACAGACCTTCCATATACTGTGTAGCTCTTTTGCATAACCTGTGGCTTTTAGTATGATTTGCCCTGCTTTTAACTGTTGTGAATTTTTTGCAAAAAGTTCATAGTTTAGGTTTTGATTTTGCAGTATTTTCTCAACCTCGCCAAGTCCGCTTAAAATCATGTCATATCTTGCCTCAAAACTAATGATACCTTTTTTATGACCTATCTCAAGACCATAAGTAGTAAGGTCGATTAGTCCTAAATCTTCTTTTACATAATCCATCTTTATCCTTGTATATTTGGTGCAAATGCCTTTGTGCTAACTCGTATATTTTGCCCTACTTTTAGCCCATCTGCTTCTTTTTTAGTGATGACCACTTCGGCTATTTGTTGTCCTATGCCTACAATTGCCACATAAAGCACATCTACTTTTTTTATATCCAACAGTTTAGCCTCAAAGGAGAACTTTTGGCTCCCTTGGGTTTTTAAAAGCACATCTTTTGCCATACCATCTTTTATGATTTTGCCTTGATTTAGCACTAAAACCCTATTTGAAAGCTTATAAATCTCACTTAAATCGTGACTAACCATCACAGTGGTTGTCTTAAATTTTTGGTGCAAGCTTAGTATCTCATCTTGCAATCTTTCCCTTAAACTTGGGTCAAGAGCGGAAAGGGGCTCATCTAAAAGTAGTATCTTTGGCTCATTCATCAAAGCCCTACAAAGACTTACCCTTTGTTTTTGACCACCACTTAAAGAGTTTGGCATGCGGTTTTTTAGTTCATAAATATTTGTTAATTCTAAAAGATAATCGCACAATTCATAATCTTTTTTTACATATAAAAGATTTTGCTTAACACTCATATTTGGAAAAAGAGCATAGTCTTGAAATACAAAGCCGATTTTGCGTTTTTGGGGGCTTAGGAAGGTGTTTTCATCTTGCCAAACCTCTCCATCTACTCTTATATACCCACTTGCATTTTCTAGCCCTGCTAAAACTCTAAGCAAAGTTGTTTTACCGCCCCCACTTTGTCCACTAAGCGCTATAAAACTACCCTTTTTAAGTTCTAAATCAACCCTTAGTTGCATAGTGCCATTTATGCCGTGCAAATCTTTTTTTATATCTATTTTTATCATTTTATATCTTTTTTTGATTTGTAAAAATATACGCTAAACAATACTACAAAGCTTACAAATAACATAATGCCACTGTAAATATGGGCACTTTTATAGTCCATAATCTCTACAAATTCATATATGGCAACTGAGGCTACCTTTGTTTGCCCAGGTACACTTCCTCCAACCATCAAAACAACGCCAAATTCCCCTATCGTGTGGGCAAATGTTATGATAAGGGCTACTAGGATAGATGGCTTTATGTTTGGCAAGGCAACCTTTAAAATAGTCGTTAACTTGCTTTTTCCAGATATCAAACTAGCTTCAAGCATGTTTTTATTTAAACTCTCAAATCCACTTTGCAAAGGTTGAGCCATAAATGGCAAAGAGTATATACAGCTTGCTATCACGATGCCTGTGAAAGAAAAAACAAGCTTTTGGTCAAATATATCTTCGTAAAAACTTCCCAAAAAGGAGTTTTGAGAAAAGGAGATGAGCAGATAAAAGCCTATAACTGATGGTGGTAAAACAAGGGGTAAGGATATGATAGATTCTAAAATGGGCTTTAGTCTGTGTTTACTCTCGCTTAGCCACCAAGCTAAAGGAACACAGATGATAAAGAGTATAAATGTTGTGGTAAAGGCTAATTTTAGCGATATTAAAAATGGAGTAAAACTCAATCTAAAACCCTCACTATCGAGATATCACTTGCCTTTATCATAGCATAAACTTCATCATCTTTTGCTAGTTTTAACATATCTGATGACCTTCTTGTTATAAGCGCTTCAAACTCCACTCCTTTTGAGAGTTCCAGTAAAAGACAGGTGCAAAGCTTGCCATTATCTATGCTTTTTACTGTTGCTTTAAAAACATTGCTGTGACTAGTTTGTACGTATTCTTTACTTACCGCAGTTTGTGTGGCTTTTACATTTAGTTGTACATTAGCGCCTATCTTTATATCTTCGCTTAACTCTAAGCTCATCATAACCAAGGTTTGAGAGTTAAAGTCAAAAGTTACAATGTGTAAGTTTTCACAATTTTGTATATCTGTTATCTTTGCTTTTATCAAGGTAGTAAGTATCCGTATCTTTTAAAAATCTCTTTAGCCTTGGGGCTTAAAATAAAGTCATAAAATGCCTTTGCCTCTTTGTTGTCTTTTGCGGTTTTAAGTAAAATTATGCCTTGGTCTATGGGCGTGTATAGCGTTTTATCCACACTTTCCCAATGTATGCCTTTTTTGTATTGTTTCATTTTAGGGCTATAAAGGCTCGATTCTGCCACAAAACCTATGTCAGTAGCACTTAGAGCATAAGAGACACTTTGTGAGATGGTTTGAGCGTAAACGAGTTTGCTTTGCATGTTTTCATATAGTTTTAGATTTTTCATAGCCTCTACGCTTGCTCTTCCGTAAGGTGCAGTTTTTGGGTTTGCTATGGCGATTTTTTGCACGCTGTCATCTTTTAAAATATTCAATCCATTTGAAAAATCTAAATCTTTAATACTCAAATATGCCAAACTTCCCCTTGCATATACCTTTGGCTCGGTTAAGCTTAGATTTTCATCATATAAGGCTTTAGGATACTTCATATCTGCACTCATAAATACTTCATAATTAGCACCATTTTTTATCTGTGCTGTTAGCTTACCACTACTTGTAAGGGTGGCATTTATAGTTATATCTGGATATAGTTTATGAAATTCTGCTTTTAAGTCATTTAAGGCATAGCTTACATTTGCAGCAACAGCTACGCTTATGCTTTTAGCGCTTAGGCTTGTTAAAAACAAAGCAGATATATATAATTTTTTAAGCATTTAGCCTCCTTTGATTTGAGCTTGGCATTATACTATATTTTTGTAAATTTTTTCTATATAAGTTTTTTATGATAAAATACTCAAAAAAATTTACTAGGATTTTAAATGCAAAAAAGATTTACTACCAAATGGGGCTTTGTGCTTGCTTGCGTGGGCTCAGCTATAGGTATGGCAAATGTTTGGGGTTTTCCATATAAACTTGGCTCAAATGGCGGAGGGGCATTTTTGCTCATATATCTGTTTTTTGTGGCTATTTTTTCATACGTTGGACTTAGCGCAGAATACGCCATAGGAAGACGCTCAAAAACTGGAACCTTAGGCTCATACGAGTATGCTTGGGCAAGTAGAGGGTATAAAAAGCTAGGGCAAGCTCTAGGTTGGATACCTCTTGTCGGTTCTCTTAGTATAGCCATCGGCTACGCAGTAATAATATCTTATGTTTTAAAAGCCTTATTTGAAGCAATTACAGGCTCTCTTATGAGTGTGGACACTACAACTTGGTTTGATTCTTTTTCAAAAACTACCTACAGTGTTATGGTTTATCATTTTATCGTGGTTGCAAGTACGCTTTTGACTATATTTTTTGGAGCTAAGAGTATAGAGAAGACAAATAAAATCATCATGCCACTGTTTTTTATACTATTTTTTATATTGGCAATAAAAGTAGCAACCTTGGAAAATGCATTTGATGGATATAAATTTTTAATGCAAGCGGACTGGGATAAACTTAAAGAGCCTATGGTTTGGGTTAGTGCCATGGGTCAAGCCTTCTTTTCTCTTTCTATAACCGGCTCTGGTATGCTAGTTTATGGGGCATATCTTTCAAAAAAAGAAGACATAGTAGATAGTGCAAAGAAAACAGCATTTTTTGACACAATAGCTGCACTTGTGGCAGCAGCTGTCATGATACCTGCTGTATTTGCCTATGGTATGAGTCCAGATGCGGGACCTGGTCTTTTGTTTGTAACCTTACCAAAGATTTTACAAGATATGTTTATGGGGCAAATCTTTGCTATTGTATTGTTTACTGCTGTGATTTTTGGAGGTATTACTTCTTTGCAAAATATGTTTGAAGTTGTTGTGGAGAGCTTTTTGTATAGATTTCCTAAGACAAATAGAAAGGCTCTTTTGCTTACTTTAGGCGTGGTTTGTTTTGGAATTGGGGTAAATATGGAAGCTATAGATTTATGGGGACCTTGGATGGATTTTGTATGCATATATATCATACCTCTTGGGGCAGTGCTAGGAGCTTTTTCTTGGTTTTGGGTATTAAAAAAAGAGGAGCTTTTAGATGAGATAAATTCAGGAACTAGTAAAACTCAAGGTGATTTTTGGTACTATACTGGAAAATTTGTATATTTTCCTATGGCGATTTTGCTTTGCATAATAGCTTTAAGTATGAAGATAGCATTTTAAAAATTTAAAAGGATTAAAATGAAAAAACTTATGTTTCTAACTCTATGTTGCACTCTTAGTCTATTTGCTAAAGATAGCTTAACAGTATATACTTACAACTCCTTTGTCTCGTCTTGGGGACTTGGACCTGTTGTGAAAAAAAACTTTGAAAAAGAGTGTAATTGCACTTTAAATCTAATAGGCCTTGACGATGGGGTTTCTATCTTAAATCGCTTAAGACTTGAGGGTAAAAACACAAAGGCTGATGTAATCTTAGGTCTTGACACAAACTTCATAAATGAAGCTGTAAAAACAGGACTTATAGCAAAGCATAAAGTAGATACTAGCAAGTTATCTTTGCCTACAAAGTGGAAAAATGAGTATTTTATACCTTACGATTTTGGCTATTATGCTTTGATATATGATGTAAATAAAACAAAAAACTTGCCAAAGAGTATGGATGAGTTTTTGAACTCAAAGCATACTATCATCTATCAAGATCCACGCACTTCAACTGTGGGTTTTGGGCTTTTGCTTTGGTTGAACAAGCTTTACGGAGATAAGACTACTAATGCGTGGAAAAGATTGGCAAAAAAGACAGTAACCATTACAAAAGGCTGGAGTGAGGCTTACAATATGTTTTTAAAAGGAGAGGCTGATTTTGTACTCTCTTACACCACATCTCCTGCTTATCACATGATAGCTGAGGGTAAAAACAACTACCACGCTATTTTGTTAAATGAAGGTCATTATGTGCAAACAGAAGTTGTTGCGAAACTAAAAAACAGTAAAAACCAAGCTTTAGCTGATAAGTTTTTAAACTTTGTACTAAGTAGCGGTTTTCAAGACCATGTGGCTACAAAAAACTGGATGTATCCATCTACGCAGGCAAAATTGCCTCGTGAATTTAGCCTTCTTATCTCTCCTAAAGCTTTAGAGATAGATACAGATACGGTTGATAAAAGCAGAAAAACTTGGATAAAAACTTGGCAAAACGCTTTAGTAGATGGAAAGTAAATTAGGTCTTATTTTTGCCCTTGTTATCTTAGTTTTAACAGGGGCAATACTTGCTACTTTTTTTACCTATGGTTTTGATTTTAGCTTTTTAAACGATAGCTACACACTTCATGTGATAAGATTTTCACTTTTTCAAGCCCTACTTTCAACTTTTCTTAGCATACTTCTTGCCTTACCTTTATCCTTAGCCCTTTACAGAAGAGAGTTTGTGGGCAAAAAAGTACTTTTAGGTGTTTTAAACCTAAGCTTTGTCCTTCCTGCTTTGGTTGTTGTTTTTGGACTTTTAAGTATATATGGCAATAGCGGTTTTTTAAACCATATCTTAGGGCAAAAAATCTTCAATATATATGGACTAAGCGGTATCTTGCTAGCCCATGTCTTTTTTAACATACCCCTTGCATTAAAGGTTTTTTACCATAATCTAAGCTTAATTCATCAAAGTCAACATAAACTATCTTTTAGCCTAGGATTAAATGCGTATAGAAAATTTTTATATCTTGAGTGGCATACACTAAAACAGCAAATACCCCATATCGCAAGTTTAATCTTTATGCTTTGTTTTAGCTCCTTTGCTATCATCTTAAGTCTTGGAGGAAGCCCAAAATACGCTAGCTTAGAAGTTGCCATATATCAAGCTGTAAAGTATGACTTTGATTTAGCCCTAGCTTCTTCTTTGGCCCTTACTCAAATAGCCATATGTCTGCTTGTGCTTTTTTTTATGCAAAGGTTTTCAAAGCAAAGTGCAAATAAAAGTTTTAAAGAAAAAAATCAAAACATTTTTTTAGATAATTTTTTTCTTAAATTTTTTGATATTTTCCTTCTTTTTTTAGCAGTTTTATTTTTTATGCCACCCCTATTTGGCGTTGTTTTCTCAGGGCTAAATGATACCCTTTTAAGCTCGCTAAAAAGCCTCCATCTACTCAAGGCACTTTTTAACTCTATCGTTATAGCATTTGCAAGCTCAACCATGGCCTTGATAGTTAGTTTTTTTATATCCTATAAAAGCAGTGAATACAAACTAAAAAACAAAAAAAACAAATCCTACCTTTTGGAATTAACTGGCTCTATGGTACTAATCATACCATCTATAGTTATATCCACCGGACTTTTTATCTTGTTAAATGGGCATATAGATGTATTTAGAAATGGCATATATTTTGTTATCTTAACAAATGCCCTTTTAGCACTTCCTTTTAGTCTAAGAGTTTTATCTCATGGCATTTTTACCCTTCGTCAAGAGTATGAAAATCTATGTATCAGTTTAAATCTAAAAGGTATAAGTAGGTTTAAAATAGTTGAATTAAGAGCCTTAAGGGCGACATTTTTTTCAGCTTTTGGGGTGGGTTTTGTGCTATCTTTTGGAGATTTGGGTGCTATTTCACTTTTTGGAAGCAGTGAGTTTAAAACCTTACCACTTTTACTTTATGAACAACTTGGCTCATATCAGATGCAAGAAGCCTCTGTTAGCGCTATGGTTTTACTTTTGCTTAGTTTTAGTAGTTTTATAATCTTGGAGAGATTAGGAAGAATAGAAGTGGCTTAAAGCCACTTCTATTTTAGTCAGCCTTAGCCTTTTTGGCAAGTCTTTTTCTTTTTGTTGGGTCAAGGTATCTTTTTCTTACACGGATATTTTCTGGTGTGACTTCAACTAGCTCATCATCATCTATCCACTCTAAAGCACGCTCAAGGTTAAGCTTTCTTGGCGGAACTAGCTTGATAGCATCATCGGCTCCTGAAGAGCGTATATTTGTTAGGTTTTTGCCTTTGATTGGGTTTACGTCCAAATCATTTGGTCTTGAATGCTCTCCTATAATCATACCTGTATATACTTTAGTTTGTGGGTCTATGAAAAGTATACCTCTATCTTGAAGGTTAAAAAGTGAGTAGCCCAAAGCTTCTCCATTTTCCATACTTATTAAAGCGCCATTGCTTCTATGCTCCACGCTTCCGGTAAGTGGTCTAAACTCTAAAAATGAGTGGTTCATAACCCCTTCGCCTTTTGTGTCTGTTAAAAACTGAGATCTAAATCCGATTAGTCCGCGAGCAGGTATTTCAAACTCTATCCTAGTTTGTCCATCTCCTGTTGGATTCATAGCTGTCATCTCTGCTTTTTTCTTGCCTAGTTTTTCTATAACCGCTCCTGTAAAATCATCAGGAACATCTACAACTAAATGCTCATAAGGCTCAAGTTTGATGCCGTTTTCTTCTTTTATAACAACTTCAGGACGACCAAGGTTAAACTCATAGCCCTCTCTACGCATATTTTCAGCTAGTATGGTGATTTGAAGCTCACCTCTACCTGAAACCTTAAACTGACCTTCGCCTATACTTTCATATTTCATAGCTATATTTGTTTTCATCTCATCTTCGAGTCTTTGTGAGAGTTTGTTTGATGTAACATGCTTACCCTCAGTTCCGGCTAGTGGGCTGTCATTTACTCCAAAAACAACACTTAAAGTAGGCTCTTCTATGTGAAGTGGGTCAAGGGGCATAGGGTTAGCTGGGTCAACCACACTATCGCCAACATCAAGAGTTTCAAAACCTGCGATTGCTACTATGTCTCCGCTATGTGCTTCGTCTATATCTGTTTGCTCAAGTCCCATAAAGCCGATTAGCTTTGTAATGCGACCATTTAGCTTTTCGCCATCTGCCTTTGCTAAAAGTACACTTTGGTTTTTCTGTACAGTTCCGTTAAATATCCTTGCTATTCCTATCTTTCCAACATAGTTATCGTAACCTAGAGTAAAAACTTGAAGCTGTAAAGGATTGTCAACACTTCCACTAGGTGCTGGAACATTTTCAAGTATGGTTTCAAAAAGTGGCTCTAGGTTTTTGTTTTCATCTTCTATATTTATCTTAGCATAACCATCTCTAGCCGCTGCGTAAACTACTGGAAACTCAAGCTGTTCATCATTTGCATCTAGGGTAACAAAAAGGTCAAATATCTCATCAACAACCCTATCTGGCTCAGCTGAAGGTTTGTCTATCTTGTTTATAACAACTATGGGTCTAAGGCCTAGGCTAAGAGCTTTTTTAACCACAAACTTAGTTTGAGGCATAACTCCTTCCCAAGCATCCACTAGTAAAAGCACTCCATCTACCATCTTAAGCACACGCTCCACTTCTCCTCCAAAGTCGGCGTGACCGGGAGTGTCTATGATGTTTATCTTTGTGTCTTTATAGCTTATGGCTGTGTTTTTTGAAAGAATAGTAATACCTCTTTCCTTTTCAAGGTCATTACTGTCCATAACTCTTTCATCTACATCTTTGTGTTCAGCAAAGGTGCCACTTTGCTTTAAAAGTTCATCAACTAAGGTCGTTTTGCCATGGTCAACGTGGGCAATAACGGCTATATTTCGTATATTTTTCAAAAAATTCTCCTTTAAAAAATGCGATTATACCTAAAAAAAGCTTTATTTTAGTATACTTAAGAAATTTTTTTAAGGATAAAGATGAAAAAGACACTTATATTTGACCTAGATGGAACACTTTTAGACAGCATAAAAGATATAGCAATCGCTATGAATGAAGCTTTAAAAGTACTTGGATATGAAGCCATAGAGACTAGCAAATATAACTACTTTGTGGGCGAAGGAGTAGATGTTTTGGTTGTAAATGTTGTGAAACATTTAAATAAAAACATAGATAAGCAGGTTTTGTTGGAAAAATTTGTAGAACTTTATGAAAATAAACTACATAAAAACACTTTTCCCTATGAGGGAATTTGTGAACTTTTAGAAGAGTTAAATAAAAAAGGGTACAACTTAGCAGTTCTTTCAAACAAACCTCATGAGCTTACAAAAATCTACGTTGAACATTTTTTTGGAAAATATAATTTTAAGCAAGTTTTTGGACAAAGAGAAGGCGTGGCTAAAAAACCAGATGCAAATACAGCTTTATTTATAGCAAAAGAGCTAGGCGTGGATGTAAAAGAGTGTTTTTTTATAGGCGATACAAAAGTTGATATGCTCACAGCCAAAAATGCCTCCATGAAATCTATAGGAGTTTTATGGGGTTTTAGAGATGAAAAAGAGCTAAAAGAGCATGGAGCAGATTTTATAGTATCCCATCCAAAAGAGATACTTAGTATCATCTCAAAGGCTTAAAGTGCTAGAGGTAAAAAAACTTATATATAGCTATGAGGGGGAGGACTTTTGCTTTGATATAAGTGCTAAAAAAGCACAGATAACAGTGGTGCTTGGGAAAAGTGGAGTTGGAAAAAGCACCCTACTTTCTTTGATAGCTGGTTTTTTACGCCCAGATAGTGGAGATATCTTACTAAATGGCAAATCCATACTAAACCAAAAACCAAATGAAAGAGATTTATCCATACTTTTTCAAGAAAATAATCTTTTTGAGCATTTAAGCCTTTATGAAAATATAGCCCTTGGTATAAACCCTCGCTTAAAACTTAGCGAAGCTCAAAAAGCACAACTTATCCAAAAAGCTAAGATTTTTGGCATCGATACCTTACTTAAAAAACTTCCAAATGAAGTCTCAGGTGGACAAAAACAACGAGCTGCCCTTTGTCGTACAGTTCTTAGACAAAAAAGCCTCTTGCTTTTAGACGAACCCTACTCCGCACTAGATGGACAAACTAAAAAAACCCTTTTACAAGACTTAGTCAAGATAACAAAAGAGCAAAATTTGATAGTTTTGATGGTAACTCACGATGAGAGCGAAACAAAGATGGTGGCTAGTAAGGTTATAAGGTTATAGTTTTAAATCAATCTTATTAGAAGCATATTGATGAATCAAAATCTGTATCAAATTTTGATAAGGCACGGCATTTTCTAAAGCTCTTTTTTTAAGTTCATATATGTCGTTTTCACTTATTCGTATAGAGATTGCTTTTTTCTTTTGGTTTTTTATATAGTCTTGGAGCTCTTTTAACCTTGTATTAATATCTCCCTTGCTTTGCCACTCTTCATTTTCAACGCTTTTAAGTATATCTTGTTCAAATTTATCCAACATTACTCTCTCCTTTATATTTTTTATTCATTTTTCTTGATGGAATGATAGTTTTTAGAAAAATTTCTTCATCATTTTCAACATATGGAACCAAATAGACATAATCTTTTATTTTTAAAAGTATGATAAAAATATTTTGATTGGGGTATTTTTCTTTGTTTGGATGCTCTATGTCATCAAGCAAGTCCCCATTTTCAATAGCCACTAAGACATCTTCAAACCCAACCCCTCGTTGGTTTTTTAGTATTTTATTTTTTTCGTAAGAATATTTTATTGTTTTATTTTTTATCATCCAACATTACCTTTATATATACAATGTATTTTAGTATTTTTAGAACTATTTGTCAACACTTAAACTTCCTTAATAAAGATTTTGCTATAATCCTTAAATAAGATGGAAGAATTAAGATAACTTCAAATAACATTACGACTAATTTACTCTATGTTGATAGAGATTATATAGCTTTAAAAAAACATTTTAGTAAAATTTTGCAACACAAAAAAGGCTTTAAAAGAGCTAATTAAGAAGATGAGTGAGTTTAAAAGAAGGAAAAAAATATGCTAATTGGTGAAAATTTGGATATTCGTGAAGTAAAAGAAATTACTACAGATGACAAGAAATCTATAATGAATTTTTTGCAAGGTGCGGTTTATTGTTGGTGTAAAAATAGAAAAGATGAATGGTTTTCTTTAAGAGATTTAATGGGAGGAGATAATTATGATTGGCAAGGAACTCCTCTTATAGTTTTATATGAAAATATGAAGCTAAGAATAAAGATAATCCTACAAAGGAAGCAGGCAAAGATGCAGGTTGGATATTAAAAAAAGTTATTCATTCAGATAGTAGAAAATTTAAAACTAGAAAACAAGAACTTATTCGACAGTACTGCTGGATTGAGTAAAGCTATATCAAAAGTTAAAGCCAAAGCAAACTAGGCTAAAGCAAAACTTAGTTGTCCTACGCAAATACCGCCGTCATTTGGGGTAAAATTTTGAGGAAAATACACCTTTTTTGAGCTTTTTTTAAGTAGCAATTGTAAAAGGGTTTTGTTTTGAAAAACTCCACCGCTTAGCACAAGAGGAAGTTCGTATTTGCTTGAGATTTCTAAGATTATGTCACATAGGGTGTTTAAAAATTTTGAAGCGATTAGGCTTGGATTATCTCTTTCTTTGAGTATTTGTAAAAGCATTTCATCGTAGTTTATAACTCCTTCATCTACTCTAAACGTATAGCTATGAGTTATATTTTCATCGTATAAACTCTCTAAAAGTAAGCCACTTTGCCCATCATAGCTAACTTCTTGAAGTCCTGTAGCAAGGTAACAAACCGCGTCAAAAAGTCGCCCCACAGAAGAGCAAAGAGGTGAGTTTAGATTTTTTTCATGCATTTGTTTTAAAGGTTTTAGTTCGTCAAACTCTTCTAGCTCGTCTAGGCTAACTTTGGTATTTAAAAGCATGGAGTAAACTATGCGGTTAATGTTTTTTATACTTTTATCACCGCCTAAAAGCTTAAAAGGTTTAAAGTATGCCACCCTCTCGCACTCTTTACCCTTTACTTTTAAAAATTCGCCTCCCCATATAGTTTTATCTGCCCCATACCCTGTGCCGTCCCATGCTACCCCTAAAACCTCTGTTTGTAGTGGCAACTTAACATCTACTAATACGCTTAAAATGTGAGCGTGATGATGTTGCACATCTAGGGTAGCAATACTTTGCTCTTTTGCCCATAAAGTTGTAGCGTAGCTAGGGTGTTTATCGTGAACGATAAGGTCAAATGTAAGCCCATAAAATCTTTTTAAATCTTCAATGGTTTTTACAAAAAGCCCGTAAGAGTCCACATTGTCCATATCACCCAAATACGGACTTACGATTAGGCGATTTTTAAAGTATATGCAGAGTTGATTTTTTTGCTCTGCTCCTACGCAAAGTATTGTTTTATCGCATTCATTTGCAATAGGAAAACTAAGTGGCATATAGGCTCTTGAGAGTCGTAAAAAGAGTTTTTTGTTGCCTATTAGCTGCAAAACGGAGTCATCACAAGGGTGGACTATGTCTCTATCATAGTCTAACACGCCTGCTAAAAGTTCGCCAAAGCTCTCATCGAGCTTGTCAAAATCAGTTATGATTGGAGAAGATTTTTTATTGGCTGATGTGGCTATGATGGGAGCTTTTAGATAATCAAATAGTAAAACATGCAGTGGTGTATTTGGTAAAAATACTCCAAGCCTATCGGTTTGTGGGGCAACTTCTTTACATATTTGTAAGTTTTGTTTTTTTTGCAGTAAAACTATGGGTTTTTCTATGCTCCCTAAAGCCTCTTGCTCATCTTTGTTAGCCTCAACATGCTTTAAAGCGGAGTCTAAGTCTTTACACATAACCGCAAATGGCTTTACCTCCCTTGCTTTAAATTCTCTAAGTTTTTTTACGGGTTTAGGGTTTGTGGCATCACAGACAAGATGAAATCCCCCTACCCCTTTTATGGCGACAATATGCCCATCATTTATAAGTTTAGCGGTATCTTCTATACCTCCATCTACTCTTGTTTTATTTTGCACAAAGCTTAGCTTAACACCGCATTCGTGACAGCTTATAGGTTGAGCATGATAGCGACGGTCGAGTGGGTTTTCATACTCACTTTGACACTTTTTGCACATCTTAAACTTTGCCATAGATGTTTTTGGTCTATCGTAGGGTATGTCTTTTATTATGCTATATCTTGGCCCACAGTTTGTACAGTTGATAAATGGGTAAAGATAGCGTCTGTTTTTTTTATCCCTTAGCTCTTTTAGGCAATCCTCACAAAGAGCCATATCTGGCACAATGGGAGCAAACTTTACATCGTCATCTAAGCTTTTTGTTATGCTAAAAGTGCTTTCATTTTTCAAATCAATATAAGTATACTCAAAAGTGTCGATTTGAGCTAGAGGGGGAAGGTCTTCTTTTAGAGATTTTAAAAAACTTTCTAAGCTTTTTTCATCTCCTTGAGCCTCTATAAAAACGCCTTTTGAATTGTTTAGCACAAAACCTACAAGATTGTATCTAAGGGCTATTGTGTAAACAAAGGGACGAAAACCCACCCCTTGAACAAGTCCGCAGATATGTATACTTAGACGCTTCATTCTATGGCATAAGCTTTGTTTATATAAAGTTTATGGTTTGGTTGTATGTTTTTTGTGGCAACTTCAAGCAGTCTTTTAAAACTAAAAAGCTCTCCACTTAAACTTACACTTTTTGCCCCTATCTCTTTAACTATGCGGTCACTCATGTCAGAGACAAAGTAAGCAATGCTCTCAAGATAACCATAACTTATAGTCTGCTCATCAACCCCAGCTAGCCTAAAACTTAAGGCACTTTGTATAAATCTTGAAACATTTATGTGACTTGGAAGATTTTCTTTTTGAGGTTTTACATCTATCCTTACACCTTTCGTGCCTGAAAATCTTTTTGCATGTTTTAGCATTTCATCTGCTGCTTGTGTGAGATTTTGCCCATAACCTAACAAAACTCCTGCCATACCCAAAAGGGTATAAAAGTTTTTAGGCAATTCTTCACTAAGCTCTAGCTTTAAGGCGTTTTGTACAAACTCACCATACTCTTTTTTGTAGTTTTGCAAAAGAGTCTTGCCTCCTTGATTTTGCTCAATATCACTTAAAAGCTCTTCAAAAGAATTGGGAAGTTTTATGTAGGCTAGTCTCATAAGGTCAAGTTTTGGGCTGTAAACCATAACCATATCATCGTGCTTTTTACTTAAAAAGAAATTTAAACTTTGATCATTAGAAAGAGAATACTCTCCTATGATGGAAGCAAATCTTTCATCGGCTTTTTTATCAAACTTGGCTAAAGGTCTATTTTGCATATATTCATGCTCACCTAGTAAAACCACTGCTCCATTTTCTAGTATATTTACATCTAAAGAGGAGCTATTTTCTTCTCCATCTACTCCACTAAAAGATAAGAACTCAACCCCGCTCTCAAAGAGCTTCTTGCAAATATAAAAAAGAGCTAAAGTGTCGCATATTTTTACTTTCACAAAGTCATCTTTTAGTATATTTTTGTTTTTATATATGAGATTTACCTTAAGCTCTATAGTAGGCTTTTCAAAACTTACAAGAGCTCTTAGCTCCTCATTTGAAACTACTGCAAGTTTGCTAAGTATTGAGATATCAGTTGGCATTATAAAACTTGGTTGTAAGCCTTTTTTTAATACACTTATCTTTTTTTGACCCTGTCTTGTGTCTAGGTTTATGCTTTTTCCATCTTTTAAAAGAGCTATTTTATCATCTATTTCGCTTTTGTCTATGTTATCAAAACTTGGGTTTTCTAAAAACTCTTTTAACTCTATATGGGAAAATGGCAAGTTTGATACTATAGGCTTTGTTAACTCTTTTTGTTTTGGCATAAAATCAACTATCTCGCTTTTTACAAAAGTATAAAAAAGTGAGATGGGAAGAAGTGCTGAAAAATCGTCTGCAAACTTACTAAGTTCATCTTCCTCTCCCCTTGCATATAAAAACACCTCTTTGCTTTTCGCCTCTATTACGGCGTTAGGATATATTTTATGTATAATTTTATGTAAAATATTTTCTAAAACACCATTGTTATATAGTTGTGCAAATGAAAACTTAAGTATCACTCATATACTCCCTGACAAGCCTCATTTGCTATGTCTTGAACATTTAAATCATTAAGCTTTTCATACTCAAAACCTAGGCTTTTAAGGTGGTCAAGAGCAGTTTTTTCCATGACAAGAGCACCTTTTTTTACAGCCTCGGTTAACTCTAGCGTAGTTGGGCCAACAACTTCTGGTATGATACCAACTATTTTAGTAGTCGGTCTGTCTCCGTGTATGTCCATCATAGTTAAAGTTTGAAGCATTTCAACTTCGTGAGCAGAGCCTTGCCAAGATACACTGTCTGGTACATTTTCAAAGTCGAAAAAATACACATCACCTATGCTTCCATCACTTGCATCCACGCAGTCTAACACCACTACATGGTCATATTCTGCGATGATAGGTATAAGCCTTTGGGCTAAAGTGCCACCGTCCACAAAATCTAAACTATGTTTATCGCTAGTAAATGAGTATTTTTTGTCCAAAAGATTACAAAGATGTACTCCGACCCCCTCATCGGAGAACATCACATTTCCTATGCCTAAAACTAGGACTTTCATTTCTTTTTATCTTTTTTTTCGTGAGGTTTGCCAAATCTATAACCACTGATTATACTATCTATAGCGCCCTCTCTACCCATAACAGAGTTAAATACAGCCATATATATATGCACAGGAACAAATATCAAAATACCCCACATTGCTATATGGTGTATCTCCCTAACGGCAGCTAAACCTCCCATCATAACCTCAATAGGTCTTAAAAGGTCAAACATAGCACCACCAAGTCCATCATGATACACATGAACATATAGTATTAGCCCAGTTAGTGAAACTAAAAAAACCAAAAAATAAAGACCCACATACGCCACAAACTGTACGGGATTGTAAGCACCTCTTAGGTGTGGGTGCTCTCCTAAAAATAGATAATATTTTATCTGTCTGTACCATATTATAGGGTTTAGCACATCTAAAATAGCCACTCTTTCCTTTTTGGATATTTTATCAAAAAGAAACAAATATGCCTTATAAATGGTAACAGCTATAAGCAAAAAACCAAATATCTCATGCCACATTCTAAACTTTGCATTTAAAAATAGGTCAGGTTTGCTTGAAACCTCAGGAGATACAAAAACATAAGCTATATAAAACCCAGTTACAGTTAGGATAAAGATAGATATAGCTCTTATCCAGTGTGTCCACCTCGTCCCAGAAGAAAACTCATACTCAACTTCTCTTTCTTTAGGGCAAGGAGGTAAACCCTCTTGCGTTACTGTTTGCATATCATCTCCTTTAGCAAGCGTTCATTTTGTATTGACTTAACTTATTGCCTTTTGTATCCATCACATGAACCGCACATGCAATACAAGGGTCATAAGAGTGTATAACACGGATAATCTCAAGAGGCTGAGATAAGTCAGCTATCTTAAGTCCTATAAGACTTTGCTCATAAGAACCATGTACGCCTTTTGCATCTTTTGGAGAAGCATTCCAAGTAGATGGAACAACAGCTTGATAGTTCTCTATGACTCCATTTTTAATCCTAATCCAGTGAGATAACACTCCTCTTGGAACGTTTCCTATGTATCTTCCCTTATATTCTTTATCTGAGTCTATGCTGTAAGAAGTATATGTGCTTTGGTCAACTTTTAGATTTGCTATCAAGTTGTTTGCTGCTTCTAGGGCATTGTCAGCTATGATTTTTGCTTCAAGCATTCTACAAGCTGTTCTACCTAGAGTAGAAAGTACTGCACTTACAGGAAGCCCGGTTATCTTTAAAAACTCATCAACTACTTTTACAACTCTTTTGTTACCCTTTGCATAGTTAACTACTATGTTTGCCAATGGACCAACTTGCATAGGCTTTCCATCATATCTTGGTGCTTTAATCCAGCTATATTTTCCATCTCCATCTACTACTGAACTTTTTTCAAGCTCACCTTTAGAGTTAACGCTCTCTTCTTCTTTTAATCCTGTATAGTTAGGATTTGTTTTTCCATCATAAGGGTGAAGCGGTTCATTGTCTTGATACCACGAATGAGTTGCTTCTTCGGTTATCTTGCTTTCATCAACTTCAAAAACCTTACTTATATCTCCATTCATGATGATACCACTTTCAAATAGATACTCAGTTGAGCTTATTGGGAACTCTTTGTAAGTAAATAGATTTGGCACACCAACATCGCCAAGTACGCTTTGCTCACCTTTGTAAGCACCAGCAGCCATAACGATATCAGGATAGTAAGCATGGTTTATAAACTCAGCTACTTCTTTTATCTTAAATATATACTCGCCAAGTCTTGCTGGGTCAAGCAAGTCCATAACACAAGTTACACCACCAACACTTAAGCTTTGTGGGTGAGGCTGTTTTCCGCCAAATATAGCCATAGCTTGAGCTGCGGTTCTTTGTATGCGTAAACACTCAAGATAGTGCGAAAGAGCTATAAGGTTTTGTTCTGGAGTAAACTGATAGGTTGGATTTCCCCAATATGCATTTGCAAAAGGTCCTAAATGTCCTTTTTTTACAAACTCGGCCACTCTTTTTTGAACCGCTTTTAAGTGGTCTTCGCCTGTTGCCATAGGAGTATCAGTGTATTTAAATGCCTCTTTGCTTGCTTTTGCTGGGTCGGCACTTAAAGCAGAAACCACATCAACCCAGTCAAGACCGTGAAGTTGATAAAAGTGCACAGGGTGGTCATGCATAAACAAAGCTGAGTTCATAAGTGTTCTAGTTAATTTTGCATTTAACGGAGGCTCTATGCCTAAAGCATCCTCAACTGCTATGATACCAGCTTTATAGTGCGAATATGTACAAACTCCACAAATTCTTTGGGTAAAAAATCCCGCATCTCTTGGGTCTCTTCCTTTAAGTATGGTTTCAAGTCCCCTCCATAGGGTTGCTGTAACAAAAGCGTCTTTTACAACATTGTTTTCATCTACAACAACTTCAGCTCTAAGATGTCCTTCTATTCTTGTTATTGGGTCAACTACTATTCTTTTTTTTGCCATCTTAAGCCTCCTCCTCATTGTTATCTTTTGGTTTATTTATCGCAGCTAATGTTGCGTGTGCAGCAACTCCCACTCCTGTCGCAGCTAGTAAAGCTATACCTACTGTATCAGCTGTTTTATCGGCTCCAAAACCATCTATAGCAGTCTCATAAAGAGTCGCACCTAGTGGCTCTTCAAATGGTCCCATTTTATCCCAGAAGTCTGGTTCGCTACATCCTATACAGCCGTGTCCTGCTTGTATTGGCCATGAAGTGTGCTGATTAAATCTTTCTCTTGAGCAGTTATTAAATGTATATGGACCTTTACATCCTACTTTATATAAGCAATATCCTTTTTTAGCTCCCTCATCGCCATATTCTTGTACAAATTCTCCTGCGTCAAAATGCCCTCTTCTTTCACAAAGGTCATGAATGCGAAGTCCGTAAGCCCATTTTGGACGATTGTAGCTATCAAGAGCTGGTAAGGTTCCAAAAAGTATAAAGTTTAAAACATTTCCTACTATATTTACTTCACTTGGCGGACAGCCTGGTACATTTATAACAGGCTTGTTAGTAATCTTATGTAGTGGTTGTGCATTTGTTGGGTTCGGAGCTGCTGCTTGAATACCGCCAAAACTCGAACAGGTTCCTATGGCAAATATAGCCATGGCATCTTCGGCTGCTCTTTTTGCATTATGCTCGCCCTTGTGACCGTGTGGCCCAATGGTTAGGTAAAAGTCACTATCCCCACTAGGAATACCACCTTCAACCATCAATATATACTTACCTTTATATTTTTCGATAGCGCCCTCGAAGTTTTCTTCAGCTTGCCATCCTGCAGCTGCCATAACAGTTTCATGATATTCTAAAGAAATATAGTCAAATATCAAAGAAGCAAGGTCTGGAGTGGCAGTTCTAAGCAAACTTTCACTACAGCCTGTACATTCTGCCATATGTAGCCATACAACTGGAATGCGGTCAGTAAGTTCTGCTGCTTTTGCAACAAGAGGAGTAAATGATGATGGCAAAGATAACATTGCTGTCATCACCCCTGCCCACTTCATAAAATCACGACGCGTTATACCGTTTTGCTCAAGATGAGTCTTCATATCCTTATTTTTATGAATGCGTGGATACTTTGACACTTCTTCAAGGCGCTTAAGTATTTGCTGATGTAGCTTCTCATTTTTCATTACTAATCCTTATGAATTGTTCTATGCTCAAATTATATATGATTTATTTTAAATAAAGTTTAAAAAAATTATTTTTTTGCCATTTATTTGCTAAAAATGTAACTATTTGTTACAAATTAATAAGATAAAATTAGTATTAATTTAAAATAAAATAAAATTTATATTATTTTTCTTAATGCAAAAATTTAAAATAAATATATAATTTTTATGTGAAATCAAGCTTTTTTGGAGAGGCAAAAAATACTATTTTTCCACTATTTTTGACGATATTTTGAAAACTTTTTACATCAAATTTAATGCATATTATAGAACAAGTTGGCATATTGACTATTGTTAAATCACCTAAAACGTTGGCTAAATCGGTTATGCCATAATTGTGTGTAACCAAAAAAACCTCGTTATATTTATCGTCTATATTTCTAACGATACCCATAAGGTCGTCAATATTTGGTAGGTATAAATTTTTATTATATACTACCTCTTGTTTTATGCCTGTAGCTTTAACGATACCACAAATCGTTTTTTTAGCCCTCTTTGCAGGGCTTGAGAGTATTAGGTCTGGCTTTATGGAATGCTTTAGAAGATACTTTGACATCTTTACGATATCATTTTTACCCCTTTTATTTAACCCCCTATCAAAATCATCCAAGCTAGAATCTTTCCAGCTAGACTTTGCATGCCGGATAAGATATAGCCTTTTCATAGCTTGGATGTTTATTTTAGTCTTTTATTTGAAAATCCCAGAAAAATTCTATCCAATCATCTGCATGGTGTACGGAAAATTCTGGACGCAAAAGAGCTTTGTCTTTATAGTAGATGGTTGCAACTTTCAGTTCAATATGAGGAAATTTCTCTTTTAAAACCCTTTTTATCTCTATCATGGTCTCACCACTATCTATGATATCATCAACTAGTAAAATACGAGTTTTCTTACTTAAATCTGGAATATTAAAGATATTGATAGTATCAAGTTTTCTTGTTTCTTCGTAGTGAATAGAGTTAAGAGAGTATAAATCCCTCATTTCAAGAGCTTCAGCCAAAAAATGCCCTAGTGTCATACCACCCCTTGCGATGGCCAGTATAACGTCTGGGTTAAAGTTTTTTTTGATATCCTTAGCCAAGGTATTTACATCTTCACTAAACTCTTCGTAACTGTAAAATGTCATTTTTTTCCTTATATATGAAAAATAAGTGCAAGAGCACTAATGATGGCTAAAACCACAACGCCTAAGTTTATATCTTTAAACTCTCTTTTGAAAAGCTTGATAAGCAGGTAAGATAAAAACCCAAAGGCAAGACCGTTTGTGATTGAGTATGTAAGTGGCATCATCATAACAGTTAAAAATGTGGCTGCTGAGATGGCTAAATCTTTAAAATTTACACTAGCTAGTTCGCTAAACATCAAAACTCCAACCATAACAAGCACAGGGTAGATGGCATTTGGCGGGATAGCTTTAAAAAACGGCAACATAAAAAGGGTTAGTATAAAAAATAAACCTGTAAACACAGCTGTTAAACCAGTTCTTCCGCCCTCTTCAACCCCACTAGCACTCTCTATAAAGCTTGTTGTGGTTGACACTCCTAGTAAAGAGCCTCCAAAGGTTGCAGCCGCATCAGCTTCAAGGGTTTTTTCCAAATCTTTACCTCCGTCTTTAAAAAGACCAGCTCTAAAACCAACGCCAGATAATGTCCCTAAAGAGTCAAAAAGATCTGTTATGAAAAATGTAACTATAACAGGCAGTAAAGCTAGAGTAAAAGAGCCTGAAGCGTCTAAAAAGACACTTTTTATGTCAAGCTTTAAGGCTATAGGAGCTATGGAAGCAGGAAGAGATAAAAACTCTTGTGGAGCAGGAGCTAATCCACTTACCCATGCTATGATTGATGTGGTCATAACAGCTAACATAAAAGCACCTTTTATTTTAAAGGAGTGAAAAGCAAAAACAACTACCACACCTAAAGCACCTAAAAGCACTGTGGTGTTTTTAAAATCTCCAAGACCAACTAAAACAGCATCATTGTTTACAACTATCCCCATCTGTTTTAAGCCTATAAATGCTATAAAAGCACCTATACCTGCACTTATGGCACGACGTAAATCCAAAGGAATAGACTTTACAACCCAAACACGAAAATTTGTAAATGAAAGCACTATAAAAAGTATTCCTGAAATTGCTACTATTCCCAAAGCTCTATCCCATGGTATCTTCATACCAAGAACTAAACCAAAAGTAAAATAAGCATTAAGTCCCATACCTACACTCATGGCTATAGGTGTATTTGCCCAAAGTCCATTTAGTATAGTTGCTAAAACCGTAATTAGAGCTGTGGCTGTCAAAAGTGCATCCATGGGCATACCAGTATTGCTCATTATGAAAGCATTTGCTGGAACTATGTACATCATTGCTAAAAATGTTGTAAGCCCTGCACGAAACTCAGTTTGAACATTTGTGTTGTGTTTTTTAAGTTTAAAAAACTTCTCCATCTACTCACTCCTTTTAAGTATAAATTTTTATTTTATTATATAAACTATCTCTCTGAACAGGAATAAAACCACTAGTCTCAATGAGATCTAAAAAATCTTTTAATCCTAAACCATTTGCACTTTTTGCTCCAGCAGCACTTTGTATAGCTTCTTGTTCTATAGTTCCATCCAAATCATCTGCCCCAAATTCTTGGGCTATTAGTGCTAGATTGATAGTTGAGGTTGCCCAATATGCTTTTATATGTGGAATATTGTCAAGCATCAAACGACTAATGGCATAGGTTTTTAAAATCTCCTCACTGCCTAGATATTTTTTAACTTTTAAAAAATTATTAAAGCGTTGATAAACAAGTGGTATAAAAGCGTTAAATCCCCCTGTTTTATCTTGAAGATTACGAAGTCTTAGCATATGGTCTATACGGTGTTCTTTGCTCTCTATGTGACCAAAAAGCATAGTGGCATTGCTCATTTTGCCCTTTTTATGCCAAAGTTCATGGATTTTAAGCCATCCTTTAGAGCTAACTTTGCCTTTACACATATAATCTCTTGTTTTCTCATCAAAAATTTCAGCCCCGCCACCGGGCATAGAATCTACTCCATATTCACACATTTTTTCTATGACTTCTTCATAACTATAGCCATATTTACGAGATAAAAAATCTATCTCAGCTGCTGTTAAGGCTTTTACATGCATTTTTGGAAATGTAGTTTTTATTTTACGAAAAATCTCAAGATACCATTCAAAACCGGTGTGGGGATTGTGAGCTGAGACGATATGAACTTCATCTGCTCCGTTTTCATAAGATATCTTCACTTTGTCTAAAATCTCTTCATGACTCATGGTGTATGGATTTGGATTTTTACGATTTGCAGAAAAGGCACAAAATTTGCATATATCTGCACAGATGTTTGTAGGGTTTATATGGCGATTTACATTGAAGTATGCCTCTTTTCCAAAGCGTTGCTCTCGAATTTTGTTTGCATAGTAGCCTAGCTCAAAAAGATCTAGCTCATACAGTCTTAAGCCATCTTCTAAGTCAAGTCTAGTGTTAGATTTTAATTTTTGAATTATATTCATATTTGCCCTAATGAAGCTTTTAAAAAACGCGATGATACCCTAAAATATATAATAAACTGATTAAAAAGACAAAATAGGGCTGAATTTTAGCCCTATTTTACTAGCCAAGCTCAGGAAAAAAGCTACTAACCCACTTTTGAGCAGCCTCCACTGAAGGAAATATCTTACTTTTTGCTATTTGGATATTTTCTTTATAAAATCTTACCCTTATGCCATCTTTTACCTCGTCGATTTTAATCCTAGTAATATGCTCTGTGTTTAAAAACACCCTATCGTTTAGTTTGATAAACATTTTTGTCTCCTTTTTATCTATAATCCTCTATAGGATAATTTTCTAAAACAAAGTCTAAGTCTTTGTCACCTCGTCCGCTTAGATTTACTAGTATGCTTTCATGCTTTTTCTCTTTAGCTAGTTTGATAGCAAAAGCCACTGCGTGAGAGCTTTCAAGGGCTGGTATGATGCCTTCAAACTTAGCTAAATCATAAAAAGCCTGTATGGTCTCTTTATCGTTTGCTCCACCTACTTTTGTGCGTTTGATGCTGTTTAGATAAGCATGTTCTGGCCCCACTGATTGATAATCAAGCCCACTTGCTACCGAGTAAACAGGAGCTGGCTCACCTTTTTCATCTTTTAGCATAATGGAGTTAAAGCCATGAAGTACACCTTCGCTTCCATGGGCTAAACTAGCTGCATGGTCTCCTAGTTTAGCTCCACGTCCTAGTGGTTCAACTGCGTAAAGCTCACTAAAATCATCTATAAAACCGCTAAATATACCCATAGCATTGCTTCCACCACCAACACAAGCTACAACATTATCTGGCAAATGCCCTGTCATATCTAAAAACTGCTCTCTTGCCTCAAAGCCAACTATGGCTTGAAAATCCCTAACCATCATAGGAAATGGGTGTGGACCAACCACTGAACCTATGGCATAAAAAGAGCCTTGAGGGTCTTTTAGATAGCTTTCAAAGGCACTATCAACAGCTTCTTTTAAGGTTTTTTGCCCAAAGGTTACAGGTACAACTTTTGCACCTAAAACTTTCATCCTAGCTACATTTGGCGACTCTTTTATCATATCAACTTCGCCCATATGTATCTCACACTCGAGTCCAAAATAAGCCGCCGCTGTTGCCATAGCAACTCCGTGCTGTCCTGCACCTGTTTCGGCTATGACTTTTTTCTTTCCCATATAAGAGGCTAAAAGCCCCTCGCCCATACAATGGTTTAGCTTGTGGGCTCCTGTGTGATTTAAATCTTCTCTTTTAAGGTATATTCGTCCGCCTCCTACATAGTCAGTAAGCCTTTTTGCATAGTAAACCGGAGTTGGTCTTCCTTGAAAATGTTTTCTTATATCGCGAAGTTTTTGTATGAAATCGTGAGACTCACCTATGGTTCTATAGGCTTTATCTATCTTTTCAAACTGCTCTTGAAGTTCAGGGGGCAAAAAAGCACCACCAAATTTTCCAAAATACCCTTTATCATCTGGAAAACTTTGTAAGTATGGTTTATTGTTCATATTAAATCCTACTGCTTGTATTTTAAAAAGATATCTTTAGAATTTTTTTCTAAATTTAAAATACCTTCTCCTCTTTTAAAGTGTATTTGTACACCTTTTTCGTTTATGAGTCTTGTTCCACTTGCTGTTGTTGCATTTTTAAGTTTATATTCGTGACCTTGGCAATCTTTAAACGTTGCTGTTTGGAAGCCATCATTTGAGATTAAGATAGCATTATACTCTTTGTCATTGACTCCTGAAAAGTTAATAGTTTGAGTTGGAGCTTTTGGACTAGAGCAACCTATAGTTAATATAGCTAAAGCTGAAGCTAAAATAATTTTTTTCATTTTTATTCCTTTATTTAAAAATTTTTATTATTATATCTAATTGAGCTTAAAAAACTAAGTGCGATAAAACCTATGCCAACAGTTCCGGTTATTATCTCACTAACTTCATAAAATATCTTTACTAGCATAATGATAGCCAAAACAAGTATAGCATAGTGAGCGCCATGCTCTAAAAAGACAAATTTTTGCAAAGATTTTTTATCTACCATATATAAGGTTAAACTTCTTACAAACATAGCCCCTATTCCAAGTCCTATCATGATGATAAAAATATTTGAACTTAAAGCAAAGGCTCCTATGACACCATCGAAGGAAAAAGAAGCATCAAGTATTTCAAGATATATAAATCCCATAAGACCACTTTTTGCAACATCTGAGCTAAAAACTGAGTCGAGTAGATGGATAGCAAAATATAGCAAAATAGCCAAACAATAAGCTGTCAATATACCCATATCATAAGTAAAAGCATACATAAGTCCTGCCACTAAAAACGCTATTAGAAAACTTATATATTTAATATTTGAAAGTTTTTTAATGATTGTGTTATTTTCTAAAATATGTATCCAGTTATGCTCTTTTTGCTCAAAAATAAACTCCAAAAAAACCATAAGCAAAAAAGCACCCCCAAAAGAATAGATACCGTTTTTATGATGCTCTAAAACTTCATGATATTTTTTTGGCTCTTCTATGGCTAGATTCAAAGTTTCCAAAAGTCCCATACCAGTCGCTATGGCAACGATTAGTACAGGAAAAACAAATCTCATACCAAAAACAGCTATAGGTATGCCAAAGATTATAAATCTATCTTGCCAAATCTTATCCATCCCATCTAGTACTTTAGCATTTACTACAGCATTGTCAAAACTAAGACTAACTTCAAGCACTGCAAGTAAGGCACAGATATAAGCACCGCTGATGCCACCTAAGTAAAAACCTATACCTACACCTATAAATGTTACTAGATATGAGCTAAAAAATCTACTTTTCATAAAGTCCTTTCTTTATATCATTTAACTGCTTTAAAGTGCTAGATTTGTCTTTAAATTCTATATTAAAATCGATATGTTTTGGTTTTTTATAGATTTTATCATAATAATCATGCAACAAAAGATATGATACTTGAGTTAAATCGCTTTTTTTATAAGCTAAAAGTATCTCATCTTTTACGCTCTTTTTTATATATGGACTTATCTTCTCCATGGAGGCGTAAAAAAACTCATCATCTATGTTTTCATAGTCTTTTAATATCTGCTTTACTCGAATTTCCATAGGAGTTTGTATCCATACTTTTATACCATCTTGCATCTTTTTATATAGTCTATTTGAAAGAGATAGTTTTCCTATCTTTTTACTCTCTCCTTCTATAAAACAGTACTTCTCTTTTAAACTCATCATTTGATGTGCTAGATTATTTTGAAAACTTTTTGTACTAGGCTGTTCGCCTTTAACGCTACCAAAGGTTGAGCCAAAGTGATTAGCTAACCCTTCTAAATCTATACTCGGGCTAAGCTCTTGGATTAGTTCGGTTTTGCCACTGCCGGTGTTGCCGTGAAGTACTATAAACTCCAAATTTTCAAAATTTTCTAGGTATTCAAGTACAAAGTTTCTATACCCTTTGTATCCATTTTCAATCTTAGCAACCCTGTATCCTATCTGAGAAAGTATAACCCCAAGCGAGCTTGACCTTTGCCCACCTCTAGCACAGTAGATGGATATTTTAGAACCCATGCTCACAAGCGAATCTATACTTTTTATATGCTCTGAAGCGTTTTTACATATATAAGAAGCCCCTAATATCTTAGCTTTTGATTTTTTGTCTTTATATATGGTGCCAACTTCATGATGCTCTTCATCACTTAAAGCATAAAAGTTTTTTGCATTTGGGATGTGAGAGTGTAAGTATTCACTAGGGCTTCTAGCATCTATGATAAGGTCTGGATTGAACTCATTTAAGTCTTTTGCTTGTATTATCTTCATAGGCTTAACTTAAAATATTTTGGCACAGAATTTTTAATCTGCTCGTAAACACTCTTAAAATCAAGTCCATTTACCCTAGTTTTTGCAATAGTTGTCATAAAGTTTGAGTCATTTTCCCTTCTTGGAACTAGATGGTAGTGTAAATGCTCAGCTATGCCTGCTCCTGCTCTTTTTCCTAAATTCATACCTATATTTACTCCATCAGCCCCTAAAACTTCCCTAAGAAGCTTTGAACCACTTTTAACATGCAAGCTTATCTGCATCCAAGTTTCATCATCTAAGTCTTGTAAAGCTTGCTCATGAGCATAGGGTATAATCATAAAATGACCGGGACTGTAAGGATAAAGATTCATAACCCCATAGCACTTACTATCTCTAAAAAGTATCATATTTTGTTCATCTTCATTATCTTTTGCCATTTTACAAAAGACACATTCATCTGGTTTTTTATGAAAGTAAGTATATCTCCAAGGTGCGTAAATATGTTCCATCTTTACTCTTTTGTAAAATATCCACTAAAACCGTTTGATTTTTCTATCTTGAGTGTGGATATTAAGATTTTATTTGTTGGTATAAGGGTGATTAGCTCTTGGCTTTCAAAGCTTAGTATATCAACTGAACAAAATATTGCCTTTGTAAGCTCTTCTTTGTTGTTTATCTCAACTATAGGCTCCATTCCTAATCGTCTTGAAAAGTCTATAAGAGCCTTAAGCTCAGCTCTTTTTAAATCTTTTGCTCTAAGCACCACACTATCTGCCCCATAAACAACTGACTCTAACAGTTGGTACTCATCAAAAATACTATCACTTCTTATGATGAGAGATTTTGTGTATCTTCTTAGAACAGTTAGCACTTCAGGGTCAAGTAACTCTTTATCGTTTCCTATGCTTACAAGATTGAAATTTTCATATTTTTTAATCTCATCAAGTTTAAAATCTTCTATATATCTTATGGCTTCAAATTTACCCTCAAATAAAGGCTTTATGTCTCTTGGTGGATAATTGTTATAAGCTAGGCTTCTGCCAAGCCATTCATAAGCGTACTCTTTTTTTCTAAGCTCCAAATCTTTTTTTAGATTTTGCATCATTTCTTAGCACACTTTTTTATAAGCTCATAATGCTCTATTATCTCTTTTTCATTTGTTTTATCTTTTATTTTTTCCATATGCTCTAAAGCCTCTTTACATTTTCCTAGCTTGTAAAGCCCCCAAGCTAAAGAGTCTATATAGTAAGCTGATTTAGGGTCTTTTTCTATGGCGAGCTTTATATACTCTATACCTCTTTTAACATCAATATCATGGTCTATAAGCAAATAGCCATAATAATTTAAATAAAGTGGGTCTTGATTTTTCTCTATAACCTCTTCAAATTTACTAGATATTGATTTTATAG
>PDWI01001063.1_pt1 | contig 44611 bp, 40 predicted proteins | sample 1430891 | NCBI WGS metagenome assembly PDWI01 (sample SAMN01162508, study PRJNA174530) | Oral metagenome, whole genome shotgun sequencing project. | biome: Marine environment; feature: Marine mammal; material: Swab sample of the gingival sulcus; isolation source: swab sample of gingival sulcus...
TTCCTGCCCTCCTCAATGTGGCTCTGCCACGGTTGTGTTTTCAACTCCCATGGTAACCCACGAGCGTTGAGGTAGGGCAGGTCAAATCATTATGTCTAGCGCAAGCGCAAATCGGGCAACGTAAACTCACCGCACAACAATCTCGCTGCCGGGGTGTGGTCGCTTAAAGCATCGGCGGCTAACAAAATGGCACCCGCCGTCCAGGTGGGGCGCTCGTCGGGCCAGAGCAGATCCTCAACCCATTGATAGCCCGTCCAGTAGGAGCCGTCTTCATAACGCCACTGGTGCAGCCAGCCGTACACTTCACAGGCTTTGCTGCGATCACCCACAGCGATAAGTGCGAGCACCAGTTCGCAGGTTTCGGCGACGGTCACCCAGGGTTCATCGGACACACAGCGACAGCCCTGGCCGTCGCGCATAAACTCATCCCAGCGCTGCGCCAGACGTTGTTTAGCACGGTTTTTATCCAGTACACCGGTGAGGATGGGGTAAAACCAGTCCATTGAATAGCGGGCCTTGCTCTCCCAGGTGCGATCAAAGCGATGGGGTTTATCGCGCAAAGCCTCGCCCAATCTGGTGCGGGCCTCGCTGAGCTGTGCACTGGGTTTGGCCAGGGTTTTGGCGATATACACGGCGCACTCAAGACTTTTGTAAATCGAGCTGCAACCGGTGAGCAGGGCATCTTCCATGGGGGCACCCTGGGTGTCTACTGCCCAGTGGATCTCACCGTGCTCGGTTTGCAGTGACAGCACAAAATTCATCGCTGCACTGACGCAAGGCCAAAAACCCGCTAAAAAGGCGCGGTCACCCGTGATGAGGTAGTGATGCCAGATGCCGGTGGCGATATAGGCGACGAAATTGCTTTCGCGTCGTGCCCTGTCGTGTACTTCGCCGTTTTTGTAGGCCGCCCACCAGCTGCCATCGGCCAGTTGTATATCGGCCAGCCAGCGATAGGCGCGCTCGGCGGCGGCATACTCACCCGCGACGGATAAGCCCATGGCTGCTTCAATATGATCCCAGGGGTCGCTGTAGCTTCCCTCAAACCAGGGGATTTCACCGCTGGGCAGTTGGGTGCGGAGAATGAAATCAACGGTGGGTCTTAACAGGGTTTTAGGAAAGCTGTCGATGCTGCTAGTCATTCGCCGTTTTCCTTGCGGAAGTATAACACCACACTTTTACCCATAATCGGGTTTAGCAGGCGCTCCAGCTTCCTGGTGAAGGCGGGGCGCTCCAGTAAATCCCACACCAGCAGGCGGTGATACTGTTTGATCAGCCAGTTGTCGTCCTGGGTGCTCCAAAACAGGCATTTGAGCCACCAGTAAGGTGAGTGCAGGGCGTGCGCCCAATGGCGTTGGTAAAAGCGAAAGCCGCGGCGGCTAATTTTTTCGGTCAGCTCCCGCTCTTTGAAAATGCGAATATGGCCGCCGGGCACTTCGTGATAGGCGCGGCTTAATTTCCAGCACAGTTGTTCCGGCCAACGCCGTGGCACGCTAACGCAAAGCAGGCCGTTGGGGCGCAGTACGCGGGCGATTTCATCTAAAACGCCAATATAGTCTGGCACGTGCTCAAGCACTTCCGAGCACACGACCGAGTCGAAACTGTTATCGGCAAAGGGCAGTGCCAGGCCGTTGCTACACAGCAAGTTCAGATGGCGGCTGTTATCCTCGGGTGTGGCAAAGTCCTCGGCTTTTTTTACCGCGTTTTTAACATCTTCAAAACCCAGATCGACACCGACGCTATGAACTTTGGCATCCACATAAAAAGCAATGGCGTGACGGCCTTCGCCACAGCCTAAATCCAGTACTTTGTCGCCTTCGCGCAGGGGCAGGTAGTCGTAATCAACGGTTTTCACTGGCGATCACTTGACGGTAGTATTGCACCATGTTTTTTGCGGTCACTTGCCAGCAAAACTGTTGTTCGATGCGTGCGCGAGCCTTGCGTCCCAGCGTATCGCGCCGCTGCGGGTTGTTGAGCAGTTCGGCAATGGCCTTGGCCAGCGCCTTGCTGTCGCGCACCGGCACTAACACGCCCGCATCGCCCACCACTTCGGGCAGCGCGCCACCGGTGGTTGATACCACCGGTACACCGCAGGCCATGGCCTCGCCCGCGGGCAGACCAAAACCTTCGTAGACTGACGGCACCACCGCCAGCGTCGCTTCGGCGTAATAATCCACCATCTGCTCGGTGCTGATATTGCTGACAAAGGTGATTTTTTCGCGCAGGTTTAGCGCATCGATAAGCTGGTCGGTTTCACCGCCTTCGTGCAGTTTGCTGACCAACAACAGCTCAAGCTCAGGGTATTGTCTCAGCAGGCTGGCGTAGGCTTCCAGGAGATAGCGTACCCCTTTAAGCGGTGCATCCGCAGAGGCGGTGGTCATCAGGCGCAGGGGTTTGCGCGTAATCTGTGGTCGCGGGGCGAAAATGTCCGTGTCGATACCGTTGTACACCAAGTGGACATTCTCTTTTGCGAGACCAAAATCCTCGACGATATCCTCACGCGAGGCATCGGACACGGTGACCACGTGGCGCAGCTCCTTCACCACTTTCTTTTGCATATTCAGGAAGTTGTGCCAACGTTTGACCAGCAGCCGTTCTTTCCAGTTATTCGCCGCAGCCAGGGCAATACGTAAATCACTGGTGATGGGGTGGTGCACGGTGGTCACCAGTGGAATGCCAAGGCGCTGAATGTCGAGCATGCCGTAGCTTAAACTCTGGTTATCGTGGATCAAATCGTAGTTGTGGCCGTGTTTGCGCAGGTATTTCAGGGCGCGGCGACCAAAGGTCATTGGCTCGGCAAAGCCGCCGGTGAGCTTGCTGGTCCATTCAATGATGTTGCTGGCGGAACGCAGATGATGCCAGCGCAGGGAGCCCAGGCCGTTTTCAAACAGGTCGAGGCTTGGCAGTTTGATCAGTTTTACCCGTTCGTCCAAATGTGGATAGGGCGGGCCGGAAATGACATCCACCGTGTGCCCAGCATCCACCAGCGCTTTGCTCAGGTATCTCAAATAAATGCCCTGACCGCCGCCGTGGGGCAGGCTGCGGTAGCCGAGCAGGGCGATGCGCAGCGGATGGGCGTCCACCGTAGGAAGCGGGGCGTGATCGTACTCAGCCGTGTCCAGGGCTGTAGCGGCTTGGGAAGCGGAAATGGTGTTGGTCCTCTCGTCCAGCATGGCTTGCGCCCGTATGTTCGGCACAAGCGTGTTCTGAGGTGCGCAGTGTAGACAGCAAACACCAAAAAATCTACTCACTGACAACATTGAAAGGTCGCTTTGTCCGCCTTTGCCGTCCGTTTAGCTAAAAAAAGAACTGTTTAGGGCGTATAATGCGGCCTTTTCAGCATGGGAGTGGACATGCCCAGCACAAAACCGTTCAAAGGCATTATTCTCGCTGGCGGCTCAGGGTCTCGCCTGTACCCCCTGACCAGCTCCATCAGCAAACAGCTTATGCCGGTGTATGACAAGCCCATGATTTACTACCCGCTGAGCACGCTGATGCAGGCGGGTATTCGCGATATTTTGATTATTACCACCCCCCGCGATCAGGCGGCGTTTGTGGATTTGCTGGGTGATGGCAGTCATTGGGGCATCCACATAAGTTATACGGTGCAGCCCAGGCCCGAGGGTCTGGCACAGGCGTTTCTGCTGGGCGAGGATTTCATCGGCGATGCGCCGGTAAGCCTGGTGCTGGGCGACAATATCTTCCACGGCACTGCGTTTACCCGCGGTTTGCGCTCGGCTACCACCCGCGGCGAAGGCGCCAGCGTGTTTGCCTATTACGTGCAGGATCCTCACCGCTACGGTGTGGTGGATTTCAACGCCGAGGGCGTCGCGCAAAGCATCGAAGAAAAGCCAACGCAGCCGCGCTCCCACTACGCGGTTACGGGGCTTTATTTTTACGACAATGACGTGGTGCAGATCGCCCACGAAGTACGGCCCTCATGGCGCGGCGAGCTGGAGATTACCGATGTCAACAATGCTTACTTGCGGGCGGGCAAGCTAAACGTGGAGGTGATGACGCGCGGTACCGCCTGGTTGGATACCGGCACACACGAATCCCTGCTGGATGCGGGCAATTTTATTCGCGTGTTGGAGGAGCGTCAGGGTTTGAAAGTGGGCTGCCCCGAGGAAATTGCCTTTCGTAAAGGTTTTATCGATGCCGAAGCACTGCTGGCTTTGGCAAAGCCCCTGGAAAAAAGTGGCTACGGTGATTATTTAGCGCGCTTGGTCAGCGAAAACGAGGTGCTGTGGGATGAAATTTAAGGCCACGCCGCTCAATGATGTGTATGAACTTGAGCCTGCGGTGTTTGGTGATGAGCGGGGATTTTTTCAGGAAACCTGGAATGAAAAAACCTTTGCAGACGCAGGTTTTGAGCAGCGCTTTGTACAGGACAACCACAGCCGTTCCAGGCGCGGCATTCTGCGCGGTCTGCACTACCAAACAGAGCACACTCAGGGCAAGCTGGTGCGAGTCACTCACGGCGAGGTGTTTGATGTGGCGGTAGATTTGCGCCAGAGTTCGTCCAGCTTCGGCAAGTGGTATGGTACGCGGCTGTCGGCGGACAATCATCGCATGTTGTGGGTGCCGCCGGGTTTCGCACACGGCTTTTTGGTGTTGTCAGACTTTGCGGATTTTCTCTACAAATGCACTGATTTTTACCACCCGCAGTCGGAAGTCAGCCTGGCCTGGAACGACCCCAGCGTGGGCATCGACTGGCCACTTGCCGAGTCTGGCGCACCTCAGCTATCGGCGAAGGACGCGGCGGGGCTTGCGTTTGATGATTTGCCGTTGTTTGATTGAAGCGCGTGAAAAAGGATAAAACAATGCAACAGGAAACGCCTTTTTATCCTGTGTTCCTGTCAGTGGTATACGTGGCGAACAATCAGGGTGCTGCGCTTGAGGGCATTGCCCGGCGCGCGGTGAAAATGCTGGGCGAGCTGGTCAGCGATTACGAGCTGATTATTGTTGATAACGCATCCACCGATGGCAGTTTACAGGTTTTGCAAAAGATCACCGGCGCAGAGGGTTTGCCCAATGTGCAGGTGTTTGCCCTCGGGCAAAAGGTCGACACCGATACGGCCTTTTGGGTGGGCATGGAAAATGCGTTGGGTGATTTTGTTGCGGCCCTGGATCCGCTGACCGACGATATTGGTTTTTTGCCGCAGATGCTGGCCGAGGCGACCGCTGGGGTGGATGTGGTCTTTGCGCGCAATGAGCAAATGCCTCAGCAAGCACCCGCTTACCGTTGGTCATTGGCCTTTTTCAACAAGTTGTACCAGTGGTTCAGCGGCGTACATTTGGCCAAGGATGCACCGCAATACCGTTTGCTGAGCAAACGGGTAATTAACTACATTTTGCAGCATGCCCAGCCAGTTATCAGTTATCGACATTTACCCGCGCGCGGTGGCTTTACCAGGGCGAATATGCACTACAGTGCCACGCCGATGGCGGCAAGCCCCAAAAGTCTCGCCGACAGCATCGATCGCGGCCTGCGCATGGTGGTGGCGACCTCGAAAACCCCGCTGCGTCTGGTGACGTGGTTGTCTCTGTTTGGTGCGGGCGCCAATGTGTTCTATTCCATCTATGTGGTATTTGTCAGTCTGTTTAAAGCCGATGTGGCGCCGGGTTGGGTGAGTCTGTCTTTGCAGCAGTCGGGCATGTTCTTTTTGATATCGCTGGTGCTGCTTGTCTTTGGTGAATATATTTTGCACCTGGCGCGACAATCCAGTGATGGCCCTCTGTACCACGTGGTGCAGGAGTTCACCAGTGCGCGCATGACTCGCCGCGAAAAGTTAAACATTGAAGATGTTGGCCGTAAAGGTGAACAATGACTGCGCCTACTGACGCGGTAGATGCTGTCATTATTGGCGGGGGGTTTTACGGCTGCGCCATCGCCCTGCATTTAGCGCGTCACCACGGCTTGCATCGTCTGCTGTTGCTTGAGCGCGAGGGGCAGCTCATGGCTCGTGCCTCCTATAGCAATCAGGCGCGTTTGCACAATGGCTATCACTACCCGCGCAGTTTCACCACGGCCTATCGCAGTCGGCTGAATTTACCGCGCTTTATTAAAGATTGGCCACAGGTGGTGGTTAAAGATTTTACCAAGCTATATGCCATCGCGAGGCGCAATTCGAAAGTTACCGCGCGCCAGTTTGAGCGTTTTTGCAAAGATATTGGCGCACCACTAGCGCCTGCTGCACCTGCCCAGAAAGCTCTGTTTGAGCCGCGCTTAATCGAGGCGGTTTACGAAGTTACCGAATATGCATTTGATAGCAGCATACTTAAACAGTGGGCGGAAACAGAACTTGCGAACCACGGTATTTCGGTACTGCTTAACAGTACGGCACTGTCGGTATCGCAAGGTGAAGACCAGCGCCTTTGCGTGCAGATCAAACAACAAGACGCTGCGCCAAAGACGGTTAATGCACGTTGGGTGTTTAATTGCACCTACAGCGGTTTGAATCAGTTAGGCGGTGATTTTTCGGGCACGCGCACCGGCTTGAAACACGAAATTGCAGAAATGGCCCTGGTGGAAATGCCCGCAGCGCTTAAAGGTATTGGCGTTACGGTGATGGATGGCCCGTTTTTTTCTGCCATGCCTTTTCCCGCGCGCAGTTTACACAGTCTGTCCCACGTGCGTTATACGCCGCATATTAACTGGCAAGACTGTGCGGATAAAAACCCCTATGAGGTGCTGGCCCATTATCGTGAGCCTTGCCGAGTCGAGCGCATGATTCGCGATGCGGCGCGCTATATGCCCGCGTTAATTGATGCGAAGCCCGTCGATACGCTGCTTGAGATTAAAACCGTGTTGCAAAAAAATGAAGGCGATGATGGCAGGCCGATTTTATTTGAGCGCGCCGAGGCGCTGCCGGGCTGTTATTCGGTGCTCGGCGGAAAGATCGACAATATTTATGATGTGCTTGAGCATATCGACTCTGAACTTGATGCGGCGAGGGCGACAGCGTGAGTGATGCGACAGCAAAAAAACTGATTTCCATTATCGGGCCCATGTATAACGAAGCCGAACTGGTGCAAACCTTCTGCGACGAGGTGATCGCCTGCTTCTCTGCTGTGCGAGAGCATTACGATTTTGAGCTGGTGCTGGTGGATGATGGCTCAACAGACGACACCCTGGCACAAATGTACAAGGCCCGTGAGCGCTACCCCAATGAAATCACCCTGGTACAGCTGTCCCGCAATTTTGGTTTGGAAGGTGCGGTGTCCGCCGGTTTGAAAACCGCCAGCGGTGATGCGGTTATCGTGATGGATGCAGATTTACAAGACCCGCCCGCCGTGGCGCTCACAATGGTAAATGCGTGGGAAAATGGTGCAGATATTGTGGTGGGCTCGCGCGGTGAAAGACCCAACGATAGCTTTTTCAAACGCGCCGGTGCCAGTGCCTTTTATAAGCTGCTGGATAGCCTTTCCGGCAAGTTAAAATTGGAGCCCGAGGCGGCCAATTTTCGTTTATTAGATCGCAAAGCGGTGGACAAGCTGTTGGCCCTGCCTGAGGTCAACGGCGTATTTCGTGTTGTGGTGCCGTTTTTGGGGATGAAAACCGAAGTCGTATCCTATGCTCGCGATAAGCGTTTTGCGGGTGAAACCAAATACCGCTTAAGTGCGATGATACGCTATGCCCTTGATAGCTTGACCGGCATTTCTGTCGAGCCGCTGCGCAAGGTGCCTATAGCCTGTGCTGCGACATTTTTGCTCAGTTTGGGTTTTTTTATCAGTTTGTTTTTTGCCTCTGTTCACTGGCAACCAGCGCTGCTGGTCTGTGCGTTAATGAGTGCTTTATTCAGTTTACTGTTCCTGGTGCTGAGCTTGATGTCCGAATACTTAGGCCAGGTTTACACCGAAGTCAAAGGCCGGCCCACCTCGGTGATTTATCAGACAATCCCCAGCGAATCGGCGCGCGCAAAAGCGGCGCAAAAGGATAACGTATGATTCCCTTACAACGTGTTGGCCGTTCTGGCCTCAAGCTTTCCCAATTAACTTACGGCAGCGCGCTGACCATTGGTACCCAGGACAATGACCCTGCCTATGCGCAAACCATGATCGATGCCGCCTGGGATTGCGGCTTTCGCTCTTTTGACACCTCCAATAACTACGGTTTTGGTGAGGCTGAAAAACTGGTGGGTGCGGCGCTTAAAAAATACCCGCGCGAGCAGTTTGTCGTTGCCACCAAAGGTTCGTGGCCCATGAGCGAGCTTGAGTATCACCGCGGCCTGTCGCGCAAGCATTTGCGCTGGGCGTTTGAGCAGAGTTTTGCACGTCTGGGTTTCGAGTATATTGATATTTACTATGCCCACCGCTACGATCCCGACACGCCGATGGAAGAAGTGGTGCGGGTCTATAATCAGCTTATTGATTCCGGCAAAATTTTGTATTGGGCAACATCCGAGTGGCCGGCAGAAGCATTGCGGGAGTGCCATGAAGTCTGTGATCGTTTGGGCATGGAAAAGCCGATACTTGAGCAGTTTATTTACTCCTATGCGATTGATAAGGCCGACTGCAACGGGGTGCGCGATTTCTGCGAACAAAACGGTGTGGGTATGTTGGGCTTTTCGCCTATGGCGCAGGGTTTACTCACGGGCAAATACCAGGGCGGCGTGCCCGAGGGTTCCCGCATCGCCAAGAGCGAGCAGATTGCCTACGATAAAACCCGCCTGATTTATGAGCAAACCAAAACCCGTGTCGATCATTTTAATAAGGTCTGCGCTGAGTTTGGTATCAAAGGCAGTCACGCGGCGATTCGCTGGGCGCTCAAAAATAATGTGCTGCCAGTATTGGGTGCAAGCTGTCCCGAGCAATTGGCAGAGAACGTCAGCGCACTGGAGGCCGATATTCCACAGGCATTTTGGCAGCAGGTGGATGCCCTGGAGTCTGGCGCATGAAGCTATCCGCATCGAATATTGCCTGGCATGCCGAGGACGATGTCACTGTATACCAGCGCCTGAAAGCACTGGGTTTTTCCGGTGTGGAAATTGCGCCAACACGCTGGGTGCAGGATGCACCCTATTCAGCACAAGGTATTGCAACGGCATCCTCAATAGCACGCGCGCTGAACAGCGATTGGGGGCTTTCTGTAAGCTCCATGCAGTCTTTGTGGTTTGGAAAGAACCAGCAGTTATTTGGCACGGTGGAGGAGCGCGATTATTTACAGGCTTACACGGAGCAAGCGCTGGATTTTGCCGCCGCAGTAGGCTGTGCTCACGTGGTGTTTGGCAGTCCAAAAAATCGCGTCAGTCACAGTGACAGTGATGCCGTAGTGGGTGAGGCTTTTTTTACCGCCTGTGCCAAACACGCTGCAAAAGCCGCTGTGGTGATTGGGATGGAAGCCAATCCCGCAGTTTACGGCACCAATTACATTAATTTTACCTCCGAGGCGGCGGCGCTGGTAAAGGCGGTCAATCAGCCCTTTTTCAAGTTGAATTTAGACCTGGGCACCGTGCTGATTAACGTTGAAAGCATTGAATCTATTGCCGAAGTACTACCCCTGGTCAGCCATGTGCACATCAGCGAGCCGATGCTGGCGCCAGTCAGTGAGCGAGATTTACACCATGAACTTGCAAGGCTGTTACAGGCGCAAAACTACCAGGGTTGGGTGTCGCTGGAAATGAAGAACGAGGGGCTTGACCCTCTGTTTGGTTCTTTAGAAGTGCTGGCCAAGGTGTTTTTGTAAGCGCTATGAATGCGTTACTTCCCTTCGCCATTACCGGGATTTTGGGCACGCTGACAAACCTCGCTCTGTTCTATGTGTGGGTTGATATCAGCGGTGGCTCACCGATGTGGGCGGCGATATGTGGTCATATCATAGCGGCTACGCAGAACTACGTACTCAATCACTATTGGACGTTCAAGGGCAAAGCTGCAAGCGCGCATGTCAGCATTCGCGGTTGGCTGCTGTTTTTGGCCAGCTCCCTGGCGGGCCTGCTGGTCAATCTGCTGGTGTTACAACTTGCGTTACCTTTGCTGAGCTGGCCTGTTTTGGCGCAAGCGCTGGGGATAGCGGCCGGGTTTTTGGTGAACTTTATAGCGGCCAAGCTGCTGGTATTTAACAGGTAGTGTTCATGAACAGACAGTGTAAAAGCCAAAAAATCTCCTTGATTTTATTTTGTTTTGTTTTCATTGCAGGGGTGCTGCTCAGGTTTTATCACCTCGATGTGCAGAGTCTGTGGTCGGATGAGTTATTCACCGTGGCGGCGGCGCTGGATGTGGGCGAGGGCAAGAACTGGTTGGATTTTACGCCCAAGGTGATTCCCGAGCTGACGCACGAAGACAGTTTTATTACCTGGAAGGCGGCGGACAATACGCCCCCACTGTTTGATTTAATGCTGATGGTGTGGGCGAAAATATTTGGTGAATCGGATTTTGCCCTGCGTTCGCTTCCCGCCGTTCTCGGCTCCCTGGCATCTGCGGTGCTGTTTTTTGGTTTGCGCAGATCTCTCGGGGTGTGGCCCGCATTGTGTGCTGCGGCGCTGGTGGCGTTTTCTCCAAAAGCGGTTGAGTATTCCCAGGAAGTGCGTGCCTATACCCTGGCGTTGTTGTTAGCTGCCGTGGTCGCTGTGCGCATTATCAACCATGTGCTCGACGAGGGCGACCCCGATCAGCGCAGCGGTTTTGCCCGTATGCGTTGGACACTGTTGTTTATGGTATTGCTGGCTTATGCCCACTACACCGGCTTGTTTCTAGCGGGTATGTTGGCGGCGGTGTATGTGGTGTTGGTGGCCCTGCCGAGGCGGCGCTGGCGAGAAATTGCCCAATTTCTGCTTGTGCCCGCGGCGATTGCGCCGTGGATGTGGCTTAGTCAAAGGGCATTTTTCCATAGCAGTGCCGGTGGCTACCGCTGGTGGAATGAGCCTCCCGCTGTACTTTCGAATATGCTTCCTCGGACACTTGATTTCTATTTGCCCGAATTTTCGCAGTTGTTAGTTTGCCTGTTAGGCATTAGCTTGTTTGCTGCGCTAACAGCGAGGTACAGCACAGAGGGCTGGCTGTTTTCTTTTAAAGAGGTAAAACAGCGTGCAAGTGATAAGCACCTGCTACTGACGCTGGGGTATTTGGCGGCACTGCTGTTGTTGTTCGCTTACAGCGTGTATAACGCCAATACCTCCAAGATGTGGCACCTGAGATATTTTTTGGTGGCGCTGCCGGTGCTCTATTGCATTTTTGCTTTGTTGTTTGCGCAGGTGAATCATTTGCGGGGCTTTATGCTGACAGTGACTACGCTGCTACTCGGCGCCAGTGTGTTCTCAACAGGACAATACCTGATAGACGATCAACCGGTAAAACCCCAATATCGCGAGGCCTCGCAGTTTATTGCCGAGCACATTAAGGACGATGCGATTATCGTATTAGGCTGGCGTAGTAACGCCAGCTACTATCGCCATTATCTTGATAAATATTTGCCAGAAACCGGTAAGCGCTATACTTATATGCCTGTTTCCCATAAGTGGGAAATCGATGAGCTATGTAAAGGCGGTGTGTTTTCGGGCAGGCAGGTGTTCGTGTTTAAGATGTTCCACCAGCCGCGTTACGGCAAGATGGTAGCGGCGTGCCCAGGCGCAAACAAGATTCGAGTGTCGAATTTAAGGGGTTTGGTAGCGGGTGAGTTTCAGTTTGATCTGCAAGATGGAATAGGCAGATAAAAACCGGCGCTCTTCAAAGCAGGCTGGTAAGTACCCCGGATTTATTCACTCCAGCCGCTGCCAATCGCTTTATACAATGCAATAAGGTTCAAACCACTGGCCAGACGCGCTGCCAATAATTCCTGCTGGTATTGCAGCGTTTCCAATTGCACACGGATTACATCGTCCAGCGTTTTATCACCATACTTAAATAATTTTTGTATCGAGACTTCGCGCTGTTGGTTGCCATCTACGGTATGTGCCATTTCACTGACTTGCTGGGTGAGCGCATACTGCAGCTGATAGCGGTTGTCCACTTCAGCAAGTGCCTGCAAAATGGCGTGGTTGTATTCGAGTAACGCCGTTTTGAGTGCTGCGTCTTTGGCAGCTACATTAGCCCGGATTTTACCGGCGGTAAAAATGGGTAACTGCACGCCAAAGCTGGCGATACTGCCCCAGCCGTCTATATCGGTTAACAACTCTATTCGACCTGTCTGCCATAAAAAGCGCATATCAAAACGAGGTAAAAAATCGGCTTTGGCGCTGGCCAATGCCGCTGCTTTGGCCTGGACATTTGCCGCAGCGGCCATTAGATCGGGGCGCTTGTTCAGCAGTCCTTCTGGTTGCTCACCGCTTGGCGGGGGTGGCAATTGCAAAAACAGCTCTGATTGTGTGAGCTGCTGTTTATCCAGATGAAAGCCTTGTGGTGTGTGTCCGGTTAATACCGCAATGGATCGTTCATGGGTGGTGAATTGTGCCTTTAGCGTGGCTTGCTGGGATTTAACGGCCTGGATCTTTGTGTGAATTGTTTGTACATCGTAAGTGCTGGCCTGTCCCGCTTTAAAACGCCCCTCCACATAGTGTTGGAGCCGGGTTAGTGTGGCAACGGTTTGCTGCAGTAGCGCCTGCTGCGCCAGGGAATGCCCGGCACGCAGATAGTTTTCAGCAATACTGCTGGCCACGAGCATTTGCGCCCCATAGGTTTTCATCTTCACCATCCATGCGCCTGCGCGAGCCGCATCGATATCGCTTTGTTTTTGCCCCCAAACATCCGGTTCCCACGCAGCCACAAGACCGCCCACGCGTATGCTTTTATGATCTGCTATCGCTAAATCGCTGCGACTGGCACCAGCGAGCACGTCAGCACTGACTGAAGGAGACAAATCCGCCCGGACGATTTTCAGCATGGCAGACACTTCGTCCAACCGGCTTTTGGCAATTTTTATCTCGCTGCTTTGTTGCAGCCCCTGCCCAATTAAATGGGCTAATTGGGGGTTATTCCAGGTGCGCCACCATTGTTCGATACGTTCCCCGCTCATGGTCTGACTGGCTTGTTCGTATTGAGCTGGCAGCGTAATTGGTGGGGGTGTATCAACCTTCGTTATTGAGCCGCAGGCCGTCAGGAGGAATGCAATGGATACAGATAATGCAGTATTTTTCATCATGTTTTCTTCTCAGCTTTGCCGTGCCAGCATAGTTCTGAAACGTAATAGGGCAATCACCATAAAACCCAGTCCCAACAGCGCAATCATAGCGACCCTTGGTGCAATCATTTGCCATGAAGCCCCGCGAAACAGGATGTCCTGGCTGATTGAGGTAAACTGCCTCAAGGGCGAAAACTGCATAATGTACTGTAACAGTACCGGCTGGTTTTCAAAGGGTGTCAAACTGCCAGACAGCACGTACAGCATCACATAAATGGGTATGCAAAGCAGACTGAACTGCGGCATTGTCGGGGCGATGGTGGCCAACAAAATGGCCATACTGGAAATGGATAAGAGATACAGGGCTTCAACCAGTAAATACAGTGCAAGTGACCCATTAATGGGAGCCCCAACCAGCAGGTGTACGACAAAATAAATCGATACAAATGAGGCTATCAAAATAATCATGCTGTTGGCGATAACCTTGGCCAGCACAATTTCCAAAGCCGTTACCGGCATCACCAGCAAGTGCTCAATGGTGCCGTGTTCACGCTCACGGATAACGGCACCGCCCACCAGAATAAAACACAACAAGGTGGCAAACGCGCCTACCTGCATCGCGGGTAAAAACCACTCTGTATGTAAGTTTTCATTGAACAGTACGTTAACTCTGGGTGTAATCAGGGCTATATCGAGATGATGTTTTCCTACATAGTCAGTGATTTGCCGATTGACGATCTGCGCAATATACCGCGCTCCAGCGCCTGCCTGTGTCATCGCTGTGGCATCGATCAGCAGTTGCAACTCTGGCCGTTTGCCAGCCAGTAAATCCGCCGTAAACTGTGGCGGAACCGACAAAACAAAGGTGTATGTGCCACTGTCCATCAGTTTATCAATATCACTTTCGGCGATATCGTCAACCTGTTTGAACTCCGGGGGCAACATTGCATCACGGATCTGATAGGTCAACGCACTGCGGTCATAATCAACAATACCAATGTTGGCGTTTTTCACTTCAGTGGTTACGCCATTGGCAATAATGTAAATGGCCAGCGTAAACATCATGACAACCAGGCGAAACAGTGTCTTGTCACTGATAAAACTGCGGACTTCCTTGCCCGACAGAGTTAATATGTTTGTTATCAATTGTCCCATCGCTTACGTTTCCTGCTTCTTCAGCAGCCTTACGGCCAGCAGCATGTAAGCAATAAAAAACAACATCAGGATACCGTACAGCGGTACAAAAGATGCCATATCCAGGCCTTTGGTGAAACCGCCCAGGCTGATACCCTGATACCAGCTGGTGGGGAAGGCACGCCCGACAAAATAACCCAGTCCGCTTATTGTATTCATGGGAAACAGCAGGCCGGAAAAAATCAAAGCCGGAATGACCGTGGTCAGTGCGGTAATAAAAATGGCGGCAATTTGTGTTGTCACAAACGTGGACACCAGCAAACCAAACCCTGTAGCCGCCAACACATACAATACTGTACTGACAAACAAACCCACAAAAGAGCCTTTCACCGGTACACCAAGGAAAAACACAGTAATGGCTACCAGGGTTAAATAACTGAGCAAAGCCAGGACAACATAAGGCATCTGTTTGCCCAACAGGTATTGGCTTACGCTGGCGGGCGAACCGTACAGATTGATAATGGTCCCCACCTCGCGCTCTCGCACTACACCCAACGCCGTCATGATGCAGGGGATCATCATCATTACCAGCATGATGATTCCGGGGGAGATAGCATTAACACTCTTAAACGCCTGGTTGTACATGGTGCGAATCTGCAGGTCGTAATCCGGCTGCAGCTTAATACCGGCTTTTTGATATAAATCCAGGGTGTATTGCCGAACGATCGCAGCGGCATAGGTGACAGTATTTTCACCGGTAAAGGGCATGGAGCCATCGATATAAAAAGCAACTTCCGGTCGTCGTTGCTGTAACAAATCGCGTCCAAAATCGGGAGGGATTTCGATAACTAAGCGCGATTTTTCCCCGCTGAGAACAGCAGCCATTTGGCTGCGATCAGTCAGTTGAGCAACCTCATTAAAATAGGCGGACCCAGAGAGGTGCTCAAGCAGCTCGCGACTTTCCGGACTGCGATCCTGATCGAGCACAGCAAAATTGATACGGTTGGCATCAAATGACAACCCCCAGCTGGCAACCAATAATAAAACGATGGGGCCAATAATTGAAAACAGCAAGCGGATCGGATCCCTCAGCAGCTCTTTTGTCTCGCGCAGGGCAAACGTCCATACTGTATAAAACCAACGCGCTAAACTGGTGTTTACGGCCTTTTTCACTGTCAGCCGGGGTGAGTTGTCTACGCTGACCTGCGATTGATCATCAGCTGACGCTGTTTCCGTTTTTACCTCGGGCTGCTGCTCTTCCAGAAAAGCGATAAAGGCTTCTTCCAGGGTTTGCACCTGACGCTGCTCCTGCAACGCTTGCGGGGTGCCAACGGCGAGCACCTCCCCGCGGTGCATAAAGGATACACGGTCACAGCGCAGGGCTTCGTTCATAAAATGTGTCGAGACAAAAATGGTAACGCGATCATCCCGCGACAAGGCTATTAAGTGCTGCCAAAACATATCCCGTGCAGCGGGATCGACCCCGGATGTGGGTTCATCCAGAATCAAGACGGTCGGGCGGTGTAAGCATGCCGCTGCCAACTGTAGGCGTTGCCGCACACCCAGAGACAGGGACTTCGGCAGTTCCTCTGCAACATCCTGTAATTCAAACTGCAGCAAAGCCCGTTCTATGGCCTCTCCGGCCGCCTCACCGGACAACTGATACAGCTTCGCATGAAGAATCAGATTCTGGCGCACACTAAGTTCTTCATACAGTGAAAAGGCCTGCGACATATAGCCGACTTGCTGGCGAACACGGATATCTTTAGCGTGGATACTTTTACCCAGCAAACGGGCTGACCCGCTGGTTGCATCCAGCAAGCCCGTCAGCATTTTCATAGTGGTACTTTTGCCACAGCCATTTGAGCCCAGAAAGCCAAATATTTCCCCTCGGGCGATATCAAAACTGACTTCGTTAACGGCGGTAAAATCGCCAAATTTTTTGGTGAGCTTTTCGGCCTGAATCGCGCTGGGTAAATTCGGGTCAGCCTCAAACACAGGTATTTGACTGTCATCCCAATGCGTTTGCTTATCTTCGGGTAACAGCCTGATATACGCCTGCTCAAGATCATCAACCTGCATATCGTGCAAGACTTGCTGGGTGGGCTTATTCACCAGTATTTTGCCGTTATCCATGGCGATCAACTGCTGAAATTGTTCGGCCTCATCAATATAGGCAGTGGAGACTATCAATGTCATGCCCGGGTTTTCTTCGCGCAAGGCATCAACCAGTTGCCAAAACTGGCGGCGAGACAGAGGGTCAACGCCAGTAGTGGGCTCATCCAGAATTAACAACTCAGGGTCATGTACCAGCGCACAACACAGGCTTAGCTTTTGCTTCATACCACCCGACAGTTTTCCAGAAGCGCGCTCGGCAAAGGGATCCAGTGCTGTGGCCTTTAATAGCCGTTGGATGCGCTGCCTGCGTGCAGCTTTATTCAAGCCAAATAAACGCGCGTGGAATTCAATGTTTTCATACACGGATAATGTCGGGTATAAATTTTTCCCCAGGCCCTGCGGCATAAACGCTATTCGCTGTAGCAAATCTTCGCGTTCGTGTTTTACCGCCTGGTCTTTGTTCAAGACCCTGACCGTACCCTGCTGGATAACACGCGAGCCTGCAATCAGTGACAACAACGTCGACTTCCCCACGCCGTCCGGCCCGATAAGTCCTACAGTGACGCCTTTGGGGATGGTCAGCGACACATCATCCAGCGCACGCACCTTGGGGTAATTGTGCGTTACATGGTTTAGCTCAACGTCATTTTTTTGCATGGTGCGCTTTCATAACGTTATTCTTTAGCTTCCGGTAATCTCACCGCCAGGTCATCGGTCCATACCGCCTTAGGCTCGGTCAGCACGTAACCATCACCCGCCATGCCCCCACGCAAATAGTTTTGGTGCTTGCGTGCGACATCAACAGGAATTTTTAACTTTACCTTAAACATCAACTTCGCTCGCTCACTCTCGGTTTCAACATGCTTGGGGGTAAACTGCGCGTCACTGGCGATAAAAGTTACTTTTGCCGGAAAAACATAATCCTGACCGTCCAGAATAATACGAGCTTCGCTGTTTAAGGCAACTTTATTAACAACAGGGCCGGGTAAAAATAAATTCATATTGATATCGTCTAAATCGAGTAAACTAACAATTTTTGACCCAGCCCCAACCACACTGCCCATCTCAACCAGCTTGTATTGCACCCGACCCGCTTTGGGGGCTTTTATCTGCAAGTCGCCCAGCATGGAGCTGATTTGCTCAACTTGCGCTTCGGCTTGTTCAATGCCCGCCGTTGCCTGCTGAACGGTCGCTTCGGCTTCTTTTTGGGCAAACTCTAATGCCGTCAAACGAGCTGCTGCTGCATCACGCGCTGCGATGCGTTTGTCTAACTCTGATTGGGAAATTAATTCATCTTTGCGCAACGAGAGTGCGTTATCAACATCGAGTTGTGCAACTTTTATTTGCTGCTGCTGTGCCAGTAACTGGGCCGCAATGTGTTTGACCGCTTTTTCTGCCTGCTGTTGTTTCGCACGACTGGCATTTTGTTGCGCCAGTGCCGCATGATGTTTGGCCTGGGTTGTTTCCGAAGACAGAGTTGCCAGCACTTCACCCGGAGTGACATATTGTCCTTCTTCGACAATGACCCGCTCAACACGACCCGGATACAAACTCGCCACATCCATGCGGGTCAGTTCCAGACGTCCATTAGAGTGAGTAATGCCCGGATGCTCATCGGATTGATTGTTTTTCTGGTAATACCAATACCCTCCGCCAACCAGGATGGCCAATATAATCAGTACAAGTTTATTTTTCATAAGGAGAGCTTCTATATCAATCGGGACTTTCACAACGGAAGAATTGCATTGCCAAAACAAATATCGAAAAAATTTACCAAAAAGAGCATTAATTTTTGGTGTTAGACAGACCGATTCGTATTTGTCCTTTTGTCCGAAAATTCCATTTGCTGGTGAAATATCCGGGTTAACCATTCGGCGGTAAGGTCATTTCCTCGCTACCCCTCAACCTTATCCAACATTAACTGTTCTGGTCAAGTAATTACTGGCTACAATTCCCTTGGCGCTTAAGGCGCTCTGCTCAATGAAAACCAGCGAATACCTTAATAAGCGCCGTGATAGCAATTTCACGGGTTCATGTGTGTTTTCCCTGGCTTAGCAAACAGTTTTTACGTGTTCGTAATTAATAGTTTTTTCATCAACCGTTATCAGGGGGCAAGCCAGTTTTCGAGCTGTCGCAACTATTATGCGATCAGCTGGGTTTTTGTGGGATTCACCGGGTAGCGCTGCTGACTTAATGCCAATTTCATTATCGACCGGGACGGGGATACGTTAAATCCTCGCCCCGGTGGGGCGAGGGTGTGCTTAAAGCCTTACCAGATGCGTACGCGATCTTTTGGCGGCAGGTACATTTTGTCGCCGGGTTTTACCTCAAAGGCTTGTTCGAAGCCGCCGATATTCGGCAATATGCCATTGACGCGAAACGGTGGGGGCGAGTGCGGGTCAATCTTCACCAGTTGGCGTTTGCGCTCGTCGCGGGTTTTGCTCAGCCAGGCTTGCGCGTAACCGATGAAGAAGCGCTGTGGGCCGGTGTAACCGTCGAGCACGGGTGCTTCCTTGCCATCTAATGAGTTGATGTAGGCTTTGTAGGCAATCGACACTCCGGCTAAGTCACCGATGTTTTCGCCCTGGGTGAACTTACCGTTGACGTGAACACCGGGCAGGGTTTCAAACTTATCGAATTGCTCGATAAGTTTTGCGGTGCGATCTTCAAAGGCTTTTTTGTCGGCCTCCGTCCACCAGTTGTGCAAGCGGCCATCGCCGTCAAACTGGGCACCGTTGTCATCAAAGCCGTGGCCGATTTCATGGCCGATCACTGAACCGATCGCACCGTAATTCACCGCATCGTCGGCGTTTAAATTAAAAAACGGTGGTTGCAAAATTGCTGCGGGGAAGGTGATGCTGTTGTTCAGTGAATAGTAGTAGGCATTTACCACCTGCGGTGCCATGAACCACTCTTCGCGATCGACTTTCTTGCCGACACGTGCAAGCTGGCGGTTGCTTTCCCACAGGCTGGCGGCGCGCACATTACTCATCAGGTCATTGCTTAAATCCATGGTGGAGTAGTCGCGCCATTTTACGGGATAGCCAATTTGTGGCGTGAATTTGGCCAGTTTGGTGAGTGCGTTTTTGCGGGTTTCTTCGCTCATCCACTCCAGACTTTCGATTGATTGACGATAGGCTTCGATTAAGTTGGTCACCATTTCGTCCATGCGCGCTTTGGCTCTGGGTGGGAAATGCTCTTTAACATAAATCTGACCCACCGCTTCGCCGAGGGTGCCGTTGACAAGGCCTACACCTCGTTTCCAGCGCGGACGCATTTCCGGCACACCTTCTAAGGTGCGGGAATAAAAGTCAAAGGCCAGTTCCTGCATGGCTTTGTTCAGGTAGGGCGCGGAAGACGACGCCAAACGCAGTTTCATGTAATCGCGCCAGGTTTGCAGGGAGGTTTTTGTCAGTGCTTTGGCAAGGCCGGGTAGATACTCTGGTTGGGCGACTGCAAAGACGGTGTCTTTGTCTAGACCCATCCCGCTAAAAAACACCTGCCAGTTAACGCCCTTGGGCATGCTGGCGTGGCCGGGGCCGTGCAGATTGTAGTGACGGGTGTATTCGCGGTTTTCAACCGGAGGGCGGTTGGCGGCGGCCAATTGTTTTTCCAGGGCATAGGTATTTTCCGCGGCTTTTTGCGCGGCGCGATCGCTGTAGCCCAATGCCTTAAAAATATTCGTGGTGTACTTTTTATAGGCGGCGACGATGGACTTGCCCTTTTCGGAATCGTCGCTGTAGAAATCACTGTTGGGCAGACCCAAACCCCATTGACTGATATAGGCGCGGTATACGGTGGGGTTTTTGTAGTCGGGCGTGACATACAAACCCAGTGGTGCGTCGATGCCGAAACGGTTGGCCCAGGCTGTCCAGCGCAGAATGTCATCGACACTGCTGACTTTGTCGATGCGCGCCAGGTCCCGCTTAAGCGGGGTAAGCCCCAGTTCCTCAACGGCTGCCTCATTCATGAAGCTGTTGTACATCAGGCCGATTTTACCCGCGGCGGTATTTGGTGCCGCATTTTCAGCGCCAGCCTGCTCGATAATTTTGCGCACATTGGCATCGGCTTCCTCGCGCAGGCGCATAAAGGTGCCGGTGCTTGATTTGTCCGCGGGAATCTCTGCCTGGGCAATCCAGCGGCCATTGACGAACTCAAAGAAGTTGTCCTGCGGGCGCACATTGTTGTCCATGTTAGTCAGAATAACGCCTGACTCCAGCGGCACCTCGGCAACTTTGTCCTGGATACCCTGACAAGCGGTGATAAGAGATGCGACGGTAACGACTGCCGCGAGTTTTTTTACTGTTAGAAACGACATGGATAAATCTCCAGTTAAACACCCGCGTACTGTATACCTAAACGCTGTGGGGTTAAAGCGGTTTGGGCGCTGGGGGCGTGGTTGTTAACAGCCGTCCCCGGGCAAAAACAAGCTGGTGACACTGTCCAAAAAGCGTCTCCCAAGACTGGTGGTGGCGATGCGCTTGCCATCGTTAGTGAGCAGGCCCTGCGCCACGGCTTGGTCGAGTTCTGGTGACAGGCTGTCCACATCAAGCCCTGTGCGCGCGGTGAACTGGCTGAGTTCAAAGCCATCGGTCAGGCGCAGGGCGTTTAGCAGAAATTCAAAGCGCAGATCCTGGGCGCTCAGCTCGCGTTCACCCGCGGGTTTTGTACCTGCGCGCCTGATGTAGTCCTCCGGTTTGCGGCTGTGCCAGTAGCGCCTGACTTTTCCGCTCGCGGTATCGGTCAGTTTGCCGTGTGCGCCCGCACCGAGGGCGAGGTAGTCGCCGAATTGCCAGTAGTTGAGGTTGTGCCTGCAGGCTGCGTTATCTTGTGCCCAGGCAGAGACTTCGTAGCGGGTAAAGCCTGCGTTTTGCAGCAGCTCGATGCCCGCATCTTCAATATCAGCCAGGGTGTCATCCACGGGTAGCTGTGGAGGCTGTTTATAAAAAGCGGTGTTGGGTTCGATGGTGAGCTGATACCAGGACAGGTGCTCGGTCTGCCAGCTTAGTGCGCTGCGAATGTCTTCACAGGCTTCGTGCGCGCTCTGTCCGGGCAGGCCGTGCATCAAGTCGAGGTTGATGCGCTTGAAACCCGCATTCATCGCCGCTTCTATGGCGTGGTGAGCCTGCTGGGCGCAGTGCACCCGCCCCAGCGCCTTGAGCTGGGTGTCGTCAAAGCTCTGTACTCCCAGCGACAGACGGTTGATGCCCGCCTCAAAAAAAGCGCGAAACTTATCCGCTTCGGCGCTGCCGGGGTTGGCTTCCATGGTGGCCTCTAAGTCATCGGCGCAGTGTAGCCTGTTTTTAATGCCTGTCAGCAGGCGCGTTATCGCCGCACCGGAGAATAAACTAGGGGTGCCGCCGCCGATAAACAGGGTTTGCACCTGGCGGCCATCGATGTGTGGTAGCGCCCAGTCTAAGTCTGCCAGCAGGGCATCGACATAGGTATTTTCAGGAATATCTGCGATCGCGTGGGAATTAAAATCGCAGTAGGGGCATTTGCGTTCACACCAGGGCAGGTGGATGTAGAGACTGAGGGGAACAGGGTTCATCCCACTGCGCCGCGCAGTGCCGTAAGCAATAGCGCGCTGGCCTTGGCCCGATGGCTGATGCGGTTTTTCTCCGCCTTTGCAAGCTCGGCGGCACTTAGGGTGCTGTCATTTGGCAGAAACAGGGGGTCGTAACCGAAGCCGTCCGCACCGCGCGGAGCCTCTAAAATACGACCTTCCCAACTGCCCTGGCAGATGATTGGCGTTGGGTCTTCGGCATGGCGCATAAACACCAGCACGCACTGAAAACGGGCGTTGCGCTGTGCGGTGGGCACATCGGCAAGCACCTTGAGCAGTTTTTCGTTGTTTGCCGCGTCGCTTTCATCACCTGTATCAGCTGCGTATCTTGCAGAATAAATGCCCGGTGCGCCGTTGAGGTAATCCACTTCTATGCCCGAGTCGTCGCCGATGGCGGGCAGTCCGCTTTGCGCGGTGGCGGCGCGGGCTTTGAGGATGGCGTTCTCTACAAAGCTAAGCCCGGTTTCTTCGGCTGCAATGACATTAAATTCACTCTGTGCGTGCAGAGTGATGCCAAGTGGTGCGAGGGTGGCCTGCAGCTCTTTGAGTTTGCCCTTGTTGCCGCTGGCAAGTACTACGGTTTGTAGTTGCGTCATAGCGTACCTTTATGAAAGCCGACGTTGTTTAGCGACTGATATGATAGATTGCGGTGGTGGCAAACAGGTTTGGCCAGCGTTTGGCCAGCGCGTTGCTGTGACTAGTGGCGCTTATCATATCGCGCTGTAAAATGCGGATTTGGCGATTTTTGCACAGTTGCTCAAAATCTCGTACCGTGCAAAAGTGAATATTGGGCGTGTTATACCAACTATAGGGCAGCATGCGCGACACCGGCATACGTCCGCGTGTGCCCAGGTGAACACGACAGCGCCAATGGCCAAAATTGGGGAAAGTGACAATACACTCGCGGCCAATACGCAGCATTTCCTCCAGAACTTTGTCGGGGTAATGCAGCACTTGCAGGGCGTGTGCCAGAACAACGATGTCAAAACTGTTATCGGCAAAATTGCCCAGTCCCCGGTCCAGGTTTTGCTCTACCACACAGAGCCCACGCGCCAGGGCTTTGGTGAGTTTGTCCGGGTCGATTTCAAGCCCCAGTCCGTCCACACCGCGCGCCTCGCATAATTGCTGCAAAAACTCGCCGTCGCCGCAACCTAAATCCAGCACTCGCGAGCCCGGTGTAATCCACTGTTGAATATGGGTTAAATCCTGGCGCATCAGCTCACCTCCACCCGTCGCATATAGGCCGCAAACACCTCTTCGTAGCGCTTATTGGGTAAGAGGAAAGCGTCATGCCCTTCGACGGCTTTGATGTTGGCGTAGCTGACGGGTTTTTTGGCACCGATCAGGGCGTTGACAATTTCCCTGGAGCGCGCCGGTGAAAAGCGCCAGTCGGTGGTGAACGACAGCACCAGATACTCGCATTGTGCCGTCGCAAAGGCCTGCACCGGATCGTGGTCGTATTCCCGCGCCAGGTCAAAATAATCCAGAGCGCGGGTCATTAAGATATAGGTGTTGGCGTCAAACACGGTGGAAAAACGCAGACCCTGATGGCGCAAATAGCTTTCTACCTGAAACTCCACCTCGTCCTCGTCACCGTAGTCAAAGGTGCCCGAGCGCAAATCGCGGCCAAAGCGATCACCCATGGCATCTTCCGATAAATACGTGATATGCCCTACCATGCGCGCCAGCGCCAGTCCTTTTTTGGGCAGGGTGTTGTTGTCTATATAGCGCCCATCGGCAAAGGCGGTGTCGGCCATGATGGCCTGGCGCGCTATTTCGTTAAAGGCGATGTTTTGCGCGGTGAGTTTCATCGCCGAGGCTATCACCACACAATGACGCAGACGCTCGGGGTAAAGCAGTGACCAACGCATGGCCTGCATACCGCCCAAACTGCCTCCCACAACGGCTGCCCAGCAGTCTATACCTAAAAAATCGGCGAGTCTGGCCTGACTGTGCACCCAGTCGCGCACTCTGAGCTGGGGAAAATCCGGTCCCCAGATTTTGCCGGTCTTTGGGTTTATGCTGACAGGCCCGGTGGAACCGTGACAGCCACCGATATTGTTAAGCGCCACCACAAAGAATTTGTCGGTATCCATGGGTTTGCCGGGACCGATGTAGTCATCCCACCAGCCGGGTCTGGAGTCATCATCTGCACTGTGATAGCCCGCCGCGTGGTGATGTCCGCTGAGGGCATGGCAGATCAAAATGGCATTGGATTTGTCGGCGTTTAACTGGCCATAGGTTTCATATATCAGTTCCCAGTTGTCCAGTTGTTGCCCGCAGGCCAGCGCAAGTGGCGTCTCGAACTTCGCTACCTGGGGTGTGACAATGCCGACACTTGTGCGTTTATCGCTCATCTTACAGCCCGGGCACCAAACCCATAGGCATCTTCATGGCGACGGCAAATTGCGCGATTGCCATTTTGACTACGTTGATCACGATAAACACCAAAATAGGTGACAAATCCAGACCGCTGATGGGCGGCAGTAATTTGCGAAAAGGTGCCATTACCGGTTCGGTGAGCTGATAAATAAAGGCGATGCCCGGATTGTAGTTCCCACCGGCAATCCAACTGAGTACGATCATCGCCAAAATCAGAAAGAAATACAGGCTCACTAAATGCCACAGCACGGAAATTGCCGACCAGATCAACAGCGAACCGGGATTAGGAAAACCTTTGCTAAATAAGGCGAAAATCACCACAAAGCCCGCCAGGGCAACCAACACTGCCAAGATCAGCGAGGCGGTGTCCAAGCCGCCCACACTTGGCACAATGCGGCGCAGGGGCGTTACCAGCGGGTTGGTAACTTTCACAATAAACTGGCTGAGGGGGTTGTAAAAATCCGCCCGTGCCCACTGCAAACAGAAGCGCAACAGCACCGCTGTCATATACAAGGTGATGGCGGTTTGAACGAGATACAGCAAGATTTGGTTCATGATTGTGTTTCCTTAACCGGGCTAGCCCAGCTCTCTGCTCATGGCCTGGGCGCGAGTCACCGCCGCGCGCATGGCTTGTTCTACGGTGGCGGGAAGCTCGTTGTTCAAAAATGTCTCTATGGCCTCGGCGGTGGTGCCGCTGGGGCTGGTTACCTGGCGGCGCAGGGTGGCGGCGTCTTCGCCGGTTTCACTGAGCATACGTGCCGCGCCCAGTGCCGTCTGATTGGCCAGGCGTGTCGCCACGTCGCGGCTTAAACCCAGTTTCTCGCCTGCGGCTATCATGGCCTCTACGAATAAAAAGAAATAGGCGGGCCCGCTGCCTGAGACCGCGATCACCGCGTCAAGTTCGGCTTCACTGTCCACCCAGCAGCAAATGCCCACCGCGTTTAACAGTTGTTCGGTCTGTTCGCGTTGCCTGTCTGATACCCTGTCATTGGCGACCAGTCCTGTTGCTCCACAGCCAAGGCGCGATGGTGTGTTGGGCATGCTGCGTACGATGGCCAAGCCTTCGCCCAGCCATTGTTGCAAGCTGCCAAGGCCAATACCTGCGGCTACGGAAATCACCAGCGGTTTGCTCTGCCGGATGGACGGTGCGATTTGCTCGCAAACCGCGCGTAAACCCTGTGGCTTGACGCCCAGCACCACAATGTCTGCGCCTTCGATGATGGCGTTGTTGTCGGTGCTTACGCTTAGCCCTTTATCCCGCCAGGGTGTCAGGGATTCACTGGAGGCGGTGGATGCGCGCAGGCTTTGTGGCTTGACGCCGCTGCCCAGCAGCCCGTTAATAATCGCGCCAGACATATTGCCCGCGCCGATAAATGCAATGTGGGGTGACTGTGCCACAAAACTGCTCGCTGTAGGAAAAACGCACAGTATAACTGTGTCGCTGTTAAACTGAAAATCGGTGATGACATTTTTAACGCGGTCCAAACAGCGCCGTGCCGATGCGGACAATGCTTGCGCCTTCGTAAACTGCCGCCTCCAAATCGCCGGACATACCCATCGACAGGGTGTCAAAGTGGGGCATTTGAGGCTTTAGTTGTTCAAACAGTTCGCGCAGGGCTGCAAAGGGCTTGCGCTGGGCGTCGAAGTTGTCGCTGGGCGCGGGAATGGCCATCAAACCGCGCAGGGTGAGCCTGGGCAATTGTGCGACGGCGGCGGCCAATTCGCCCAGTTCCTCGGGGTGCACACCGGATTTGCTGTCTTCGCCTGAGATATTCACTTGCAAGCAGATGTTCAGTGGCGGCAGGTGCTGTGGACGCTGATTGCTCAGGCGTTTGGCCACTTTGAGCCTGTCTACGCTGTGCACCCAGTCAAAATGCTCGGCGATGGCGCGGGTTTTGTTGGATTGAACCGGGCCGATAAAGTGCCAGCACAGAGGGAGATCTGCCAGTTCCCGCTGCTTTTCCAGTGCTTCGCTGACATAGTTTTCACCAAAATGCACCAGGCCACAGGCGTGAGCCCTGCGTATGGCATCGGCGCTGTGGCGCTTGCTGACCGCAAGAATGTGCAGATTCTCGGTTTTTCGTTGGCTTTTTTCGCTCGCCAACCTTACTCTTTCTTTGATCCCCTGATAGTTTAGGGAAATTGATGCTTGAGCCATACACCGGGTTTCCGCGCGATTGCCGCCAATAGAGGCCGCATTGTACGCGTGAAGACGCCTCACGTCATGGTTTGCCAATTTCGCAGGCGTTTAACGCTATTGGAGCACCGACATGGATATTACAGAATTACTCGCATTTACCGCCAAGCAAGGCGCATCCGATTTACACCTCTCGGCGGGTTTGCCGCCGATGATCCGCATAGATGGTGATGTGCGCCGCATTAATTTGCCGCCGATGGAGCACAAGGAAGTTCATGAGTTGATCTACGACATCATGAACGACAAGCAGCGCAAGGATTACGAGGAATTTCTGGAGACGGATTTCTCATTTGAAGTGCCCGGCGTTGCCCGTTTTCGTGTCAATGCCTTCAACCAGAACCGCGGTGCCGGTGCGGTATTTCGTACCATTCCCTCGAAAGTGTTGACTATGGAAGACCTGGATATGGGGCAGGTGTTTCGCGATGTGTCCATGTTGCCGCGTGGCCTGGTGTTGGTGACGGGTCCCACCGGTTCGGGTAAATCCACCACCTTGGCGGCGATGATTGATTACATCAACGACAATAAGTACGACCACATCCTTACTATCGAAGACCCCATCGAATTCGTGCACGAGAGTAAAAAGTGTCTGGTAAACCAGCGTGAGGTACACCGCGATACCCTGGGCTTTAACGAGGCACTGCGCTCGGCGCTGCGGGAAGACCCGGACATCATTCTGGTGGGCGAGATGCGGGATCTGGAAACCATTCGCCTGGCGCTGACCGCCGCAGAAACCGGTCACTTGGTGTTTGGCACCTTGCACACCACCTCGGCGGCAAAAACGATTGACCGGGTAATTGACGTATTCCCCGCGGCGGAAAAATCCATGGTGCGGTCGATGTTGTCGGAATCACTGCAAGCGGTGATTTCACAAACCTTGCTTAAGCGAACAGCTGGTGGGCGTGTCGCAGCGCATGAGATTATGCGTGGCACTTCGGCAATTCGCAACCTGATCCGCGAGGACAAAGTAGCGCAGATGTATTCGGCAATTCAAACGGGTCAAAACGTGGGCATGCAAACCATGGATCAGTGCCTGCATCGCCTGTTTGACAAGCGTGTTATCACCCGCGAAGTGGCTAGAGAAAAAGCGCGTATGCCGGAGAATTTCTAAATGATACAGATTGATGATCTTTTAAAACACATGGTGGAGGAGGGCGCCTCCGATGGTTTTATCAGTGTTGGTATAAAGCCGTACATCAAGGTAAACGGCCAGATGCGGACTTTTGAAAAAGTGAACAAACCGCTGCGCGGCAAAGAAGTGAACGAGCTGGTGCAGTCGGCGATGGATGCTAACCAGCGCGCATCATTCAATAAGACCCGTGAGTGCAATTTTGCGATTGCCCGTCCCGGCATCGGCCGTTTTCGAGCCAGCGCCTTTGTGCAGCGCGGTATGCCCGGCATGGTGCTGCGCCGTATTGAAACGGATATTCCCACCATCGAGCAACTCGGCCTGCCGCCAGTTATCGCGGAGTTGGCCATGAAAAAGCGCGGCCTGGTGATTATGGTGGGTGGAACCGGTGTGGGTAAATCAAGCTCGCTGGCGGCCATGATCGGTCACCGCAACCGCAACACTCAGGGTCATATCGTTTGTATCGAGGACCCTATCGAGTTTATTCATAAACACGACGGTTGTATCGTTACCCAGCGCGAGGTGGGTATGGATACTGCCTCCTTCGATGTAGCGTTAAGGAATACCCTGCGCCAGGCGCCGGATGTGATTATGATCGGCGAGGTGCGCTGCGCCGAGACTATGGCACAGGCGCTGGCCTTTGCCGAAACCGGCCACTTGTGTTTGTGCACGTTGCACGCCAACAATGCCAACCAGGCGCTGGACCGGATTCAAAGTTTCTTTCCCGCGCAGCAGCACAGTCAAGTGTGGATGGATTTATCCCTCAACCTGCGCGCTATGGTGGCGCAGCAGTTGGTATCTAACAAAACCCAGGATGGCCGGGTGCCCGTGGTGGAAATCATGCTCAACACCCCGCTGGTGGCAGACTACATTCGCAAGGGGGAAGTGCATAACATTAAAGAGCTGATGACCCGCTCCACCGAGCAGGGCATGCTTACCATGGATCAGTCGCTACTCAAGCATTACAAAGAGGGTCGGATTGCTGCCGAAGAAGCCCTGCGTCATGCGGACGCCCCGAATGATATGCGCCTGGCGATTAAAATGTACGGCAAAGGCGAAGGCTCTGAAGACTCCTCTCAGGAGCTGACCTACGATCAGGAAGATATCGCGGGTCAGCATCACCGTTAACCCGGATATTTCACCAGTAAAAAGCGTGAAAAGGCGTGAAAAGGGCGAACGGAAAAGGGGACGGAGGGATTATTTTTTAATCAGTTTTGCTGCTGAGCCTTCTTATGTTCATCCAGTCTTCTTATGCGTTCCTTAGTCAGCGCTTCGCCGATGGCTTTGCCCTGTAAATTGGGGTTGTTTAAGTCGTCTACGGTGACGCTCTGAACGATACGCAGCGCTTCGCGTAAGTAATCGGCCTGTGGGTAGTCGCGGTTTTCAAAGTTTTTGCGACCCCGCGAATCGGCTTCGCAGGCGATGATAAAACTGAGAAAAATGTCGCTTTGGCGCAGCCCGTTGGCGGCGGTAATGAGTTTTAACAGGGTTTTACCGCGCAGCTCTCTGGCACGGTGGCCGTTTAAGTGTTCGCCACACACGAACAGCGCTAACTGTTGCCAGGCCTTGGGCACGCCCAGCCGCTGACACAGCGCTTGTACGGGTTTTAGGCCGCGCTGTTCGTGACCGATATGACGCGGCAGCACATCTTCCGGGGTCAGGGCTTTGCCTAAATCATGGCATAACACCGCAAAGCGCGTGGCGCCGTCTGCGCCGAGTTTTACCGCTTGTTGCAGGCACATCAGGGTATGAATGCCCACGTCAATTTCCGGGTGATACTCCGCTCTTTGCGGCACGCCAAACAGGGCGTCAACTTCTGGCAGCAGCACCTTGAGCGCACCGCAATCGCGCAAGGTGGTGACAAATACCTCGGGGTTTGGCTCGGCCAGTGCCCGCTTCAGTTCGGCGAATACGCGTTCACTAACCAGGTATTCAAGCTCGCCTGTATCGGTGATGGCCTGCATTAAGGCGAGGGTTTCGGGGGCAATGCGAAAGCCGAGATGATCATAGCGCGCGGCAAAGCGCGCCACCCGCAGTACCCGCAGAGGGTCTTCGCTAAACGCTGCGGAGACGTGTCGCAGGGTTTTGTCGGCCAGATCGCGTTGGCCGCCGTAGGGGTCGATAATGTTGCCGTACTCGTCCAGCGCCATCGCATTGATGGTGAGGTCGCGTCGCTCCAGGTCTTGCTCCAGCGTTACCTCGGGACTGGCGTGAAAATCAAAGCCGTGATAGCCGTGCCCCTGTTTGCGCTCGGTGCGGGCCAGGGCATATTCTTCCTTGGTTTTTGGATGTAAAAAAACAGGAAAGTCTTTGCCGACCTGGCGAAAACCTCGATCAAGTAATTCCTGCGGCGCAGCGCCTACGACCACCCAGTCAGTTTCCGTACTCGGAAAATTCAGCAGTTGATCGCGTACCGCGCCGCCGACTTTGTAGATTTTCATCGCTTGAATTTGGTTGGTTTACAAGCGCAACTGATACGTTCAAGGGTGTCAAGGCGACAGGCGGTGAGCGCGCCGCCCCAGATGCAGCCGGTATCCAGGGCGATGGTGTTGTCGATGCCGGTGCGGCCATTGATAGACGCCCAGTGCCCAAACACGATGGTATGGTGCGCAGTGAGCCTGCCTGGGTGGTCGAACCACGGCATAATGTCACCGCTGCCAGGCTTGGGTTTTGGGCCTTTGTTTTCCAGATCCAGCGCGCCCTGGCGGGTGACGTAGCGCATCCGGGTAAAATAATTGGTGATAACGCGCAGGCGCTCGTAGCCTTCGAGTTCAGCGCGCCAGCGCACGGGTTTGTTGCCGTACATGTTGGCGAAAAACTGGCTGTAGTGTTCGCTGCGCAGTGCGCTTTCCACTTCAGCGGCGTAGGCTTTGGCTTCTGGCAGTGTCCACTGCGGAGCGATGCCCGCGTGCACCATGACGACATCGTGTTCGTGGTGTAACAGTGGTTGTCGGCGCAGCCAGTTCAGCAGCTTTTTCCTGTCTTTGGCGCGTAAAATCTCATCCATGGTATCGGATGGGTTGGGCGGGCGCACACCTGACGCCACGCCCAGCAAGTGTAAATCGTGATTGCCGAGCACCATTTTAATATTGTCGCGCCGTTCATATAAAAACCGCAGCACCTGTAAGCATTCACCGCCGCGATTGACCACATCGCCGGCAAACCAGAGCTGGTCTCTATCATCGTTAAAGCGGATTTTCTTTAAGAGGCAGGTCAATGCGCTGAAACAGCCTTGAACATCACCGATGGCGTAGGTGGTCATACTCGTTGCTCCACTGCGCGGGCCAGAGCGATAAACTGCGGTAAATCCAGTGTTTCAGCGCGGGCGCCGGGATCAATATCCAGGGCGATCAAGGCTTTGTCAGGCAATAAATGCTTCAAGTTGTTGCGCAGGGTTTTGCGGCGCTGGGCAAAGGCGAATCGTACCACTGTGGATAAGGTTTTTTCATCACAGTCGGTGGCGATGGGTTCGTTGCGGGGTACCAGGCGCACGATGGCCGATTGCACTTTTGGCCTTGGGGAAAAGGCCTCCGGGGGCACCTCAAATAAATCGGTCACCTCGCAGTGGTATTGCGCCATAACGCCGAGCTTGCCCCAGGCTTTGGAGCCGGGGCTTGCGGCCAGGCGGCCGACCACTTCCTTTTGCAACATAAAATGCATATCGCGAATGACGTGGCGGTTTTCCAACAGCTTAAAAATCAGCGGCGTGGAAATATTGTAAGGCAAATTGCCTACCACACGCAGGGGCTTGTCGTCTGTCGTCAAACTCTCATAATCAAACGTTAGCGCGTCGCAACTGTGCAACTTAAACTGTGGCTTTAAGCCGTGCGCGGCTAATAAAATGGGCACCAGGTCTCTGTCCAGTTCAATGGCATCCAGTGTGCAGCCAGATGCCAATAAGCGCCCCGTGATCGCCCCCTGTCCCGGGCCGATTTCCACCAGATGATCGCCTGGCTGTGGGTGCACTGCATCCACAATGCGCTCAATAATGTGTTCGTCTTTAAGAAAGTTTTGGCCGAAGCGCTTGCGCGCGCGGTGTCCGCTAACAAGGCTCATAATGTGTGCTCGCAAAGGGTGATAGCGCTGTTGATAGCGGCTTGCAGGCTGTCAGCTTTGGCCCTGCCGCTGCCGGCCAGATCTAACGCTGTGCCGTGGTCCACCGAGGTGCGAATAATCGGCAGCCCCAAGGTGATGTTAATCGCTCTGCCAAAGCCCGCATATTTAAGCACTGGCAAGCCCTGATCGTGATACATCGCAAATACGGCATCGACCTCGTCTAAAACGTCGGGGTTAAAGGCGGTATCGGCGGGTAGTGGGCCGATTAAATCCATGCCGCTGTCACGCAATGTTGCAAGCGTGGGGATAATCGTGTCGATTTCTTCGTGCCCCAAATGCCCGCCCTCTCCCGCGTGGGGGTTAAGACCCAGCACGGCGATACGGGGTTTGGCGATGCCAAAGCGTTGTTTAAGCGCCTTGTGGGTAATGCCCAGGGTTTGCTGCAGGCTCTCGCGGGTAATCGCGCCGGGCACGGCAGATAAAGGCAAATGGGTGGTGGCGAGGGCGACGCGCAGGGCGTCGGTTGCCAGCATCATTACCACTTTTTCGGTGTGGGTGCGCTCGGCTAAAAACTCGGTATGACCGCTAAAGGCGATGCCCGCATCGTTGATAATGGATTTCTGTACCGGCGCGGTGACCATGGCGTCGAAGCGCTTATCCGCGCAGCCGTCACAGGCCAGCTCCAGCGTTTTAAGCACGTAGGCGGCGTTGCGGCTATCGAGAATGCCCGCGTGAACCGACGCTGCGAGGTCGACTTGTAGCACTGCAATTTCGCCGGCGGCTTGTGCTCGCGCGGGCTTATTGCCATCGAAAAGGTAGGGCTTTAGCGTAAGTCCTAAACAGTTTGCGCGTTGTACAAGCAGTTCGGGGCAGCCGATGTAGATGCGCTCGGCGCTGCAGGGCTGCCCAGCAATACCCGCGACGATGTCAGGCCCGATGCCCGCCGGCTCACCGGCGGTGATGGCGATGCGCGGACAGGTCACGGGAGCAATCTATTTGATGTCGACATAGGCTTCGTCGCGTATACGTTGCAACCAGGCGTCCAGTTCTTCCTGGTATTTACGCTGGTACAGCACGTTTTGCGCCTTTCTGCGAATGGCTTCGTCGGTCATGTCGTGGTCGCGTCGCTCTTGCACCTGTAAAATGTGCCAGCCGAATTGGCTTTGCACCGGATCGGTGATGACGCCTACTTCGGCACTGTTCATGGCATTTTCAAAGGCGGGTACCATTTGCCCTGGGCTGACCCAACCCAGGGCGCCGCCCTCTTGCGCGCTGCCGATATCATCTGAGTATTCGCGTGCGAGGTCTGCAAAGTATTCACCCTTGTTGATGCGTTCTTGCAGGGTTTTGGCAAGCTCCCGGCTCTTGGCGCTGGAGCGAATTTCAGACGGTTTCAGCAAGATATGACGTACTTTGCTCTGGTGCACCATCTGCGGCCCACCGCGTTTTGCCCGCAAATGCACCAGGTGCCAGCCGCTGGCGCTTTGAATGGGTCTGGCGGTATCACCGGCGTTCATTGCAGGCGCAATATCCGCCATAAGAGACGGTAAATCCGCGCCGGAGCGCCAACCCAAATCGCCGCCGCTGAATTTTACCGGTGAATTGGCGATGGTTGTGCCAAAGTCCGCGCCGTTTTGGATTTTTTGGTACAGTTTTTCTACAGTGGCCGCCGCTGCCGCCGCCTCGGCTTCGCTGGCATCGGGAGCGACAGGCAAGAGGGCGTGCAAAAAGCGGTAATCAGACTGCCCCAGCAGCTTTCCCTCTGGCGTGGCCAGGTAGTTGTTGACTTCCTGCGGGGTAATTTGTATCTGCTGGTTTAGACTGCCAGCCTGTACCCGCTGGATCATCACCTCTTTACGAATTTGCTCGCGTACCGATAGCCAGGACTGTCCTTCACTTTCGACTTGCTGGCGAAACTGCTGGGGGGTGAGGCGGTTTTGCGCCGCAATACGGGCAATGGCATTGTCGATTTGTGCATCTGAAACCCTAAGACCCACGCGGCGGGCGCGCTGCAGTTGGATGCTTTCCAAAATCAGCCGATCAAGCGTTTGTTTTACCAGCACATCCTGTTCTGGCAGAGCAATGCCGCGTGCCCGCAAGGTGGTGGTGACATTGGCGAGCCTGGCTTTGAGTTCGCTGGCCATGATAATGTCATCTTCCACTACGGCCACGACCTGATCCAGCATTTCCACGGCGCTGTGCGCACTGGTGCTAAGCGCCAAAGCGCCCGCAAGTAACAGCGTTTTCACGCCGGCGAGCAGGGATGTTGTCTTGTTAAAAGTCACTGTCTTTATAGCCTCGAATCATATCTTCCAAAATACTGCTGACCCGGCTGCCAAAGCCGCCCAACCCTTTAAGCACTATTTGGACTTGTGTTGAGTGTTCGCGTTCCAAAGTTGGGTCGTCAGGATTCACGTATTGTCCACTGACCGTGTCGAAATAACGCAGATGAAGCACACGGAACTTCCAGCAGCAGCTATCATATTCCAAGCCCACCATATCTTCTACGCTGCTGTTCGCTTCCAGCGAGTAGTTCCAGCTGGCAAAGAAAGACCAATTGCTCTGTCCAAATGGCAGCCAGGCGGATAAGTGGGTTTGTTCGGTGACCGGCTGGGTGACGGCCAGACTTTCAATAGGGCGGCGGTAAGTATAGCCGACATTAAACAGGGTGCGCTGCCACGGCCGGTAACTCACCTGTACGTTGGCGTTGTTGACCCGGTCATCCTGAGGGTCCCAGGCGAGGTTGGTGAGCACATCCAGGCGGGCATTGGGGTAGAAAATGACTTCGGCGACGACTTCCGAGCTGCTGCTGTCGAAGGCCGGATCGTTGGTCACGCGGCGCACCTGCCTGTCTTGCAGGTAAAAGGTTTGACCAAGGCTTGCGTTGAAGTATTCGCGGCCTGTGTGGCGATCAATAAAACGCGAGGTAATGCCAGCGGAAATCTGATCCGCATCATCCAGACGATCGTGGCCGGAAAAACGGCTGTCTCTGTAGAGTTGGCCGTAGCTAAAGGGCAGCTCTGTGGTGTCAAAGTCGGGCAGGCCCTGCTGCTTGCGATAGGGGCTGTACAGGTAGTAAAGCCTGGGTTCTATCGTTTGCACCAGTGGCTTGTTCAGCAGCTCGGTATCGCGATCGAAATACAAACCACCGTCCAGGCTGGCCAGCGGTGCGCCGACGGAGGGGTTGTCATCCATCAGCTCGTCACCCAGCCGGTCAAGGGCATAGTTTAGCTGACGGTATTTGATGGTGGGGGTGAAAAAGCCCGCCGTCCACAGCATGGGGTAATTCGCGCCAATTTCGCTGTAAAGCCTCTGTCCGGTTGAGCGCGATTCGTCGTTGATGTCGAAGTTGGAATACTGGGCAAAGGCGATGGGGTTGATGCTGAACGCTTCGCCTGTGGCCAGATACCGCCAGGTGAGCTGGGGCAGTTTCTTGTAGTTATCGCTGATGTCATTCGCCAGCGACTGGTATTGGCTCACATTTAAGTCCGCGCGCCAGCGCATGCTTACATAGCCCAGGGCGCCCTGTTGTAACAGATTGGTTTCGCGGCGGTTGTTGAGGCTGTCCGATTGTAAGTCTTTCAGGTAGTTCACATCCGAGGCGCGGCTGTAGTTGACACGCGAATACCAGTGCGCGCCGTAGTGCCCGCGTTGGGTGACATTGATAAGCCAGCGTTTGTGATCTTCGAGATCGGGGTATTCGTGGTGGTATTGTTTGTCTTTGTGCAGATAGGCGCCGTTAAAGCTCCACAGCCCGGAATAACGCCCGAGATAGCGCGCGTTAAACTGGTTGCTCAGGCCTCGATTCTGGATATGGCGTGGCGTGTAGAGCAGGTCGTAATTTGGGGCGATATTCCAGTACAGCGGCAGGGCAATGTCGATGCCGCCACCGGAGTCCGTGCCGAGATCGGGCCACAGCACTCCCGAGCGACGTTTATCGCCGATCGGAAAGGCCAGATAGGGTAAATACAACACCGGTACATCGCGCACTTTGAGTTTTGTACCGCGCGTTATGGCATAACCCTCTTCTGTTTTGATTTCTACTTCACGGGTATTCAGCGCCCACTGGTGTTGCTCGGGTGAGCAGTAGGTGATTTCCGCTTCTTCGCCGGAAATAACGCCGTCAGTATCGCGTTTTAGCTGTTGTGCGCTGCCGTGAAAATGCTGTTCGTGCAGTACAAACAGGGCATCGTCAAAGACCAGCGTGTTGTCGCGGGTATTAACCGCCGCGCGCTCGCCGCGCAATAACAGGCCAGGCTCGCGAATTTCGATGTTGCCACTGATTGCAGCCTCGCCTGTGTTGTTGTTCACCGTGAATTCAGTGCCGCTCAGGCGGCGATAGCCTTGTGAAATACTGACGCCACCACTAAAGCGTGCGGTGTTTTCCTTAAGCAGTATTTCGGAGTCGCCCGCCTGGGCGCGCAGCTCAGACTTTTCTGGTTTTTGGTTGCGATCCGCACTGCGCAGAGGGTCTACGTAGCGTCCCTGGCATTGTCGGCACTCGTGATCGTGCAGTGCCGCGGGCAGATCGGCCTCGCTCACCCAGTCATAACGTGACGCGGCTGCGGTGGGCCTGTCAGCTATTAGCTGGTTTGTGGCCTTTGTGGCATCGGCCTGCTTGTTAACGCCGCTGCACAGCCACTGCCCGCCATCGGCGGTACATTGCCACTGGTCGCCGTCGCGCGCACTGGCGCTGGCGGTCATGACGCAGGCAATGGCAGAGGCGAGCAGACGGGGAGCAAGGGTCTTTTTCAAGGGCGTTTTCATCGATAAAACGGTGTTATTGTCACTGGGAGCGAATGATAAAGCAATTTGCACCGCATTGCCTGTTATATTGCGCGACCAGCGTCCCTGTTTCGCAGGGCCACTCCCTCAACCGGGCGTGAGGGCGTACAATGTGGTCTTTTTGAGTGCAATACACATGAACGAGCCAAAGCCTTTTGCTATCAGCGATACCATGCTTTCCTGGGCGGCAGGGCTTTGGCCTGGTGCGCAACAGAGCGAGCAAATAGTACCCACACTGCTCCCAGGCGATGCGGGACACCGGCGTTATTGCAGGCTGCACCAGGGCGCGCAAACCGCCATGCTGGTGGTGACGCCCGCTGGCACCGAGGGCCACGAGCGGTTTTTAGCCCTGCGCCGCTTGCTTGAGGAGGCGGGGGTGCGCGTGCCGCGCTTGTATGGGGTTGACCTTGCTATGGGCCTGATGTTGCTGGAAGACCTGGGTGACGAGCTGTTACTGGCCCACTTAAACGAAGTCACAGTTGACGATTTTTACCGACGTGCCAGCGTTATGCAGGTGGCTATTGCCCGCGCCATGCCATCTGAGGGGGCTGCACTTGGATACTATGACGCCAAAGAGCTGCTGCGTGAAATGGATTTGTTTCGCGAGTGGTTTGTACCGCGTTTGTTAGCGCATGAGCTGAGCGACGATGACAATGCGGTGCTTGAGGCTTTGTTTGCGCAGCTTGTAGATTCCGCTCTGGAACAACCCGTCGTGCTGGTACACCGCGATTTTCACAGCCGCAATCTCATGCTGGATGGGCAGGGTGAGCTGGTGACCATTGATTTTCAGGATGCCATTATTGGGCCCATCACCTACGACGGTGTGTCGCTGCTGCGGGATTGCTACATTCGCTGGCGGCCTGAGCAGGTGCGCGCCTGGGCGCTGCGGCAAAAACAGTTGCAGCAGGAAGCGGGTCTGTTGCAGCAGGTCAGTGACGCCCAGTATCTGCGCTGGTTTGATCTGATGGGTTTGCAGCGCCATATCAAAGTGCTGGGTATTTTTGCACGCCTGCACCTGCGTGATGGCAAATCCGGCTATTTAAACGATTTACCACTGGTGATTGCCTATGTGCGCGAAGCTCTGGGGCGCTATGAAGATATACCCGCTGTGGACGCGTTTAGGCAGTGGTTTGAACAGTGCCTGGCACCGCTGTTTGAAACCCAGGCCTGGTATCGAGAGCTGGAGGTGGCACAATGAAGGCGATGATCTTGGCCGCTGGACGCGGTGAACGTATGCGTCCACTCACGGATCACACACCCAAGCCTTTGTTGGAGGTTAAGGGAAAGCCGCTTATCGCCTGGCATTTGCAGGCCTTGGCAGAGGCGAATTTTACCGAGGTGGTCATCAATGTGTCCCACCTCGCGGAGCACATTGTGGGGTACTGCAAAGACGGCAGCGCCTGGGATCTGGCTATTCATTACTCCGTGGAGCATGCGCCCCTTGAGACCGCCGGTGGTATCGCCAGAGCATTGCCGCTGCTTGGTGATGCGCCGTTTCTGGTGGTCAATGGCGATGTGTGGACGGACTGTGATTTTGCTCACTTAAGCCGTGTAGCCCCGGTCGATAAGGGCGCGCATCTGGTGATGGTGGACAACCCCGCACACCACCCAAGCGGTGACTTTTCTCTGTGCGGGGCTTATGTAAAACATGCCGCTAAGGGCGGGCGGGCGCTGACTTACGCCGGTGTGGGCGTTTATACGCCGGGCTTTTTTGCCGATGTCAGCGATCAGGCCTTGCCGCTGCGCCCCCTGTTGGAGGCGGGCATCGCTGCGGGGGTGTTGCGCGGTGAGCACCACAGGGGAGTATGGGAGGATGTCGGCACCCCCGAGCGCCTTGCCGAGCTTAATCGTGTGTAGCGCTGGGCAAAGCGGATTTGCGGCGCTAGAATGCGTTTCTTTCAGTGGTAATTTGTTAAGCAAGCGCGGAGTTGCCCCCCCATGTCCGATTACCTGATCGCCCCGTCTATTTTATCTGCGGATTTTGCCCGCCTTGGCGAAGAGGTCGATAATGTACTCGCCGCCGGTGCCGACATCGTGCATTTTGACGTAATGGACAATCACTATGTGCCCAATCTCACCATTGGCCCCATGGTCTGCAAGGCGCTGCGCAAGCACGGTGTGACCGCGCCCATTGATGTGCATTTAATGGTAAGCCCGGTCGATAGCATGATCGCTGATTTTGTGGAGGCGGGTGCGAGCTATATCACCTTCCATCCGGATGCCTCCACCCATGTCGATCGTTCTTTGCAGATGATTCGCCAGGCCGGCTGTAAATCCGGTCTGGCTATCAATCCGCACATGGGCCTTGAAAGCCTGCGTTACGTGCTGGATAAGGTGGATATGATTTTGCTGATGTCGGTCAACCCGGGTTTTGGCGGGCAATCGTTTATTCCCTCAACACTGGCTAAACTGCGTGAAGCCCGGGCGATAATCGATCAGACGGATTACGATATTCGCCTTGAAATTGATGGCGGTGTAACGCCAGACAACATCGCAGAGATCGCCTCAGCTGGCGCGGATACCTTTGTTGCAGGCTCAGCGATCTTTAATCAGCCCGATTACCGCGCCGTGATCCAGCGTATGCGCAGGGAGCTTGCGACACTTGCTTGATGGAAGTCATAACAGTATCTGGCGTTACAGCGTAAACTCGTGAAGCAAAAGTTATGTATTAATTCGCAGCGCGGCTGATTGCCGCGTGAGAACATAAGCTATTCTAGTAATAATCACACAGGAGACAGTAATATGATTACCCTAGCAAACAGTCCAGCACAGCAGGAGATGTTGGCAAAAGTTAAGAACAACAAGGGCTTTATTGCTGCTCTTGACCAAAGCGGCGGTTCCACACCCAAGGCCTTGCGCCTGTATGGCGTTGATGAGTCGGCCTACAGCGACGATGAGGAAATGTTTGACAAAGTGCACGAAATGCGCACCCGCATCATTACCAGCGACGCTTTTAACGGTGAGCGTATTTTGGGTTCTATTCTGTTTGAAGATACCCTGGATCGCGATATCGACGGTATACCCTCTTCGCACTATCTGTGGCAGCGCAAAAATGTTGTACCTTTTTTGAAGGTGGACAAGGGTCTGGCCGACGAAGACAAGGGTGTGCAGTTGATGAAGCCCATCCCCGGCCTTGACGAACTGCTGGACAAGGCAAATGCCAAGGATGTGTTCGGCACCAAGATGCGTTCGGTGATTAAGCTGGCTAACCGCGAGGGTATTGATGAGGTAGTTGCCCAGCAGTTTGAAGTGGGTCGTCAAATTCTTGCAAAAGGCCTGGTACCCATCATCGAGCCAGAGATAGACATTCACAGCCCGGAAAAAGCCGAGGCGGAGGATCTGCTGAAAAAAGCCCTGCTCGACCAGCTCGACCAGCTGCCAGAGGAAGCGCTGGTGATGCTGAAACTCACTCTGCCAAACAAGGCTAACTTTTACCGCGAGTGCATCGAGCACCCCCGCATACTTCGCGTGGTGGCGCTCTCTGGTGGCTACAGCCGCGAGGAAGCTGATCGTCTGCTGCGCGAAAACAATGGCATGATTGCCAGCTTCTCCCGCGCTCTTACCGAGGGTCTTTCTGTCACCCAGAGCGACGCCGAGTTTGATGCAAGCCTCGATGGGTCTATTGAGGGCATTTATCAGGCGTCGATCACTTAAGACGCTGGCATTTGCTCACAGGGGGTGCTGCAGCTTGCACCCTCGCACCGCTTCGGTACAATGACATGCCAATGTCAAACTGTACGGTTGTGGTCAATGACAGCGAGGTATTACCGAATGGACGCATGGACGATGCGCGAAGTGACTTGTTGGCGATGGTAAATCGCTCGCGTATTGGGTTTGCCCTTTGCAGACCTTTGATGACCCTGTTCCACCCGAGGATACCTCATGCTTGCCCAGGAATTTGCGGCGCTGGCCGCACAATCGTATAACCGTATACCCCTTAGCCGCGAGGTGCTGGCGGATTTTGACACGCCGCTGAGCGCCTATCGCAAACTTGCCAGTGGACGCTATTCCTATCTGCTCGAATCTGTCCAGGGCGGCGAAAAATGGGGGCGCTATTCGATCATTGGTTTACCCTGCGAACGCATTATTAAAGTCTATGGGAACGAGGTGCAATGCTGGCGGGGCGACGAGCTGGTCAGTCGTGAAACCGTGGCCGACCCGCTGGCCTGGGTGGACGCCTGCCAAAAAGCCTATCGCTGTCCACAGCTGGGTGGTTTGCCCGTGTTTTACGGCGGTTTGGTCGGGTATTTCAGCTATGACACCGTGCGCTACGTGGAGCGGCATTTGCGTGACAGCTCACCGCAGGATTTACTGGGAACGCCAGATATTTTGCTGATGGAGTCAAACGAGGTGCTGGTGTTTGATAACCTCGCCGGCACGCTTACCCTTATCGTCAATGCGGATCCCGCCCAGCCCGATGCCTTTGCCAAAGCGCAGCAACGCCTCGATGAACTGGCGAATAAATTGCGCGAGCCTATCGAGCCACTGCCGCCGGTATCTCTGGACGATAGTGCCGGCGCGGCGCTGGAACAATCTGCCCAGTCGCATTTTAGTCGGGACGCTTACGAGCAGGTGGTTGAAAAGATTAAAGAGTATGTGTTGGCGGGGGATGTCATGCAGGTAGTGCCCTCCCAGCGTATGAGCATTCCGTTTCGGGCCGAGCCGCTGAATCTCTACCGCGCACTGCGCAACCTGAACCCCTCGCCTTATTTGTATTACCTCAATTTAGACGATTTCTATATTGTCGGTTCATCACCGGAAATTTTAGCGCGACAGGAGCACGGTAAGGTCACCGTACGCCCGATTGCGGGAACGCGTCGGCGTGGTCATGACGATGCTGAAGACGCCGCCTTTGAAGCGGAACTACTGGCCGACCCGAAGGAGATCGCCGAGCATGTGATGTTGATTGATCTCGGTCGCAACGATGTGGGTCGCATTGCCAAAACAGGCACTGTGGAGCTTACTGATCAAATGGTGGTGGAACGCTATTCCCATGTGATGCACCTGGTATCCAGCGTGCAGGGGCAGTTGCAGGAGGGTACCTCCGCCGTGGATGTGCTGCGCGCTACACTGCCTGCGGGTACCTTAAGCGGTGCGCCCAAAATTCGCGCGATGCAGATTATTGATGAAGTCGAGCCGGTGCGCCGTGGTGTTTACGGTGGTGCCGTGGGCTATATTGGCTGGTCGGGCGATATGGATACGGCCATCGCCATTCGCACCGCCGTGATAAAAGACGACACCTTGTACGTGCAGGCGGGCGGTGGTGTGGTGGCTGACTCCATTGCGAGCCTGGAGTGGAAGGAAACCCGCAACAAGGCCAGAGCCATGTTCAGAGCCGCCGCCATGGTGTTGGCGGGAGAGCAGGAGGATAAGTAAGATGCTGTTGATGATCGACAATTACGACTCCTTCACCTACAACGTGGTGCAGTACCTGGCGGAGTTGGGGGCGGACGTGAAGGTGGTGCGCAACGACGAGATTGCCATTGCCGATATCGAAACACTGGCGCCTGAGCGTATGGTAATCTCTCCCGGCCCCTGTACACCCGATCAGGCGGGCATTTCCATGGAGGCGATTCGTCATTTCCAGGGTAAACTGCCTATATTGGGCATATGCCTGGGGCATCAGAGTATTGGTCAGGTTTACGGTGGGCGCATTGTGCGCGCCAAGCAGGTGATGCACGGCAAGGTATCTGAGGTTTATCATCGCAGTACCGGTGTTTTTCAGGGTTTGACAATGCCGTTTACCGCAACGCGCTATCATTCACTGGTGATTGAGCAGGACAGCCTGCCCGATTGTTTGGAGCTTACCGCATGGACGCAGAACGAAGACGGCAGCATTGATGAGATTATGGGTGTCCGCCATCGCGACTATGCGGTGGAGGGTGTGCAGTTTCACCCGGAATCAATTTTGAGCGAGCACGGCCACGACCTGCTGCGCAATTTTTTGGAGCAAAAGCTATGAAGATTCAAGAGGCACTGGCAATACTGGCGGATCATCAGTCACTCACTCAGGAGCAATCCGCTGATGTGATGCGTCAGGTGATGAGCGGAGAGTGCAGCGATGCACAAATTGGCGCCCTGCTGATGGCTTGGCGCATCAAAGGCGAAACTGCGGATGAAATTGCCGGAGCGGCGCAGATTATGCGCTCACTCGCTGCGCCTGTGCCCTGTGAACACGAACGCGTGGTCGATTTGGTGGGCACCGGTGGCGATGGCTCAAATCTGTTTAATGTCTCCACCGCGGCGACATTCGTGGCCGCCGCGGCGGGTGTGCGCATGGCCAAGCACGGCAATCGCTCGGTGTCGTCCACCTCTGGCAGCGCCGAAGTGTTAGCGATAATGGGCATGCCCCTGGATTTGACCGCAGAGGAAGTCTCCCGCTGTGTTGACGAGGTTGGCGTGGGTTTTATGTTCGCGCCAACCCATCACGAGGCCATGCGCTACGCGATTGGTCCGCGCCGGGACATGGGCTTGCGTACTATTTTTAATGTGCTGGGGCCCTTGACCAATCCCGCCGCGGTGCGCTACCAGGTGATTGGTGTGTTTGACGGCGCATTGTGCGCGCCCCTGGCAAACGTCGCCAAACGATTGGGGCTGACCCACGTTATGGTGGTTCATTCCAACGATGGACTCGATGAAATCTCGCTGGCTGCGCCCACCCAGGTATCCGAGTTGCGCAATGGCGATATTACGCATTACACGGTAAAACCGGAAGACCTGAAGATCACCAGTGCCAGCCTGGACGGCTTGCAAGTCAGTGGCGCGCAGGAGTCCGCCAAGCTAATTCAGGCGGCGCTTGGCAATAGCCCCGACACCAACAGTGAAAAAGCCAGAGCGCTGATTGCCTTGAACGCGGGGGCGGCCATTTATGTGGGCGGCGAGGCGCCGACCCTGGCAGACGGCGTGGCGCTGGCGCAGGATGTGATCGCCAGCGGTCAAGCCAAAGAAAAGCTGGCGCACTTTATTGCGGTGACCAGCATGATGAGAAACAAGGAATCCTCGTGAGCGCGACTATTTTAGATACGATTGTCAGGCGGAAACAGCAGGAGCTGCGCGATTGTAAAGCGCAGCGTTCTCTTGCGGCGCTCGATGTGTTGGTAAGTGAACAAAGCCCCGTGCGCGGTTTTAGTAAAGCTCTGCAAGCGCGCGTGGCCAAGCGGGAAAATGCCGTTATTGCCGAAGTTAAAAAAGCCTCACCGAGCAAGGGTGTGATTCGCGAAGATTTTCATCCCGCTGATATTGCCAGAGCCTACCAGCAAGGCGGTGCAGCCTGTTTGTCGGTGCTGACTGATGTCGATTTTTTTCAGGGGGCGAACCAGTATTTAATCGAAGCCCGCGCCGCCTGTGAACTGCCGGTACTGCGGAAAGACTTTACCGTAGATCCATATCAGATTGTCGAAGCAAGAGCGATTGGTGCGGATGCAATTTTATTGATTGCGGCGGTGCTTGACGACCACCAGTTACGCGACCTATATGCCACCGCTGCGGAACAATCGCTGGATGTTTTGGTGGAAGTACACAACCGGGCAGAGCTTGAACGAGCACTTGATTTGCCCATTGATTTGATCGGCATTAACAACCGCGATTTGCACAGTTTTAATACGGATACGCAAACCACTATCGACCTGTTGCCCCATATCGGCGCGGATAAAACGGTGATTACCGAAAGCGGCATTCACACTCACAACGATGTGCAACTGATGACAGAGCACGGTGTATACGGGTTTTTAGTGGGCGAGGCGTTTATGCGCGCTGAAAATCCAGGTGAAAAGCTGCGGGAACTGTTTTTCTAGCGCTCAGAAATAAATGACCGGCGGACACGACCATGCACCCCACTTTGCCTTTGCTGGAACACACGGACTTTCCGCAAATTTATCGCGCCCAGCTCGATACTTTGCAGGTGAATCTTGGCTACAAATGCAATTTGAGTTGTCTGCACTGCCATGTGAACGCCGGGCCAACCCGCAAGGAGATGATGAGCTTGGAGCATATCGCCATGCTCGTGCCCTTGATGAAAAAGCTCGGTATCTCAAACCTGGATCTCACTGGCGGTGCGCCAGAGTTGCATGAAGGTTTCAGGGCGCTGGTCGACGAGGCCAGGACGGCGGGTATCAAGGTGATTGATCGCTGTAATCTCACGGTGCTGCTGGAACCTGGGCAAGAAGATCTGGCGGCGTTTTTAGCCGCGCAACA